>Ga0097691_1000361_pt1 | contig 41292 bp, 36 predicted proteins | sample NGESurdeep072012_8_FD_72858 | JGI IMG/M metagenome (GOLD analysis project Ga0097691, IMG submission 72858) | Arctic peat soil microbial communities from Barrow, Alaska - NGEE Surface sample 210-1 deep-072012 | ecosystem: Environmental > Terrestrial > Soil > Wetlands > Peat ... | reverse complement strand
CGGAGGCTAGACCGTCAAAACTTTCTGCACAAATCTTAGGTTCACGCTACCAGCGTGTCAAGCAATTTCTATGACTTAAATTACTGTGTTTTCAATGAGTTACGCGATATTCGCTGGATCTGCGGAAATTGACCGAAATTGACCGATTTCGTCTTGACTATCCGTCAAATGCTTATGTTTCAGTTACTTATCAGCTGCTGAACCGTCGCGCAGGTGTAGCTGTAGGATCTCGACGTTCTCAGGTAGGTCAAAAACCGTCCCGGGAAAATAACGCGTAAGAAGCAGCCGAATCCCACCGAAAAACACGCCGAAGATCAATCCGAAGACCAGCAGAATTCCAATCAGCCCAAATACCGCGAGCAAGAGGTTACCGATATTGTCGCGCTTGCTGATCGCAGTTGCTTCATTCCATGTGACCTCGGCTTCGTAGTTCACCGAGTTCAACAACGCTTTGGCTCCGCTGCTTTCGACGTTCCCGCTTGTGGCGACGATGATTGGGCCCGTCCTGCGCGCAGAGAATGTCTTGCCTGAGTCGGGCGATGCTTGAAACGCTCGCAGCCGCTCAATCGCGATCTGTGGTGTCGGGTATTGCACCAACATCAAGGTCACAGGTCCGTCGGCGGTGGTGTAGTTTTGCGTCAGAATCTCGGGTTCGGTTGCGAAACTGACCAAGTCGGCAGACAGCGGAGTCTTGGTAGCGGCCAGTGCTTGCGGCCCGAGGATGTACTTCGCAGAATTCTCGACCACCCCTTGTTTGGGCAGATATTCCGGTAGGTTAGGTAGATTCGCTGCGGTGGCGGCGGCCTCGGGCAACATGCCCGCCAGTTCACGAAGTTCCGCGCCCGACATGCCGGTGATGCGGTCGAACTTCGCATCGACCAGGACGTTGCTCCGGAAGAAAAGGATTCGCTCATTGGCCGACGCGGCCTTCGTGCCAATTCGCTCGACCTTCATCGCCGGATCGCGGAAAAAGGTGAACGCTCCGTAGGCTCCGGTCGCATCTTTGAAGCGGGACGCGGCGATCGTCAGCGTTCTCCCATCCGGACGCTTGTAGGTTGCTGTCTCCGAACCGGTGAATCCGTACTCATTCAGCACGGCGGCATTGGCTGCATCAGCTTGACCGGGTTGGCCTGCGGTCTTAACTTCTCCCGTTTGCATCCATCCAGCGAACGACTTGGGAAGAATGTTCTGGGCAGCGGCTGCACACGGCAATGTGCCTACGACGACAATTAGAAGAATCGATTTGAGGAATTGCTTCATGCGAAAAAGACGCTGCACGGCAGGATTCTGCTCTCAGCTACAAGATTAGACTACTTTGCGACCGGCAAAGTTTCTACCGTACTCGCTGAGGCATTTATGGCCGACGATCCTGCGGGAGCGCCTTGTGTCGCACCAACAGCTCATCCAATCCGTCCAGAAGGGAGCGGGCCCTCGCCACGATTCCGTCGTCCGCATTTCCAACCGACGCCAGCAACTCGGTAACCAGCCGCTCCATGTCGTGGGGCAGCTTCGAACAACTTGCCTTGGCGTGCTGAATCAGCCGCTTCTCTCCGGGATGCGGCAACTCGTTGAGCGCAAACAGAACATCGAAGTAGCTAGCCAGAAGCGCGGCGACCCGGTGATTCACGCTGACCGGGTCATTTCGCTCCTCCGCCAACTCGATCTGATGCAGGTACGAAGACTGGTTGTGGCGTGATAAAGGATAGTTCTTGGCAATGATGGCCTGGCGCAATCCCTGTGGATAAGGCTGCCCGGCTCGCCGTTGCAGGTCGGCAAACCATCCCGAGCGATCGAACAGCGCCCGCGAGTGCAGCACGTTGTACCAGAAGCAGGTCGAATATCCGACCGACGCGTGGTGGTGCACCAACACCCGGTCAAGTTGCTCTTCCATCCAACGCATGTGCCGGTACATTACGTCCACCGATGTGCCAGTCTCAGCATCGATCCATTCGTCACCGGGCTCCCATGTGGCATTACCGATCTCCGCCCTTGGCGCCCCTGCCGCGATCTTCGCGCGCAACTCGAGCGGGATATCATCCGTTACATAGACGTACAGGTCGATGTCAGAATTTGCATCGGCAAATTCCGACGTACCCGACCCCGAGATCGCGACCGCCTCTACTTGCGGAAGCGAAGCGAACTGCTTCGCGATTCGTTTCGCGACGGTGAGATCCACCGATGGCTTGGAGTCTTTCGGCGACATAGCAGAGAGGAAGTGCGAAGGCAGGATAAACGATAGATGCCCGAGCACCGGTGGTGAAAGTCAATATTCTAGGGGACAGCTACCGCGCTCTCGATCCGGGTCGCCAGTTGCTTATCTCTTACGACAATCAATTGATTCGCGTGTCTGACGAAATACTCAGGACGATCGCTATCCCATGTCATGCTTGGCTGTCGGGGCTTGGGCACTCCCCCAAAGGAGTACAGGTATCTGTCTCCCTGCCGTTGCTCCAGAACTTGAAACTCGTCGAAATTCTGCGAATTAGGTAGGAAGAGCGCCTCGAAAGTGCCCTCAGTGGTTCGGTATAACGCAGCGCCCTCCTGCCCTTCGAACATGTTTGTCATCTTCGACGCGGCGACACATATCACGATGAATCTATGCCGGACCAACTGCAGGGCCAAGTCCGCCGCATGGGCGTACGCGGGGTTGGCTGGGGATACCTCAGAAACCGCGGGCGAGTTTGCCGCACGGCATCCAGGTAACTGGCCGGCACTTTGCGCTACGGCTGAGACGACCAGAGGCACGACAACGAATGCAACCTTCGCGATGAGAATGAACCGCCGCACCTTCATAGTCCCACCATGGTCTAGTTTAGACGGCCTTGGTACGGTTACTGGATCAAAGTCTACTTGCCGGTATCTTTGTTGAACTTCGATGCCACCTTCACGCCGCTCAATCCACCAACGTACTTGGCAATGCCTTTATAGAGTGACTCGGCGATCTTCTGCCGGTATTCCGGAGTTTCCAGTTTCTTCTCGTCCGTGGGATTGGACACGAACGAGATTTCCGCCAGGATGCTTGGCATGTTGGCCCCAATCAGCACCACGAATGGCGCTTTCTTCACCCCACGATTGCGCAGCGTCGGGCTCTTGGCCGACAGCCCGGTGTAGAGCGATAACTGCACGTCGCTCGCCAGCTCACGCGACTCCTCGATCTTTTCCTTGAGGGTGATCTTCTTCACCAGGTCCTGCAATTCGTGGATCGACTTCTCGGAGACGGCATTCTCGCGGGCTGCTACTTCCAGCGCTTCAGGATTCGAAGTGAAGTTGAGGTAATACGTCTCCACCCCTCGCGCCGAAGGATCGTGGCTCGAGTTGGCGTGGACCGAAATGAACAGGTCCGCCTGATGCTCATTGGCTATCGCCGTTCGCGTTTCCAGCGGGATGAACGTGTCATCGTCGCGCGTGTAAATTACGTCTGCGCCGAGACGGGATTCCAGTAGCCGTCCAAGGCGCAACGCGACGTCGAGCACGAGATCTTTCTCCAACAGGCCATTCGGCCCGATTGTCCCCGTGTCATGTCCGCCGTGTCCGGCGTCGATCACGATGCGACCAATCTTCAGCCCCAGCGCGCGAATCAGGCTGCGGTCGCCGTCGGCCGTCGGGGAGGCTTCGTGGATGGCGGGCGCATCACTCGCCGTCCCTGATTTCTTGTTGCCGCGCGACTTCTTGTCTTTGTCCGGCGAAACGGTGACTGCGGTCGGAGCGGCGGTGGGTTTCTTATTCCCCTTGACTCCAGCTTCTCCCGGGCTCGGCAAGTCCTCGTCGGCGGAATCGTCAGGTCTATTGGCGCTGGCAACCGTTGCGACGGACTTCGGCGAGTTCTTGGCACTTGTGGCCTGGCGGGTCTTTTGGTTCTTCGTTGAGGCTGTCTCTAACGACCCATCGGGCGAAACTGCCGTGTTGGACGCAGTGGAAGCCGGCGTTGCGGCTCCAACCCTCGGGCTGGTTGCAGTCGCAGTACTGGATGCCTCGGTCTCGGTTGCACTTGCGTTGGATCTCCTGCTGCCCTCTTTTGGCTGAGCTATTGCGACAGTCGGCGCTGGCGAAGACACGCGGTTAGGTGACGTCGACGGCGCCTTCCGCTCCGAGTTGGCTGCGGTGCCGCCGGTTGCGGCACTTGTTTTCCCGGCGGGTTCGCTCTTGGGAGTGCTTCCCGCCGTCACGGTGTTCGAAGGCGCAACCGCCGGCGCTGCCTTCGCAGCGTACTCATCCGCCGCAACTCCCGCGGGCGGAGCGGCCGCAACTTGCGATTGAGTATGTGGCTCACGACCATGGATGTCGATGATCAGGCGGTATGGATTGGGCAACAGAAACGCGGAATACTCGGCCACATCATCGACTTCCAGCACCACTCGAGTCGATCCCAGTTGATACTGTGCCACCCGGATCTTCTTAAGGAAGCCGTCTTGCACATCAAAGCTCTTGCCCACTAGTGTCGAGGCCAGGCGCGTGTCGGGCAGATCGAAAAATATGCGGTCTGGGTCAGGTACGCGCCCTGCCTGGTACTTCACCTCGGCATCGAGATCGATGGCTACGCGAGTGTAGTCGGCGGTCGACCAATGGCGAATTCCAGTCACTCGCGGCAGCGAGCTTTTCTTCGTCGCTGCAACCTGCGTATCGGTCGCCGGGGATGACGGGTCGTTGCGCGCCGCCACTTCGATCTTCTTCTTTGGCTTTGGCTGATTGAGTTCCGCCAGCGCTTCCTGGGCCTTCGGAGCCAACTGGTTATGCGGGTAACGCTTCAGAAACTCTTCGAACGTCGTTCGTGCTGCAGCCTCGTCGCCCAAATCTTCTTTATAGATCTGGCCGATGGTGAAGAGCGCCTCGACCCGGTACTTGCTGCCGGGATACTCGCGCCGAAGGAACTCGTATTGCCCGATGGCCGCGTGCAGGTCCTTCTCGTCCGGTGAAAATTGGCGGCCCATCTCGGCCAGGACTTCTGCTACCGCCACTACGCTGGCATCGGCTTTGGACGAAGCCGGAGAGACGTAATAAACCTTGCGATAGGCGTCGGCCACCTTCTGGTAACCTCGGCGGGTGCGTTCCTCGGCGGGGCGTCCATTCAGCGCTTCACGCATGCGCTCGGCCGTCTCAAACTGGGTGCGAGCGGCTTGTTTGCGAACCTGAGGAGACATAAAAGTCGCCCCAAATCCGATGCCGCAAAGGCTAGCCACGACCGCAAGTGCGCACAGAATCTGCCACGTCTGCCGGTTTACCGCAAGGCATGTTGAGGAAAGGAGGTTCACGGTCCGAGGTCGGCTTGGGCGTCCACTTGATTCGCGCAAGAGGCTGGACATGGCTACACAAGCTTCCAGATACGCCACGAACGCACACCGTGCGGGTGGGGGTATCCGGCGGATCAGTCATCCAGAGCATCTTGATTATAGGCTGCCGGGTGAGGGGAACAATCAGCGAAACGGGGCGGAATCAGGGGAGTGACCCCAGAGGTATTTGACCGCCAGTTGTGTCAAATCAGCAGCGATTTGCTTCCTGCGTGCAAATCGCGATGATGCGGGGCAAGCACGGAGGCTTCTCAGGCTGCCGAGCAGCTATACTTTTCCTACCTCATGCCGACCAAGCTGGAAGAAATCATCGCCGCCACTCGTGAACGGGTGGTGGCTACAAAGTCCGCCGCAGATTACGGCGTGTTGTCGGCTGCCGCCGCGCGCCATCGGCCCAGGGGATTCCGCGCCAACCTGCAGCGAGTTTCACGGTCCGGCCCGGCAATTATTGCCGAACTGAAGAAGGCCTCGCCTTCCAAGGGATTGATCCGGGCCGACTTCAGAGTTGCGGGACTCGCTGCCGAACTGGAGCGTGCAGGAGCCGCCGCGCTGTCCGTTCTGACCGACGAGCAGTTCTTTCAAGGATCGTTGCGTAATCTCGAACTCGCATCGGAAACTACCGCTATCCCCTGCCTGCGCAAGGACTTCATCGTGGATGAGTTTCAGTTGCTGGAAGCGCGGGCTAATCGCGCCGACGCCATCCTGCTGATCGTCGCGGCGCTGACCCATTTCGAACTAGGAGCGTTGTATCAGCGTGCCAGGTCGTTGCAGCTCGATGTTTTATGCGAAGTCCATGACGCGGCTGAGCTGGATCGCGCGCTGGAAGCCGGATGCGACATCATTGGCGTGAACAATCGCAATCTTCACACTTTTCAGGTGGACCTCAACACTTCATTACAACTCGCCAAACGCATTCCGACGGGCCTGCTCAAGGTCGCTGAGAGTGGAATCGAGTCGGGTGAAGACATCGCGCGACTCCGTGGGGCCGGTTTCGACGCCTTCCTGATCGGCGAATCGCTCATGCGCGCTGAGCGTCCCGGTAATGCGCTGCGCGCACTGCTGGCGAAATCGGAGGCTACCGCATGAATGCACAAGCCTCCGGTCGCTCCGTTCTCTGGATCAAAATCTGCGCCACCACGAACCTCGATGACGCGTTTGCCAGCATTGACGCCGGCGCGAACGCCCTGGGCTTCATCCTCACGGAAAGCTCGCGTCGCATAACGGTCGAAACCGCAGCCAAAATCATCGCTGCCTTGCCGACGACTACAGAAAAGATCGGTGTTGTCGTCGACGAAACCCCAGAAGCGCTCGCGAAGCTCGCCAGCGACATCGGATTGACCGGCGTCCAACTCCATGGCGACGAGCCGGCGGGCCAACTACCCGAGTTCCGCCGTGCGCTTGGCCTCCGCAAGATCATCAAGACGCTCCAGGCTCGCGAACTACTCGCCGCGCCCGACACGCTCGACGAGTACTTGCGCAACTCCCAGTCCATCGACGGTATTCTGGTCGACTCCGGCTCACCCGCCGCACGCGGAGGCACGGGCCAAACCTTCGACTGGCACAACGCCCTGCCGATCGTCGAGCGCATCAAGCAACATGTCCCGGTCGTCATCGCCGGAGGCCTCACCCTTGCCAATGTCGCCGACGCCATCCGCCTCTTCGATCCCTGCGGAGTCGATGTCGTCTCCGGCGTCGAACTCTCCCCTGGGAAAAAAGATCCCGCCAAAGTCCGCGCTTTTATCGCTGCCGCGCGGGCCGCTACAGGAGGCAACTCCGATCCCGATTCGTCATCCTGAGCGAGGACGGGAAGAACAATCCGCCTCCGAGTCGAAGGACCTGCTGTTGATTCCGACGGTGGAAGCCCCGGCCTTTAGGCCGGGGGAACAATCCGTCATAATGAGGAGGGGGCTTTAGCCCCGGCAAACTTATGGCAACCATCACTCCGCCCATCACGCCTAAGAAAGTCAAAGGCCGCTTCGGCCCCTACGGCGGACGCTACGTCCCCGAGACTCTTATGGCAGCGCTGCAGGAGCTCGAAGCAGCCTACGCTGAAGCGCGCAAGGACAAATCGTTCCAAAAGGAATATCTTCGCCTGCTGCACGAATACGCTGGCCGGCCCACTCCCTTGTTCTTCGCCGAACGCCTGACCAAGGAATTGGGTGGCGCCAAGATTTACCTCAAGCGCGAAGACCTTCTCCACACCGGAGCCCACAAGATCAACAACTGCATCGGGCAGGCGCTGCTGGCGCGCCGCATGGGCAAACACCGCATCATCGCCGAAACCGGAGCCGGCCAGCACGGCGTGGCAACCGCCACCGTCTGCGCTCTCTTCGGACTCGAGTGCGTCGTCTATATGGGCGCCGAAGACATGCGCCGCCAGGAGCTCAACGTCTTCCGCATGCGTCTGCTGGGCGCCGAAGTGCGCAGCGTCGACTCCGGCTCGCGCACCCTCAAAGACGCCATCAACGAGGCCATGCGCGACTGGGTAACTAACGTCCGCTCAACACATTACCTGCTGGGCAGCGTTCTGGGCGCGCATCCTTATCCCACCATGGTGCGCGACTTCCACCGCGTCATCGGTCAGGAGGCGCGCAAGCAAATCCTCAAAGCTGAAGGTCGCTTGCCCACTGCCATCATCGCCTGCGTCGGCGGGGGTTCCAACGCTATCGGAGCGTTCTACGAGTTCCTCAACGACCGCGACGTGCAGCTCATCGGCGTCGAAGCCGGAGGCTGCGGTCACTCCCTCGGCGAGCACGCTGCCCGCTTCGACGCAGAGAGCGGAGGCAGACCCGGCGTGTTGCAGGGAACTTACTCCTTTGTTTTGCAAGACATAGCGGGACAGATCGCGGCAACTCATTCGGTTTCGGCGGGACTCGACTACCCGGCCATCGGACCCGAGCACGCCTGGCTGCACGATCAGGGCCGCGCCGAATACGTCTCCGCTGACGACAAGGAAGCGCTCGACGCCCTGCGCCAACTTGCTCATTTAGAAGGAATTATCTGCGCCCTGGAATCGGCCCACGCGGTCGCCGAGTGCATCAAGCGCGCCCCCAAAATGAATAGTTCGAATGTGGTGATCGTCAACATCTCCGGCCGCGGCGACAAAGACATCGGGATCCTGCGAGAAAACCTTGCGTTATAGACTAGAGCTTCAGCACAACGGACCTTTCTGATGGCAATCGTGTTCAAGAATCGACCCGGACTCGTCGTCTACATTACTTGTGGCGATCCCAGTCTCGAGATCTCGCGTGATGTTGCACTGGCCGCCATCGCTGCGGGTGCGGACGTGATCGAACTGGGAGTCCCGTTCAGCGATCCTGTCGCCGACGGGCCGGTCATCCAGCGCGCCAGCGAACGCGCGCTGCAGCACGGCACCGACCTGGCAGGGATCCTGGATGTCGCACGGCAGGTCCGCCAGCAATCGAAAGCTGGGCTCATCATCTTTTCGTATCTCAATCCATTACTGCAGTTCGGATTGGAGAAATTCTGTGCCACTGCCGCTGCTGCCGGAGTTGACGGAGTCCTGGTAACAGACCTGCCGGTCGAGGAATCCGCCGACTATTTACGAGCCATGAAGGCGCACAAGCTCGCGCCGATTTTTCTCGCTGCGCCCACTAGTACCGATCAGCGCCTGGGCGCAGTGGCCAAGCACTCACGCGGATTTGTTTACGCCATCTCGCGCACTGGCATTACCGGCACGCGGCAGGATGTGGCCAGCGACGCGCAATCTCTGGTGCAGAGACTGCGCGCGATGACCAAGTTGCCCGTCGCGGTCGGTTTCGGAGTCTCGACTCCCGAACAGTTCTCGGAAGTCGGCCAGTTCGCCGACGCGGTTGTCATTGGCAGCGCCATCGTTCAGCGAATTGAACAAAACGCGGGACGGGAGGCGGCCGCTGTGTCAGAATTTCTACAGTTCCTTACCGCAACGTCGCTCAAAGCAGGTGTCGGCAACTAACTGCTGGCGTGGTCAGGAGACTGGGCGGGATGACCATGGACATCGCGGAATGGCGGCTCAAAATCGACGAACTCGACCGGCAACTGGTTAAGCTGATCAACGAGCGCGCCCACTGTGCCGAGGAGATCGGGAAGCTCAAGCGCAACTCCAGCATTCCCATCTACGAGCCCGACCGCGAGCGGATCATCTTCGACAACATTGCGCGCCAGAACAAGGGGCCGCTGACCCAGGTGCAGTTGCGCCAGGTTTATGAGCGCCTGGTGGACGTGATGCGGCAGATCCAGCGTGACGAAATTGCTCCGGAGCAAGTTAGGGAGCCGACTGGCGAGCCGACCGAGCTGGAGCCGAATGATTAAGAGGTCACTGGTAACTGGTAACGGGTATTCGGTCGTACTTGGGGCCAGCTACCAGTTACCAGTCACCAGAAGCCACCCGGGCTGATTTAGGAGATTGCTTTCGAATGATCGTTGCGATGTTAGAAACCGCCACCGAAGACCAGATTCAGGACGTTACCGATCACCTGATGCGAATGGGCTTTGCCGTGCACCGCACTACTGGTGCGCGGCAATCGGTGCTGGCTGCCGTGGGGCGGCGTATTGACTTCGACACCCGAGATCTGGAGGTCCTCTCCGGCGTCGAAAAGGTCCACCGCATTAGCGCGCCGTACAAACTCGTCGGCCGCCAGTTTCGTCCGCACGACACGGTCATCAAATTCTCTAACGGCGTCGAGATCGGTGGCAAAGAAGTCATCGTGATGGCGGGACCATGCTCGGTCGAATCGCGCGAGCAACTGTTCAAGGCCGCGGAACAGGTATCCAAAGCAGGCGCGAAAGTCCTACGTGGCGGAGCCTTCAAGCCCCGCAGTTCTCCCTACACGTTTCAGGGACTAGGTCTTGAGGGACTCAAGCTGCTGCGCGAAGCCGGAGACGCCCACGGCCTGCTGGTCATCAGCGAGGTGATGGAGATCTCGCAGATCGAAATCATGCTGCCGTATATCGACATCTTACAGGTCGGCGCGCGCAACATGCAGAATTTCAACCTGCTGCGCGAATTGGGCAAAGTCCGCAAGCCGGTCCTGATGAAGCGCGGCATCGCCGCCACCATCGAGGAGATGCTGCTGTCCGCCGAATACATCATGTCGGGAGGCAACTACGACGTCATTCTTTGCGAGCGCGGCATCCGGACGTTCGAGACTTACACGCGCAACACGCTCGACATCTCGGCTATCCCCATCGTGCACAAACTGTCGCACCTGCCGATTACGTCCGACCCATCGCACGGAACGGGTCTGCGTGACAAGGTCGCGCCCATGGCGTGTGCGTCGCTGGCCGCCGGAGCTGATGCGCTGCTGATCGAGGTGCATCCCGATCCTGACCATGCGCTGTCGGATGGCGCGCAGTCGCTGTTTCCCGAGCAATTTGAGGATTTGATGCAGCGCTTGAGGATGATTGCGCCGGCGGTGGGACGCACGATTTAGCGGGACTCCAGTCGCGGACTGAAGTCCGCGTGCGACGTCTGTCGTCCCTGCCGGGACTCGGATCCTTTTTCCACTTTACCCAGCGCTCACGCGCTGGGCTACGATTGTTTCGCCCCCTGAGGGGCTAAATTCAGCGATGGAACAGTCTCTTCTCCCACTGCAAATCCGTAAATCTAGTTCTCACACGGACTCTGAAGCACTGGGCTATGATATGCCGCCCCTCTGGGGCTGCCGTGTCACACTTGGGAGATAATTCCTCATGCGGATCAATCAAATCACGATCGTCGGAACCGGACTCATCGGAGGCTCGCTCGGGCTGGCGCTGCGGCAGAACGGGTTTGCCGGGACGATCGTCGGCTGCGACAAGCGCGCGGTGCTCGACTTGGCACTCGAACGCAAAGCCATCGATCGCGCCGAAGCTGAGCTCGAACTCGCGGTTGTCGGTAGCGACGTGATCGTCTTCGCGACTCCAGTCGGCACGATTCTCTCGCAATTTGAGGCCATCGCTCCTACGCTCCCGACTACGACCCTGGTCACCGACACCGGCAGCACCAAGCAGAAGCTGGTGGAGCGGGCGCGCATGGTGTTTGGCGCAGAGGCAGGGAAGCGCGTGCTGCCCGGGCATCCCATGGCCGGCAAGGAATTCGGCGGGATCGAGCACGCCGACGCCAACCTGTTTCAGGGCGCGGTATGGCTGATCACTCCCATCGTTGCGGACCAGCAATACACCGCGCTGCAGGAGGAGTTCACCGCGCTACTGACCTTGATCGGAGCGCGCATAATCACCCTCGATCCTGAGCGCCACGACTTTCTGTGCGCGTGGATCAGTCATCTTACGCAGATGATCTCCACCGCCCTGACGTCAGTCTTGCATGAAGAATTGGGCGACGATGAGATCGTGATGCAGATCGGTGGCCGCGCTCTGCGCGAGATGACGCGCATCGCCCACAGCCCCTACTCGATGTGGCGCGATATTGCACTCACCAATAGCGAGAACCTGGAAGAGGTCATCCTGCGGTTTGAGCAGCAGATGACGCATCTGCGCGAGAACCTGCGCGGGCCGGGGCTGCGGGAGATGTTTGAGAGCGCGAACAAGTTTGGGCGCGAATCATGAGACGGTCCCAATAGCCTGATTGCTGGCGATAAGGCCTGCTCACGCCAGCAATCCAAAAGAAATGCATTCCAGCTAGTCCTCGTCGTAAAGTGAAGTCGTGAAACGACCGGCCAAAATCGTACTCGTCTGTATCTTCTCAGTAGCGGCGCTCTCTTTGGTTGCGCACTTATGGAGGGTCAACTTCTTCCTTCTACCGTTCGCTTCGATCAAAGAAGACGGCATGAACGGCAGCGGCTACGTATATGCGAACTCTTATCGTTCAAGTCGCGTTACTAGCTTGTTGGTGACGCGACAAGAGTTGGGCCAGAAGCACTCGTATCTTTTGAGTGTTGAGAACGACCACGGTGGGCCGGGAGTAATGGACTGCGACGAATGGACCCCGCCCCAAGCGCCATTCTTCATGTTCCCTGATGTCAACCCCCCTTGCATCCATTGGTTTGCTGCCGAGGAATCTCCACCGGAACCGAAGACTCCCACGCGCAACCTGATATTGGGGACGCAGTCCATCGAGTTCACCGCGAACGATGGCAAACGTGTGGCGATTAATTGGTAAGAACTGGATCAGTGACGAAAAATCGCCATTACACCAAGCATCTTCTTGCCTTCGCCAGCCCAACTCCTCTTATCTCTTTGCCACACCGCCCCTCGGCTGAGTACAATCGCCCGTTCGGAAGATAACCATGTCATTCAACAAAGTGTTTGCGAATGCAGACGAGGCGGTCGCCGATATTCAGGACGGCGCGACCATCATGGTCGGCGGCTTCGGGCTGTGCGGGATTCCTGAGAACCTCATCCGGGCGCTGGTGAAGAAGGGAACCACGAACCTCAACACCATCAGCAACAACGTGGGCGTGGATGAGTTTGGCCTCGGCCTCATGCTCTATGCCGGGCAGATTCGCTCGCACAAAGGCAGCTACGTCGGCGAGAACAAGTTGCTGGAAGATATGGTCCTAACTGGCCGCATCGATCTGGAGTTGATTCCGCAGGGAACGTTCGCGGAGCGCATTCGCGCCGGGGGAGCCGGAATTCCCGCGTTCTTCACGCCCGCGGGCTATGGCACCGTGGTCGCCGAGGGCAAGGAAACGCGCGAATTCGATGGCCGTCCATACGTGCTGGAACACGCGCTGAAAGCCGACTTCGCGCTTATCAAAGCCTGGAAGGGTGATCGCTGGGGCAACCTGGTTTATCGCAAGACCGCGCGGAATTTCAATCCCATGATGGCGACCGCCGCGAAAATCACCATCGCCGAGGTCGAGCACCTCGTCGAACCCGGCGAGATCGAACCCGACCAGGTGCACACCCCCAGCGTATACGTGAAGCGCATCTTCCAGGGCGTGGATTACGAGAAGCGGATCGAGCGGCGGACGCTGCGGAAGGCGTGACGTGCGAGAAGATCGAATTCACCACAGAGGCACGGAGACACGGAGAAATTCAGTTCAAGAACACTCTGTGTCCTCCGTGCCTCCGTGGTAAATAGTTTTCGATTGAGTCATCTAAGGGGCCTTTTTCAGGTACAAATCCATGGCTGATGCAAAACCCGATAAGCAGAAGGACACCGAGAAGCGCGATCGCATCATACGGCGCGTGGCGCAGGAGTTGCGCGACGGCTTCTACGTTAACCTCGGCATCGGGATGCCGACGCTGGTGGCCAACTGCGTTCCTCCCGGCATGCAGGTGGTTTTGCAGAGCGAGAACGGGATGTTAGGCGTTGGACCGTATCCAATACCCGGCCAGGAAGATCCGGACCTGATTAATGCCGGCAAAGAAACGGTCAGCGAACTGCCCGGAACCGCCTATTTCTCCAGCGCCGAATCGTTTGCCATGATTCGCGGCGGCCATATCGACCTCAGCGTCCTCGGTGCCATGGAAGTGGACGAGGAAGGCAACCTCGCCAACTGGATGATCCCCGGCAAAATGGTCAAGGGTATGGGAGGCGCGATGGATTTGGTTGCCAGCGCCCGCCGCGTGATTGTCGCCATGGAGCACACCACGCGCGACGGCACTCCCAAAATCCTGAAGCGTTGTACCCTGCCCATCACTGGGTTGCGCGTTGTTCACACCATCGCCACCGAGATGGCATACATCCGCGTCACCCAGTCAGGATTGGTATTGGATGAGATCGCGCCCGGCCTCACCGTTGAAGACGTTCAACGCGCAACCGAAGCCCCGCTGATTGTCAGTCCCGAACTGAAGACCATGGTGGTGTGAGCAGAGGCGCCAGATTTCGCTTCGCTCCGGCAGAGGCAAGCCTGCATATTCGGCGCAAAATTCCCAAATCGGGAAATTGTGATATTTTGTCACCGGTTACATGTGACGCGCGTCGTTGACCACATCGGGCTGACGGTTGATATTGGAGTGTATTGATCATTAACGATTTGGAAAGAAGGCAATTATGTCCTCCCGCATTTGGTTTCTGGTGGTAATCATCTTGTTGATTTGTTCTTTAGGTATGACCGCGCAGACCGCGCCCGCCGCAGCAACTCCGCAGGCCACCACGCCGACCATCAAGCATGTTCCTGCCACCTATACCACTCCCGCCTCCGGGAAGGAAATGTTCAACGCTTATTGCGCGTCTTGCCACGGTACCGACGCCAAGGGCGATGGACCTGCCGCTCCGGCGCTGAAGATGCCCACCACCAACCTGACCACGCTAAGCATGAAGAATGGCGGGGTATTTCCAGCGGCGCACGTCGCGGCTGTGATTCAGGGCGATGCCTTGACGCCTGCCCACGGCAGCAAGGACATGCCTGTCTGGGGCCCCATCTTCATGTCGATTGGCGGCCATAGCAAGGCAGATGTTCAGCTTCGCATCCGCAACCTGACCGCCTACTTGGAATCGTTGCAGACTAAGTGACGGCGTCGGCGGTAGTCCGGGTTGTACCGCACGAAGCGGGATCGGGTGTCTATGCAGGACTTCTTTCCGCCGCAGTTCCGAATTCGATGAGCAGCAAAAAGGGCGCATACTTTGCGCCCTGTGTTGTCTGAATTGTTGATTTGAACTAAACCGCCACGGGCTGTTTCACCGGAACCGGCGTCAACCAGCCATGCCGGTCTTCGGTCTTCCCGTTCACGATGGAGTAGAACTCGGAACGGATCGTCCGTGTAATCGGACCGACTGCGCCCTTGCCAACCTTGATCCTGTCCACCGAACGAATGGGCGTGATTTCAGCCGCCGTCCCGCTGAAGAAGACTTCATCGGCGAGATACAGCATCTCGCGTGGAATTACCTGCTCAATAGTCGGAATGCCCATGTCCTGCGCGATGTGCAGCACGGAATTCCGCGTGATCCCCGGCAGCACGCTGTTGCCCAGAGGCGGCGTGTAGAGGCGGTCCTTGTGCACCACGAATACATTCTCGCCCGAGCCTTCGCTAACGTAGCCATTCACATCCAGCGCGATGCCCTCGCTGTAGCCATTGGCAATGGCTTCCATCTTGATGAGCTGCGAGTTCATGTAGTTGGCGCCGGCCTTGGCCATCGTCGGCATGGTGTTGGGAGCGAGCCGGCTCCACGACGACACGCACACATCCACACCTTCGTCGCCTTCGCCACCCAGGTACTTGCCCCAGTCGTAGTTGACGATGTACACATCGGTGGGCGAACCTGCCGGATCAACACCGACCGTCCCGTAACCCCGCAAAATGATGGGGCGGATGTAGCAGGGCGAGATCTTGTTCGTCGCCACCAGCTCAACCGTCGCCTGCATCAACTCCTCGACGGTGTAGTCCACGTCGATGCGGTAAACCTTGGCTGAATCGAGCAACCGCTGGGTGTGATCTTGGAGGCGGAAAATAGCCGGGCCTTTCGCTGTCTGGTAGCAGCGCACGCCCTCAAAAACCGATGAGCCGTAGTTGACGACGTGGGCCATCACGTGCAGCTTCGCATCATCCCACGGAATCAATTTTCCGTTGCACCAGATCAATTCACTTGCGTTGATGGCCATCGAGGCGCTCCTTGTTTTCGTAGCGGAGTGGGTTGTTTGTCAGATGCTGTGCGGCCACATTGCGATGGAAATTTGCGGATACCGTGGACTCAGCTTGACTGGAGATTATAACCGACCCAGAGGCGCGCGGAGTTGGGGGTGTGGTTCATTCTGGCCGCGGCCCAGAGGAATTTGAAAAAATATCCTGCAATTAGTCCCCGGCAACTCGCATTTCACACCCCGGTTCTTGCAGTTGGGCGCTTGTAACCCCATTCATAGCAAAAAGTTGCGGGAAACAATCCTGAAAAATCCGCGTTATTGACTGTGGTTGCTGAATCGGTGGGCTTTGGCCGAACTGCATGCCTGCTCCGAGCGCACCCTTTGGCCATCGCGCTGCTAATGTTCGTCAATGATTGGGCCGAAATACCAATCTAGGCGCGGAGCAAGCTCGAATTTAACTCGAATTTAAGAGGAGAGATTATCCATGAAGAAACTGATTGTTGTCATCACATTTGCGCTTTTGGTCACCATGACTGCCGTTGCGCAGGATTACCCGAAGTTCGAAGTTCCGATCGGCTTTTCGTTTGTCAACGTTCACCCGGGAATCACCCCGCTGACCAGCTTTAACATCTTCGGCGGTGGCGGCGGCTTTGTCTACAACGTGACGCCGTGGATCGGTATCAAGGCCGACTTCGAGGGCTACACGCAAGGAAGCGGACTGAAGAACCAGCTGACGAAGCTCGGTTATACTGGCGCCCAGGCGAATGGCAACGTCTTTACCTATATGTTCGGCCCCCAGATCAAGAAGCACTCCGGCAAGTTCCAGCCCTTCGGAGAAGCTTTGTTTGGCGCGGCGCACAGCAATCTCTACGGCCAGATCTACACCGACCAGACCGGACTGGTCTCGGCAAGCAGCAACAATAATGCGTTCGCCATGCAGTTCGGTGGTGGCCTCGATTACGCGCTCACCAAGCACATCCAGTTGCGGCCAGTTGAAGTGGACTACCTCTACACCCGCTTCGGCGTCAATGGCACCAGCTACACCGGCAGCCAGAACAACTTCAAATATTTCGCCGGCTTGAACTTCACCTTCGGCGGCAAGTAAACGTCCGACGAACCAAGGAACGAATGGCGTCGCCTTCGGGTGGCGCCATTTCTTTTTTGGATCCGGCAGGCCTGCAGCAACCTGTTGCGTAGCAGCGACGGAGGTTCGTACTACCGGGCGAGCCAGCGCCACAGCAAGACCAGCTCTCCGGCCACAAACAAACTCCCGAAGATCAGCTTGTTGTTTAGGGCAATCCAGCGTGGCAGGTGGATGTCAAAATTGGCTTCCCGATCCGCAGTAAACTTGGCCGCCAGGTACGTGAGCGGACAGCGCCCATGGTTCAGCCCAAGCACGACGCACTCCGCAACCACCAGCGCGGTGAGCCAACTCGCTAAACGAAATCGGCCGCAAATCGCTGCGACGGGGATGACGACAATCGCCGCAGCCATGACGGCCCAGATCGCAGTATGAGCGAGCTTAATCAGCTTCAGAATTTCGTCGTCACGCATGGGCTCACTCCTCGTCCAGTGTACTTTCGACGGCAAACGATGTGCGTGAAGCCGGGGCTGGTTACAATAGTTGGAACGCAGTCACTAGCACTGGAGACATCCACATCCGCACTTACACTTTATGTATCGTCGGCTTGGGCAATGTTGGCGCAGCCCTAGTAGCACTCCTCCAGCGCAAACGCCACGACCTTGCCGACCGCTATGGCATCGCTTTCCGCATCACTGGCGTGGCCTCGCGCCGTCTCGGCTGGTTGGTGGCTCCAGAGGGCTTCACGCCGGAGAAATTGGTGGCGGGCGATTTCTCCGAAGCGAAGGAAGCTAACGATCTTGCGGATTGGTTGCACGCGGCCAAGCCGGATGCGCTGTTTGAGGCCAGCTCGCTCAACGCCGAAACTGGCGAGCCCGCCATCACCCACATTCGCGCCGCCCTCGAACTCGGGGCCCACGCGATCAGCGCCAACAAAGGGCCGGTGCTGCACGCTTATCGCGAATTGACTCAACTGGCGGAATCCAAGGGCCGAAGCTTTTTCTTCGAGTCGGCCATGATGGACGGCGCACCGGTGTTCTCACTGTTCCGTTCGGCATTGCCGGCAATTGAGATTCTCGGATTTCGCGGCGTCATCAATTCCACCACCACTGTCATCCTCGAAGCCATGCAAGCGGGTAAGAGTTTCGACGAAGCGATTGCTGGGGCACAGCGTCTTGGAGTCGCCGAAACCGATCCTTCTGCAGACATCGATGGCATCGACGCGGCCGTCAAAGTGGTGGAAGTCGCCAACGTGCTGATGGGTGCCAGCCTCAAGTTGTCCGACGTGGCACGCCAGGGTATTCGCGGAATTACCCCGGCGCAGTTGCGCGATGCACAGGAAAACGGCGAAGCTTGGAGACTGGTGAGCCGCGCCCGGCGGCAGTCTGACGGCAGCATCGTGGCCTCGGTCGCGCCGGAAAGGCTCGAAATCGACGATCCGCTGGCGCAGGTGCAGGGCACCTCGCTGCTGATCGCCTTCGAAACCGATATCTTTAAGGAGTTGATCATCAGCGAGCGCGATCCCGGACCGGAAGCCACCGCTTACGGAATGCTCTCGGATTTTGTCAATGCAGTCAGGAGTTCATAACCATGTCCACGAGTACAAAAATCGCCCCCACGGTCAGCAAACTCGATATCGAGTGGGTCCGGCAGCAATTTCCAGCTTTGCGCCAGACGGTCAACGGCCAGCCCGCTGTCTTCTTCGACGCGCCCGGCGGTACCCAGGTTCCGCAGCAGGTCATCGATGCTATCTCTGAATACCTGTCGAAATGGAATGCCAATCTCGGCGGAGCGTTTCTCACCAGCCAGCGCAGCGAACTGATCGTCGAGCAGGCGCACCAGGCTATGGCCGACTTCTTCAACTGCTCGCCAGACGAAGTCGTGTTCGGTGCCAACATGACGACGTTAACCTTCGCGCTGAGCCGTGCCATCGGCCGCGACCTTAAGGGCGGTGATGAACTGCTGGTCACCTGCCTCGATCACGATGCGAATGTTTCTCCCTGGGTCTGCCTCGAAGAGCGCGGCGCGAAAGTCCGCACCGCCGACATCAAGCCTTCCGATTGCACCATTGATATGTTCGATCTTCAGGCCAAAATCCGCCGCAACACGCGCCTGGTGGCAGTGGGTTGGGCCGCGAACGCCGTGGGCACTGTTAACGACGTTCGGGAGGCCATCCGCCTGGCGCACGATGTCGGTGCCGTGACATTCATCGACGCAGTGCACTACGCTCCACACGGCCTCATCGACGTGAAGGCCATCGACACTGACTTCCTGGCTTGTTCCAGCTACAAATTCTTCGGACCGCACCAGGGCATTCTCTTCGGCAAGCGAGAACAGTTGCAGCGCCTGCGACCCTACAAGCTGCGCGTCTGCAGCGAAAAGCTGCCCGACCGATGGGAGACCGGCACCCAGAACCACGAATGCATGGCCGGAGTGACCGCCGCCATCGACTACATTGCCGAGGTTGGACGACATCATAGCTCCGAAGTCCACACCCGCCGCGAGGCGATTGTCGCAGCCTACGAAGTCTTCCAGCAGCACGAGCGAGAATTGGCTGCGCAACTCATCAGCGGACTGCTGGCTATTCCGGACCTAAGTTTTTACGGGATCACTGATCCTGCGAAGTTCGATCAGCGCACGCCCACCGTTGCCATTCGCATGGAGGGCTACACCCCGCGCGAATTGGCCGAGCGCCTGGGCGAGCGCGGCATCTTCACGTGGGACGGCAACTACTACGCCATCAACCTCGCCGAACGCCTGGGCGTGCAGCAAAGCGGAGGCATGCTGCGTATCGGTCTCGCGCACTACAACACGGCGGAAGAAGTCGAGCGACTGCTGGCTGAGCTGCGCGCACTGGGAGAAAAGACGAAGAAGAATTAGCCGCGGATTCACCCGGATTTTTCAAGAGATCCTGACGGACTTTTCTGATCCGTGAAGATCTGTGAAAATCCGTGGCTGAATGTCTTGAATTTGTTCACCGGTGTGTCTCTGTGCCTCGGTGGTGAAAGCAGTTCGCCTGCGTTATAATCCGCTCGTTCCGCGGAGGGTGACGATTCATGCGCGGCTTGCCTCGCTGGGTGGCAGTGCTGGCGGTAGTCGCGATCGTCATTTTGGTGTGCGCCTTCACGCTGCATCGTGCCTTCGCGCCCGCCGCATTCCTCGTCGAGACATTCCCGGCCGCACTTCCCGCTGATGGCTTCGCTTCGACGGAACTCAAGCTGCGCTCCAGTAGCGGCCGTGATCTTCGCGGACTGCGCGTTGAAATCGAAGACCCGCATCGCGCCGCCGTAGACTCCGTCACGGTTGACCACGGCACCGCCGTCGTATCACTTCGCGCTGGCGTGCTTCCGGGCGAAACTAAAATCCGGCTCACCGCTTCAGGCTTCGCGCCGCAACAAATCGCCTTGCGCACCACTCTCGACGTGTCTGACTCTGTGGGAGACGGCATACCCGACTTCCTCCGTCTGCATGATCCCGCCGACCGCGCTGCGTTTCGACGCTGGTTCACTCTGCTGGCGGAAGCCCAGTATTACCGCGGTCGCAATTCGCCTGCCGAAATCGACGACTGCGCAGCGCTGCTGCGCTACGCCTATCGCGAGGCGTTGCGCCAACACGATTCCACGTGGGCGAAGTCCGTGGCGCTGCCAAACGCGCCATCAGCAGAAGACGTTCGCCAGTATCAATATCCTTACACGCCGCTCGGCGCTGGACTATTTCGCATTCACGACGGAAGCCTTGTGCCCGATGACCTAAACGATGGCGCTTTCGCCCAGTTCGCCGACGCCAAGACCCTGTGGCGGCGCAACTCCTACTTTGTAGGACGTGACATCCGCCGCGCCCGTCCCGGCGACCTGCTCTTCTTCCGCCAGTCCGGGCAGAACCTGCCGTTTCACGCCATGATCTTTCTCGGCAGCAGCCAGATCGGGTCCGTCCGCGAACCGCTTGTCGTGTATCACACCGGGCCGATCGGAAAGTCTGCCGGCGAAATTCGTCGTCCAACGCTCGCGCAACTGTTGGACTTGCCCGACCCCCGCTGGCGACCGGTTCCGTCCAATCCGGGGTTCCTCGGTGTCTATAGGTGGAACATCCTGCGAGGAGCAGACTGATGCGGATGCAACGCGTCATCGTAGCCATCTTTCTAATTCATGCAGTCTCGTGGCCCCTCTTCGCCCAGGAGTCGAACGATCAGCCCTACTTCTCACTCACCAGCGATCGCACGTATCTGCCTGGGGAAAAAGTCGAGATAGCGGTTTATTCGCACAACGTCAGCGCGCTGCAGTTTCGTGTTTACCGGGTGAACGATCCCATCAAGTTCTTCAGCCAACTACAGGAGATGCACAGTTTCGGAGGGCAGGCTCCACGCATGCCCAAACAGGCGCACACCTGGCTCGAACGTTTTCACGCCTGGAAGCATCGCATCTGGGCCCGGTTCCGTGATTTCATCCGCGCGCAGTTCTCCCCGGACGCGCGCCACCAGATTCGCTTATGGCGGATGGAAGAAACCGCGCCGCAGAAGAAAGGTCCACAGGTCGACGAGTACGCGCAAGTTCCCGTGCTCAACCAGCAGCAGCTAGTTTCGACGTGGAAGTGGACGGTCCCGCCCGGCGAGCGCTGGGAGAGCCAGAAAGTTACCGTGCCGGTTGGCGAGAAGGGCGTTTATCTGGTTGAAGCCACCGAGGGCACGCTGCGCGCCTACACCATTGTCGTGGTCACGGAAATCGCCGTGATCACCAAGGCTGCCCCCGGACGCCTGCTGAGTTTCGTCGTCGATCGCCATACTGGCGACCCGATCGCCGGAGCTATGACCCGGCTCTGGATCGACCAGAAAGAAATTGCCTCGAAGCCGACCGACCAGCAGGGATTGATGGACACGACAGTGACGCAGGACAAGCCGGAAAATGTCGCTGTCCTTACGACCTTTAACGACCAGTTCGCGGTCAACACGCCAGGCGCCTGGAACCTCGGCTCCGCATCCGACCGCAATCTGCGCGGGTACACCTACACCGACCGCCCGGTTTATCGTCCTGGCGACACTGTGCACTTCAAGACCATCGTGCGTTCCGAGAACCCGAGCGGCTACACGCTTCCTCAAGAGGGCGATCTTCGTCTCGAATTGCGCGATCCGCGCACCTATCAGCCGATCTGGCAGCAGACCGTGAAACTCTCCGACATGGGCACCGCGCACTGGGACTACGTCATCCCAGCCGACGCCAATCTCGGCTTCTACTTTCTGTCTATGCAATCTGGCGAGCGCTATGTCGAAGGCACCCGGTTCTCTGTGCAGGACTACAAGAAGCCCGAGTATGCGGTGAAAATCATCGCGCAGACTCCGCGTGTGCTGCAGGGGCAGCCGATCAAGGCGACCATCGATGCGCGTTATTACTTTGGAGAACCGGTTGCCAATGCCAAGGTCAAGTGGGTGGTGCACACCTCGACCTACTGGCCCGTGGGACGCTACGAATCCGCCTCCGAATACGAAGACGAAGGCTATCAGGGAGGCGACGAAGGCGCAGGCGAAGCTGACACGTATGGAGGTGATCAGGAGACCGAGAAGAGCGGCACGCTCGATGCCGATGGCAAGCTGCAGATCACCATTCCGACGCGCGTTGACAACAAGACGAAGCAGGACCTGACTTATCGCATCGAGGCGCGGGTAACCGATGAGGGTAATCGCGAAATCTCGGGCCACGGATTCGCGCTCGCGACCTACGGCAGCTTCTTCCTGACTGCCCAACCCAATTCCTACGTGTACTCCAAGGGCAACACTGCCATCATCAACGTCTCCGCGCAGGACTACGACAAGAAGCCCATCGCCACGGCCTTCCGTGCCGAGTTCAGCCGCTGGAATCCTCAGAAGCGCGCTGCGGAACCCGTCTCAAGTTCGCAGGGCCAGGCTGACACCAGTGGCAAAGGGCAGGTGCAATTCGTCATACCTGACGCAGGCGAATTCCGCGTGCGCGTCACCGCCGTCACTCCCGAGAAGCGCGAAGTCGAAGACACGGCGTATTTGTGGGCTCCGGGCGTAAGCCCGTGGTGGAGCGGTACCACGCAAGAGCGTATTCAGATCGTTCCCGACAAGAGGTCCTACATGCCGGGAGACACCGCGCACGTGCTGATCGTCACCGGCAAGGAACCGGCGTCGGTGCTGGTCACCACTGAAGGCAATGGACTTTATTCCGCGCAAGTGATCAAGAGTAGCGGTGGCAGCATCACCGTCGATGTTCCGATCCAGCCTGAGTTCGCGCCGAACTTCTATGTGTCGGCGAACTTCATTCGCGGCAACAAGCTTTACCAGGGCAACAAGAGCCTCTCAGTGCCGCCTACGCAGCACGAACTCAAGGTTGATCTGCAGCCTTCGAAGCCGCAGTATCAGCCCGGACAACCCGGCGCATACACCATCAAGGCCACCGACTCCAGCGGCAGGCCCGCCTCCGCCGAGTTCAGCCTCGGAGTCGTTGACGAAGCCATCTACGCCATCGAGCCCGAGTCGGTCGGCAGCATCGTGTCAGCTTTCTATGGGACGGTGTACTCCAAGGTCAGCACCGACAGTTCACTGACTTACTATTTCAGCGGACAGGCCGGCAAGCGCGCCATGCAACTGGCGAGCGCGCCGGGCAGCGCGTCTCGCACGTCGTCTGCTCTCGCTCAACTTAAGCCCGAACGCTTGGTGCAGCCCAAAATTCGCAAGGCCTTCCCCGACACCGCATACTGGGTGGCCGACGTTCGCACTGACAGCAGCGGACAGGCAAACATCAAGTTCGACTATCCCGACGCCATCACTTCGTGGCGCGCCACCACGCGCGGCGTTACGCAAGACACCAAGGTTGGCAGCGCCGTCGAGAACACCATCGTGCGCAAGAACCTGATGGTGCGCCTCGTCGTACCGCGGTTCTTCCGTCGGGGTGACCAGATCACGCTCTCAACCATCGTGCAGAATTACCTGCCGTCGGAGAAGACCGCGCGCGTCTCGATGGATTTCACCGGCCTGCAGGTGCTCGATGGCGCGATCCGCGATGTTCCGGTACCCAGTCACGGCATTGTCAAATTTGACTATCGCGTGCGCGTGCTCGACGTCGATTCCGCCAAGGTGCTGGGTAAGGCCCTCACCGATGTCGAAAGCGATGCCATGGAACTCACGCTACCCGTAATTCCGTTTGGCGTGAAACTTGCCATCGCAAAATCCGGATCTGTCGCCGGGGCAGGGAACAGCGATGTCACGCAACAGATCACCTTCCCCAACGGCGTCGAAACTGCCACCCGAAAACTTACGGTCGAGCTGACGCCATCGGTCGCAGGCACGGTCTTCGCCGCGCTCGACTTTCTCACTTCGTATCCCTACGGATGCACCGAGCAGACCATGTCGAGCTTCCTGCCCGACGTGCTGGTGGCAGACGCCATGAAGAAGCTGGGTGTGGGAACGAACATCGATCCCCAGACGCTCAACAAGCAGGTACAGGCCGGACTCGATCGTCTCTACCAATTCCAGCATCCCGATGGCGGCTGGGGATGGTGGCAGAGCGACGATAGCGCACCCTTCATGACCGCCTATGTGCTCGCCGGGCTCACGCAGGCCAAGTCCGCCGGCTACGATGTCGAGCAGGCCCGCATCGATCGCGCTCGCAAGTGGCTGCTGCCGGAGTTTACCCGCTCGGCGGCGGTGAAGACCGATTTGCGCGCTTACATGGCGTATGCCCTGGTGCTCAGTGGTACCGACTCCAACGCCACGATTGTCGAGTCTGTATGGAACCAACGCTCGACGCTTACGTCCTACGGCAAGGCGTTGCTCGGACTCGCCATGGCGCAGATCAACGACTCGCGTGCCAACGATCTGGCGAAGCAGTTGATCTCCGACGCCAAGCAAGATGATGCGCAGGCATGGTGGCCCACCGACACCAACTACCTCATGGACTACTACGGCGACACCACGCCGCAGGCCACGGCTTTTGCCTTGAAGCTGCTGGATCGAGTCGATCCCCAAAACCCGCTCTTGCCCAAGGCCGTGCTCTTCCTGGTCAATCACCGCAGCGAAGGCTATTACTGGGAATCCACGCAGCAGACCGCCATGGTGATTTACGGTCTCACCGACTACCTGCAGCGCACGCAGGAACTCAAGCCCAACTTCAGCGTTGACGTTCAAGTGAACGGCAAGACCGTTGCGACAAAGAAGTTCACGGCCGCTGACGTCACCGCTCCCGCGACCACGGTAACGCTCGCCGAAGGGCAACTCGCGCAGGGGACGAATCAAGTTCGGCTGGTGAAATCCGGCGTGGGACGCCTATATTGGTCAGTTCGCGGCGAGTATTACTCCAGCCAGCCCAACGTGGTGAACACTGGCAGCTTGCAACTTAGTACCGTACGCGAGTACTACAAGCTGACGCCCCAACAGACCGGCGACAAGCTGACCTACCATCTCGATAAAGTCTCCGGCCCGGTGCAGGTGGGCGACACGCTTGCCGTCCGCATTACCGTCGGCGGCAGCGACTGGCGGTACCTGATGATCGAAGATCCGATTCCTTCGGGCACCGAGTCCATCGCGCGCGACGATCTCTATCAACTCGACGAACAACCGCCCTGGTGGACGAATCGCTGGAGGAGCTATCGCGAATTGCGCGACGATCGCACCACATTCTTCAACTACTACTTCCAGAGGGGACAGTCCGAATACACCTACCTGCTGAAGGTGGTGAATCCCGGCGTCTTCCGCGTCAGCCCAACGCGGGTCGAGCCCATGTATCAGCCGCAATACCTTTCCACCAGCGATGCGGCTACGGTGACGGTGAAATGACCATGACGGAATCAACTACAAACCGCGCCGGTATCGTGAAGCTCTGGCTGCTGAACTTCGTGGCCAACGCCGTGCTGATGGCCTCCGCCTACTTCTGGCTGCTGATTCCCGACGCGCGCGGCTGGCAACTCGGCGGATCGGCCGTGCTCGCCGTGCTGGTCATCTTTCTTGTGCTCTGGCTGCGCGCCGGCACGCTGGCGTATTTTCGTGTTGCCGAGTTTCGCAATCAAGGAGCTGTCTGGCGCGCTTATCGTGACGCCCTGCGCCGTGTCCCCGCACTTGCTCTTTGGGTAGTGGTATTCCTGGCGTTCGCGTGGTTGTTGCTCAGCCTGCGTCCCTACGTGCCGCAGTTCGCGGTGTGGTTCCGTCAGAAACTCGGCGGCGGTCCGCCTCCCCGCAACATCATGGCCGACCTGAACTGGCTGTTGCTTCTGCTGGTCGGATTCGTGATGCCAGGCCTCTGGCTCCCCATCGCCACCACCGTCTCGGCCGTGGGATACAGGCCCGAGAACATCGTGCGCTCGCGTCGGGTATGGAAGCGGCCTATCTACTGGTTGTGCTTCGGTCCGCTGCTCGGGCTCGGCGTTTATGTTCCTTATAAACTGGTCTGGTGGATTCCCGATCTGCAAACCATCCGCCAGCAGGCGTGGAGCATGGCGGCTCGTTTACTGATTGCTTACCTAATTGGGGTTACCGCGTTCCTTGCCGTGGTGTGGGTGACGGCCTCACGCACCAACCGCGAAGACCCACTCTAGCGGCGGCGGTGTTTTTGCAGCCCGGGCGCAAGCCCCGGCTACACGCGAGAAACGATCTTTCAAGCTGCGTAGCGGCCAACTCCTTCATTGTGTCGGTATCCCATCCTTCAACCAATTCACCAGTGTCTCTTTCCCATGTTCCAGCGCCAACTTCGCCACTCGCGCCTGCGCGTCTGCGTACGCTTGCCGCAGTTCCTGCTCGTTCGCCGGAGCGCGCAACGCCTTCTCCAGCGCCGCCGCGCTGCCGAATGTGGTATCGCTACGTATTACACCATTCGGCTGCGCCAGATAGAGCACCAACCCCTCGCGATACCACAGAGGAGTCCCCGGTTTCGCATGCGACTCCACCAGAATGTGCAACAACTCATGGCGCAGCGTGCTCTCCATCGCGCCCGCATCGCGCAAGACGTCTGTCGGTTCCAGGCGGACGGTCCGTCCACGGGTTGACGCCGCCACCCATCCCGGCTCTCCAGTGGCGTCGCGGAACGCCGCCGCTGTGGGATACACCTTCAGTCTCGTTGCACTCGTGTACACCAACCCGGTGCTCTCCTCGGCTTCATGCATCAACCGTGTCGCCAGCGGCAACAGCGCGCGGTCGCGGTCCGGACGCGTGGTGAACAACTCAACATCTTCGCTTCCCAGTTGTTGCCACTGCGTGCCTTGCGCTCCCGCTCCCAGTTTCGTGCCGGGATAATAGAAGCTCAAAATCTCGCGATACGACCGGCCTTCTTCCCCCATCACTTCCGCGCCCACCTGGCACAGGCCCACGCCGTGTCCCGAGCCGCGTCCGTGAAACGCGACGCTATCACCTTCCACCCGAACCTCGTACCAGTTGCTCTTCAGTCGGTCCCATCCGAGGTTGCGCCCGATGGCAAAACGAAATGTCAGTGCCGGCACCGTGACGCTTCGGCTTCCCGTGACAGTCAGAAACTCGACTCGTCCACTGGGTGTGCGATGCAGCACGGCCACTGAACGCAACTGTCCCGGAATGGCCAGGCCCTCCGCGGCCAGCGCACGTTGCAAATCGCGCTTGCTGACCTCGCTGTGCCACTGGTTCGCGCCGCTGCGCACGCAATAAGTGTCAGCGTGCTGTTTCAAGTAAGGCGCGCGCTGCTCGTCGTTGCCCAGAATATAGTGGCCGTCCTCGGTGGTCCCTCCGCAATTCGCGTGATAATACGCCGCGGCCGGCTCGCCGTCGTACCACAGCACTTCACCGGAAGTGGATTCAACGATTCGCTGCAACCGTGCGTCAACGTTCGCGAGGCCCAGGTTCTGGCAATGCGTCGAGTCGCAGAAGTCGAAACCGTCCAGCGCATGCCGACGGCCGAAGTGCAGGGCATAGGTGCGGGCGGCCACTGCCATGGCCTTCAGCGCTTCGTCGGACTTGAAGTTTCCCGTCTCGCCCGCCAGCACGCCCGCAAGGTACTCATCCATCGGCATCGACGCCGTGACCAGGAGGTGTTCCTCGATGGCTCGTAACTCAATCGGGAAGTCGGCCCGTAGCAGCGGCAAATCGGCGGCACTGATCTGGAACGCCCCACTTACGAGTAGCTCCGAAGCATCGGCCTTGTCGCCGCTGATTTGGATCTTAGCTGCGATGGCCTTGATAACCAGCGTCGAAAGCGCATTATCGGCGCAGGTTGCACACTTGCGAAAGTGTGCCTGCCCGGATTCCGCTTGTACCTTCAATTCGCGGGGCGGTCGCAGGTACAACAGCCGGACCCGCACCGTCTGGGGAAAGCCTTTGACGCTGTTGCTCGCCGCTTTCGCCTTGCTCTGCGGCGGTGCATTTGACTGCGCATCCCCGGCGATCCAGAGCAGCAGAAGTGCGCTCAGCGCCAGACACAATTTCCTCATTGCGCAGCGCTCACGTTCGTGTTGCGCGACGTCGCATAGGCAGCGAAAATTTCGCCCGCCACTCTTGCCGCATCGCTGCCGCCGTGGCCCCGCTCCAGGAAGACGACCAGCACAATCTCCGGGTTCGCCGCGGGCGCGTATCCCGCGAACCATGCGTTGGTCCAGCGGCCTTCGCTGGTGCTGGCGGTGCCGGTCTTCCCCGCGACTTTCATCGCCGAGGGAGGCTGCGCCAGGCACCCCCAACCGTAGTCCGTCGAGTCTGCAAGCCCGTCGAAGAGAGGTGCCAGCCTCCCATGGCTTTCAGATTGCGACAATTGCGCCAGGTCACGATAACCGCGCAGCAATTCCAGCGGCGTGATCTCGATGCCCCATTCGCCGATGGCCTCGAGCTGTAATTGCTGAGACGAGTGCGCCACCGCCACAGTCCCCGCAACTTCGTCCGTTGCCAGTCCCGATGGACTGCTGAATCCATCGCGCACCAGCGTGTCGCGCAACTGCCCGGGCGTCAGCCGTGTCGCCACGCTGGTGAAATACGAATTGCAGGAATATGCCAGCGCGGTCGTGGGATCGAGTGGCTGAGTGGTTACAGGATGCGCACAGTCAAGATTGTGTCCACCCAGAGAGAGCTTGCGCTGGCACAACAGCGTAGTTTGACCGTTGACCTTGTCCGATTCCAGCAGAGCCAGCAGCGTGAACGGCTTGAGGCTCGATCCCGGATGTGCCAATCGCCGCGCGGCTACGTCGAGGCGATACGCGCCGAGAACCTTCCCCGAGCGCACATCGACCACGACCGCTGTGCCACTCCGTCCCGCCATGGCGTGGGTGACTGCCAGCTGCATAGGCGAATTGCCTGCCGCGTTTGCGCCACTCTGCGCCCGCGCTGTGTCCCACAATGTGAGACACGCCGCCAGGCATAAAGCGGAGCTCGCCGCCCATGCTCGCCACGGTGCCCCGATCCTCATGCTTCGATTGTATGTTTAGAACCCATTGCCCGATGGAGAAACAAGCGAAGCTGCCCTGTCGGCGCCCTCCACGTAGCCCGTGATTGCCGAGGTGCGTGCCCGGTTCGATCCAAGCAATCCGTGAAAATCCGTGGGTGCTTTATGAGCTTTCTTCTACCCCGTCACCAGCACGATCTTCCCCAGCGCGCCGGACGGCTTCATCACTTCGACGTGTGCCCGCGCGGCCTCGGCCAGGGGAATTTGTTGCCCGATCACAGGTCGAAGCGTCCCATTCTCCAATCCTGCAACGAGGGTGGCGTGCATCTCCTGTAACTCCGCCTCCGTGGCGGACATGAGTGTCATGCCGCGTACGTCAGTCTCGCGAGCCATCAGATCGCGCGGATTGATCTCGATTGTCCCTCGGCTTCCGATCACCACCACGCGTCCCTTCTTCGCCAGCAGGCCAAGGTCGTTGCTCAGGTTCTTGTTTGCCAGCATCTCCAGGATCAAGTCGAACCCTCGCCCGCCCGTCAACTGCATCAACTCCTCGAGATAGCCCGCCGCCGCGTGATTCACCTCATGCTGGGCTCCTTGTTCTCTCACAAGCTTCAGTCCGGCGTCGGTGCCGGCGGTGCCAATCACAAGCAGTCCCGCCGCGTGGGCCAATTGCACAGCCGCCGTGCCCACGCCGCCGCTCGCGCCGTGAACCAGCAACGTCTCGCCTCGCTTGGCGCCACCGCGTTGGAACAATCCGCGATAGGCCGTGCCATACGCCACGCCCATCGCCGCTCCCTGCTCGAAGCTCACCTTCTCCGGCAGCGGATGCACCTGGTTCTCATCACATAGCGTCTGTTCGGCGTAAGTTCCGCTCAGTGATCCGGACGTGTACACCCGGTCGCCGACCTTGACGCTGGTTACGCCCGCTCCGACCGACGCCACCACGCCTGCGGCATCGGCCCCCGGGGTATAGGGGAGCGCGGGCTTCATTGCGTAGGTGCCTGTCCGTACATACGCCTCCACCGGATTCACGCTCACCGCGCGTACCTGTACCACTACCTGCCCTGGCCCCGGGACGAGATCAGCCGCCTCTTCGAGTTTCATCACTTCCGGTCCACCAAACTCATGCACGCGAATTGCCTTCATGATTGCCTCCTAAACTAAAACCGTATCATTTTCAATCTACACATCGGGATACGTCCAGTGGCCTCCGTGTCGCGAGTGGGATTGAAAGGCGGAGCCACCTCGGAGATTCTAATTTCTCAGCCTTGGTTGCTCCGGACACAAGCATCAGAACGTTACCGTTACAATCTCCGAATGGACCACCACACTCTCGCGGCGGTCAGCATTGTTGGCACCAGTCTTGACGTGCTGGGGACCCTGTATCTTGCCTATGACCTGCTGGGTGGACAACACGGTCCGTTGCGGCTGCTCACCCGAGCAGTAACATACTCTGTCGTCTTCGGCATCGGTTACGGGATTTGTTTTGGGTGTCTTCTTTGGTCTAGTCGCCGGTACTACGACAGGGATTACCATTGCGCTCGAACTCAACCGTATTGCCCGCGGCCTCGATCACTATTCGTTGCCTTGGGAATCGCTGTTCGCGGCCATTCGGGCACTTGGTTTTGGAGCCGGGCTCTACCGAAGTCTGGGCCTCAGGTTCGCAATCGCCTTTGCCGTCCTTATTACCCTCGGCCAAATAGTTGCCTATTCTCGCGGCATGCGTCCCACCGTCGATTACGAAGCATCTCGCCGGGCACGACTTACCCGTCGCCAGTTTTGGGGAACGATCGAGCGCACCGTCGGGTACATTGCCACTGCGCTGATCTGCAGCACGTTCGTCCATCACGTGGACCACGCCTGGTTATTTGCCATTCGGGTCGGCTTCGTAACTGGCATAGTCACCGGAGTCGGAACCGCGGTCATTCCTCACATCGAATACTTCGCCGACAACCTTCCCGAGCGTCGGTTAGGTGCCTTCGGGATCGGACTCATCCTTTGCGGCTTTGCTTTGCAATCCGTTCAGTATTGGCTGGCGCTATTTGATGTCCGCCTGACGTAGCCAGTTACGTCAAGCCTTCTCGCGAAACTTCGCCATTTCCTCGCGGTTCGGCCCGTATGCCCCGGGAGCCGCTCCACCCGCCAGCCGGCACAGCACCGAGAGCTGTCCGCGATGGTGAATCTCGTGATGCAGCAACGCCGCCCACAGAATATTGCGGATCGTCATCGGCTGGCCGGTGAAAAATATCAACTCGCGGTCCAGGTCTGCCGGCGTCAGCTTCGCGACATTTTGCCGGGCCTCGGCATGCACCCGTTCGTAACCCGGCGCCAGCTCTTCAATCGTCTTCGGCCGCTCGATGCCCGGCGGCCTAACTCCCATTTCAAAAGCGCCCCGCTCGATACCAAAGCCTGAATAGCCGTCAATCTCCGCCAGGTGCCAGGCCAACTCGCCCAGCGACCGCCCGCCCGGATCAGGCCGGAAATCGTACTGCCCCGCCGGCAGTGCCCGCAGCATCGCTACCGTCTTCTTCGCTTCCTCGTCCCAGGTGTTCAGGAATGTCTGCACTTCGTTCGACATATCTCAGATCCTTTCGCTGTTCAAGTTTCTAGCCCGGCCATCTTTATACAGTTTGGCGGCCCTGTTCGAGTTCAATGCCCGCTTTCCTACGCTTGCCTTTCTGGCTATTTCTATTAACATCGAATGCCATACTGGCAACTCACGGGAAAACGATGTCAGAGATCACTCTGCAAGTCAACGGAAGTCAACGCAAGATTGACGTACCCGCCGACACGCCGCTGCTCTGGGTGTTGCGCGATACGCTGGAACTCACAGGCACCAAGTTCGGATGTGGCGCCGGACTCTGCGGCGCATGTACCGTCCACCTCGATGGCGAAGCGGTGCGCTCCTGCATGACCCCGGTCTCGGCGGCTACAGGCAAGGCGATCACTACCATCGAGGGTCTGTCTGTTGCCGGCTCTCATCCCCTGCAGCAGGCGTGGATCGCCGAAGACGTTCCCCAGTGCGGCTACTGCCAGTCAGGCCAGATTATGCAGGCCGCGGCGTTGTTGTCGAAGACCCCACACCCTTCCGAGCAGGAAGTCATCGACGCGATGACAGGCAACCTCTGCCGCTGTGGAACCTATCACCGCATCCGGCGGGCCATCCAACGTGCGGCATCTGGTGGGGGTGGCCAATGAGCCCGATCTCGCGTCGCGATTTCCTTGTGGCCGGAGCCGTTGCCGGGACTGGTCTCGTCCTCGCGTTCTACGTTCCTCACCATGGCCTGCATCCCGTGGGCGAGCAGGTGTTCGCGCCCAACGCCTATTTGCATATTGCACCCGATGGAAAAGTCACAATCGTCGTGGCACGATCCGAGATGGGGCAGGGCGTGCGTACTTCGTTGCCCATGATCCTCGCTGAGGAACTCGACGCCGACTGGTCGCAGATTGCGATTCAGCAGGCTGGCGCGAGCACCCTTTTCGGCGATCAGACTACAGGAGGCAGCGCCAGTGTCCGCACCACTTGGGACCCAATGCGTCAGGCTGGCGCCGCTGCCCGTGAGATGCTGGTAGCCGCCGCCGCCCAACAGTGGAATGTGTCCGCCGCCGAATGCACTACGGCAAAAGGTTTTGTTGTTCACGCGGCGTCAAACCGCCGATCCAGCTATGGCGACTTGGTGGAGCGTGCTGCCAACCTGCCTGTTCCCAAGGAGCCCAAGCTCAAAGCAGCGTCCGCCTACACGCTCGTCGGCAAGAGCACGCCGCGAATCGATACCCCTTCCAAAACGAATGGCAGCGCTGAGTTTGGCATCGATTTCCGCATGCCAGGCATGAAATACGCATTTCTTGCGCGCTGTCCGGTCATCGGAGGCAAAGTCGCCAGCTTCGACGACGCCGAAGCACGCAGAGTTCCCGGCGTAACCCATGTTGCGAAAGTGGGAGACTCCGCCGTAGCGGTTGCCGCCGATAGCGTGTTTGCTGCATTGCAAGGCCGTAAGGTGCTGAAAGTTACGTGGGACGACGGCGCCAACAAGGATCTGAACACCGCCGCCATCTTTGACGTTCTTCGCAAGGCGGCCAATGACAAAGGCGTGCCGCTACAAAGCGCCGGTGATGTCAGTAGCGCGAAAGGCCGCCGTGTCGAGGCTGCGTACGAGACGCCCATGCTGGCGCACGCTCCTATGGAGCCGGGAAACTGTTTCGCTCATTACCTCGGAACTTCCTGCGAAGTCTGGGCGCCTACCCAGGTTCCGCAGGACGTCCGCGACTTCGTTGCCACCGCTGTCGGGTTGAAGCCGGAGAATGTCCACGTCAACGTGACCTTGCTTGGCGGAGGCTTCGGCCGTCGCCTGGAGCACGACTACGCGGTCGAAGCCGCATTAGTTTCGAAAGCCATTAACGCTCCGGTGAAGGTCATGTGGACGCGCGAAGACGACATGCGCTTCTCCACCTACCGTCCGCCCAGCGTCCATCACCTGAGTGCGGTGCTCGACGCGCAAGGCTCGCCGGTGGCGTACTCGCATCGCCTCATCTCGCCTACCATCTCCGGACAGAAGGGACAGCCGGGTGACGGCGGCATCGATCCCGACTTGAAGGACGAGGCTGCGTTCCTTTATCTCGTTCCCAGTCTCAGCGTCGAGTACGTTGCGCCGCCGTGTGCCGTGCCTTTGGGATGGTTGCGGTCGGTATATGCCGCCCAGATGGCGTTTGCCAATGAAAGCTTCCTCGACGAGCTAGCTGTCGCCGCCGGCAAAGATCCCTTGCAGTACCGTTTGCACCTGCTGGCCGAGGACAGGGAGATCACCTACTTCGACACCAAGTGGCGTACCGATCGACTGCGCGGAGTCCTGCAACTCGTCGCCGACAAATCGGGGTGGGGAAGTGCGCCGGCCGCCGGCCGCCATCGCGGCATCGCCGCTTTCGGATGCTTCGGGACCTATGCTGCGGAGGTTGTCGAAATCACGATGCAGGATGGCGACCCTCACGTTGAGCGCGTCGTCGTCGCCGTCGATTGCGGACAGGTCATCAACCCCAACATCCTCGAGCAGCAACTCCACAGTGCGGTCATATTCGGACTCTCGGCCGCGCTGCGCGGCCAGATCACCGTCGAGCACGGCCAGATCCAGGAGGCCAACTTCGATACCTATCCCATCCTCCGGATGAATGAAGTTCCTGCGATTGAGACTCATTTTGTGGACAGCCATGAAGCGCCGACGGGAATCGGCGAACCGCCCGTTCCCCCGCTGGCACCCGCTCTGTGCAACGCCATTTACGCCGCGACTAAGAAACGCATCCGTAAACTCCCCATCCTGAACGGATGAGCTAGTTGCCTTGTTTCACGTCAGTCGCCTTGCCATTTTCGAAGGTGACCGTTACCGGATGTCCATTTCCCGGGTAGTTCACCACCTTGGGATTGCTCGCTCCCGTGCCTTGCGGAATCCCAACCCCGATGGCGAACGACGCCTGCAACTCATTCATGCCCCGCTTGACCTGGTGGTTGTCCACGGCCTGCCAGAGATCCGAAGGCCAGTGTTTGTACAACTCGTGCGGGTCCTGAATGAAGAGAATGTCGTCGGAATAAATCTGATACGTGTCTTTGTCTTCCACGCCGATGGAGAACGCATAGCGCTTGCCATCTCTTTCAAACACTGCCATGACCTGGTTTCCAGCGGAGTCTGGTGAATGCTGCAAAACAACGTCCTTGATCTCGAGCTTCTCAATCGGGCCCAGCTTTCCTGCCTCATGCTTGAAGTCGACCGGCGGCCCGTACGAATAGAAAACCTGGCGATAACCCTCGCGCACCCACACTGGCTGCTGAGTCAGTTCCTTGGCGTCTTTCAGGTCTTGGGGACGCAGTTTCTTCGGCGTGACGTAGTAGTCGGGGTCGAGGGCCGTCTCCGTCTTTGTCGGCGCCACAAAGCTCAATTTTCGCTCGCGCAAGGTGAGCAAGAATCGAATGCCGGCCAGCACCAGCGCGACGAGTAGTATGGCCTGGATGAGCTTTACGTTCTTAGACATGCGCCTCCGGCAAGAACTTCCGCCGACGTTGCAGACGATCAGCGGCTCGAACCGCTACAATCTTAACTAAAGAGGATGCCATGCCAGTGACCCAGGAAGAAGTTTTTGCAGCACTCAAGGAATGTTACGACCCGGAGATCCCGGTCAACATTGTCGATCTCGGCTTGATCTATGAAGTTCGCGTGAAGCCTACCGAAGTTGCCAATACCACAGGCGAGGATGTGGAAGTCGAAATGACGCTCACCGCCCAGGGTTGCCCATCGTCGGGTCAGATTACCGAAGACGTCAAACGACGCCTGCTTCGCGTCCCCGGCGTCACCAACGCCAATGTAGAAATCGTCTGGTTTCCGCAGTGGACCCCCGAGCGCCTTAGCGCCGAAGCCCGCAAACAGTTGGGCATCGAATAGGCAGATGCGGCGCGTCTTCTTTGAAATCCGCGGCAGTTGTCGGTCTTCGGTCCTCAGTCCGATCCGTGTTATCCGTGGAAATCCGTGGTTGCTTTAGTCTTCTCCGCGATCGACAAGAACCAACCACAAAAAACGGGACCGCGTCTCGGTCCCTCATCGTTACGTACTAAGGCGCTTTTCAATCGCCCATTTGCGCCTGCATATCGCGCCAAGCGTTCACACCGCGTCGCTCAGCGTCTTCGGCGAAGTCCGCGCCCACCTTTTGCAATGTCGCAAAAATCTCCATGCCCTTGTTCAGATAGTCGGGCGCATTCTCCCAAAGACCTTCAAACTTCTCGGGATACTCGGTCGCCAGCACGGCCAGCCCGCCGGCCGCCACGGCCATTCCCACGGAGCGCCGCCCGCTCAGGATCAGCATGGCTCCCGCTCCGATCGATCCGAACACCACTGCCTTCTTCCAGTTCTGCATGCTTCACCTCAAGCCATTTGCAAACTCATCCAGTGAAACGCCTTACATTGTAGCGGAAGCGCCAATGCAGCGGGAACGATACCTTAAAACTGGGCATGGCCGGGACGAATTAAAGCAACTCATTCACGATGCAGTAGCTGCCCTAATCCAGGATGAGTCCCATGTATAGGCAGACCGTCCGCCGCGTGTATAATTTTCGCAAGCGCGCCCGTAGCTCAGCTGGATAGAGCGATTGCCTCCGGAGCAATAGGCCGGGAGTTCGAATCTCTCCGGGCGCGCCAGACTTCTTGATCCCGCTCAACAGTTTGTAGCTGTTTCGCTTCCATTGTAATTTCTGCCGATTTCTGACTGTGCCCAATTTTGTGCCCACCCGTGCGCGAAATGGTATTTTGGACCGCATCTTCTGAGGGATGAACGTAGCGACTGTAAATTGCAATCGAGCCGTGCCCGGCGATTCTCGCTAACGTCCACGCATCGCATCCTGACTCCCCCAGGCGCGTGAGAAACGTGTGTCGGAAGGAGTACAGCACCCAAGGCTTCAGCAGTACGGGTTTCGTGCCGATGTCGGCGGCTTTCGCTTCTGAACAGCCTGACACTATATACGCTTTCGGGGATACAAGCTGCATGTTCAGGGAGCGCCTTGGAAGACGGGGACGCACCGAGTTCTCGGTGCCAGAGCGGAGTCTGAAGTGTGGTGACGGGCGCAAGAAGCTAGCCCAACCTTCAGATGCTGGTGGAGAATGCCTCGCGGCTGCAACACCATTCCGATTGCCGGTGCCGTCACGAGTGCGCTATCCTGTGGCAACATTCGCACCTGACTGGAGCGTCCGCTATCGCAGCACACAGCGTGCAGACGGCAGCCGGGAAAGAGGCCGCTGCCATGATCAGTTGTCTGATGGTGACCTTGGACCGGCTGGCATTGGCCAAGCTCGCGATCCGATCATACGCGGAACAGCGTTATCCGAAGCGCGAGCTGGTGATCGTGAGCGATGGCAAAGAAAGCTACCGGTCCGCTCTGACACGCTACGTAGAGGAGTTGGGCATCGCTGGCGTGCGCGTGATTTATCCCGGCTCGGGCGGATTTACGCTGGGCATGCTGCGCAATATTTCTATGGAAGCTGCGCAGGGCGAAATCATCTGCCAGTGGGACGATGACGACTACAGCCATCCCGAGCGGCTGGCCGTCCAAGCCCGCCAAATGCTCGCCCAGGCAGCCGGTGCATCCTTCTTCACCGATCACCTGCAATACATCGAGCCGGAGGGGTTGCTGTCGTGGATTGACTGGAGCATCGACGGCCAGCATGAAGGTCTCTTGCAGCTTGCTCCCGGCACTTTGATGATGCATCGCGACGCCCGCTTTCGCTATCCTGAAAGCGGTCCCGATGCGCGGCGGGGCGAAGATTGGGTCTTCATGGAATCCGTCTATGGATGCATCCCGGTCGCGTCACTCAGGGGAGTCGGCCATCTCTACCTGTACCGCTACCACGGACGCAACACTTTTTCGCGCGAGCATCACAGTAACCTTCGCGCCGAACGCTCTCGCTCAAACGAACAGCTGCTCTTGGATGTCGACAAATTGCAGGAGGCCATCCGCTGTTATCCCATTGCCCGGCCCTGCTCCGTGGTAGGACGCGAGGGGCCGGCATTTGTGCTGAGTTGAGCTGATTTCATGGAGTGACGTCCAGTGGGATGTTCCAGGTTCGCGCCGCAATTCTTGTCGCTGGCGATTCTAATGGACATCCTGCGTCCGTCCGTCTCGAAAAGCCGAAAGCGAAGGGCTGAGCCCTAGACTTGCCTGCTTACGTTGGCTCGAAACCTTAGTGCTGTATCGGATGCGCTCCATAGTAGAAGTGCGCAGGCGAGCTCTGCGGTGGGAGCGCGTTCGATACAGCGGTTTGAACGGAGCCGCTTTGCGGCGGACGCTTACGCGTGTGGGGTGTCAGCAGCAGTGCTGTGAACCAGATGAAGAGATAGGGTTGGGGCATAAGGAGATGACCTATGACCCACCTTCGCAAATGATGGTCGAGGAACTCGATCGTCGTAATTACGCCCAGACTACAACCAGCGTCTACCTCCAGACCGTCGAAGATTTCGCACGTTACTTCAAGCGCCCTCCCGACCAGCTCGGTCCGGAGCACATCCGTGAGTACCAGGCGTATCTGTTCCGCGAGCGGAAACTCGCCGCACATACCGTCACGCAACGGCTGGCCGCGCTGCGCTTCTTCTTCATCCAGACGATGAAGAAGCCATGGAGCGTGGCCGATACACCTTATCCGAAGAAGGCGCGACACCTGCCCAGCATATTGAGCCCAGAGGAAGTGGCCCTCCTCATCGACTCGGCCCAGACTCGATTTCATCGCATCGTATTGATGACCCTCTATGGCACCGGGGTACGGCGCGCCGAGTTGGCTCGCTTGCAGCTCGCCGATATCGACAGCCGACGCATGGTCATCCACATCCGCGGCGGGAAAGGCTGTCAGGACCGGGATGTCATGCTCAGTCCCGTCCTGCTGGAAGCTTTACGGGACTATTGGCGCGGGCTGAAGCGCAGACCTTCGCAGTGGTTGTTCCCCGCGGGCTGTAACCATAGGGCGGATCATCCGATCGCCCCCAAGACCGTTTATCACGCCTGCCGCCAGGCCGCCCGACGCGCTGGCCTGCAGAATCGAGTCCATCCCCACACCCTGCGCCACTGTTTCGCCACCCACTTGCTCGAAAACGGTGCTGACCTGCGCACTATTCAGCTGCTCCTGGGACATCATGATCTGAGAGAGACCTCGATCTACCTGCATCTCTCGCAACGTTACCTCCAGGCCACGGCCAGTCCTCTGGATTCGCTCAAGCTAAAAGGCAGGTCACCGCAGGAGGAGTAGATGATTCGGCCGCCCCTGGAGGTGGCCGACCTGGTCCGCGCGGCAGGAACTGCTTTCATCGAGCGCAACCGCCAGTGGATTCGCTGGCCGCACATCAAAGTGTTGCTGGCCATTGCGCGTTGCCGCACCGCTGCACTCGGCGGTCATATCGATGAGTGCACCCGCTGTGGACATCGCGCCACCATCTCCTACAACAGCTGCAGAAACCGGCATTGCCCGAAGTGTCAGACCGGTGCCCGCGAACACTGGCTCGAAGCACGGCGCCGCGAACTTCTCCCCTCGCCCTACGCCCATGTCGTTTTCACTCTGCCTGCACAACTGGCGCCGTTGGCTCTGCAGAACAAAAGGATCATTTATGATCTGCTGCTCCGTGCCAGTGCAGAAACTCTCCTCGAGGTCGCCCGCAATCCCCGACGTCTCGGGGCCGAGATCGGCTTCTTCAGTGTGCTGCATACCTGGAACCAGAAGCTCCAGCTTCATCCCCATGTTCACTGTGTCGTCGCTGCCGGTGGCCTGTCGCTGGATCACACCCACTGGATTCCATCCCGCCCTCGCTTCTTTCTTCCCCGCCCGGTGCTGCGTCGCGTGTTTCGTGGCAAATTCGTCGCCGGCCTCAAGTCCGCCTTCCAACACCAGCAACTTCACTTCGCGGGCGATCTGGCACCGATCGCTCAGCCCAAGATCTTCGCCGCCTGGCTGCGACCGCTATTCCGCAAGAACTGGGTGGTCTACTGCAAACCACCCTTCGGTGGCCCCCAGTATGTACTCCAGTATCTGGGCCGCTACACCCATCGCGTGGCCATCTCTAACCATCGCCTGATCTCGTTTGCCGACGACCAAGTCACTTTTCGTTGGCGCGACTCGGCTCACCACAATGAACAGAAAGTGACGAGCTTATCGCTCGATGAGTTCCTGCGCCGCTTCCTGCTGCACTTGCTCCCCAAAGGCTTCGTCCGCATTCGCCATTTCGGCTTTCTCGCCAACCGGCGGCGGGCCACTCTCCTGCCGCTTTGCCGGCAATCCCTCGCAGTGGTTCAGCCGCAAACCCAACCAGAAGCATCCACCGCCAAGGAAACCAGACCGCTCTGGCTCTGTCCCAACTGTGGCGGGCCCATGGTGGTCATCGAGAGGCTTACGGCGGCTCAGATCCAGCTCCGTTCGCCACCCTCTCTCTCCGGAGCCGCCGCATGAAACAACCTTTCCCAGCTCTCTCACTCGGTGCCCCTCACCACCCGCAGGCGTGCTGCGCCCTGCTTGCCTCCAAACCATCTGTCCGTTCCCAACCTCGACCCAAAATCCCGTTCCCACCACACGCAAACTCTCACCCAACCAATCCTCGCCTCGCTCTTGGCGGCTCCAGTAGCTGTTCCCCAAGCTTCTCTCCTAATCCCAACACGATTGAATAGGCATAATCGCCTCCCCACGGGCGGCTCCCTTCAAACCGCTGTATCGGACGCGCCCCGCCGGACCTCCCAGGCTCACCTGCACACTTACCCTCGGGCGCATCCGATACAGCACTAAGGTTTCGGGCCCGTGTGACGAGCGAATGCTCAGCTGAACATTCCTGCCGGTTCAAATAGGCTACGACATGGCCTGTTACCGACATCTATCTTGATTTGCAGAAGGGAACGATGGCAATGTGCCATCAATTCGGCCAGTCGTGATCGCAAACCCGGAACCAATAGCGAGGGTCAGAACTGTGGAAGCTGGGCCCAATCCTAAGGGTCTGTACGCCCGTCCAATGGAGGTTGAATCCTGGCAGGTTGTGTCGAAGTAGACGGGCAGCCCCGTCAGCCGAATTTCCGCTCGCCGGCCACCCAGGTCTCGCTGACCTTGATGTCGGAGATCGCGTCCGGGCTCACCTTGTAGGGATCGCTCTCGAGGATCGTCAGATCGGCCTCCTTGCCCGGCTCGAGCGTGCCGATCGAGTCCTCGAGACCAATCTGCCGCGCTGCATGGATCGTGATCGCCTTCAACGCCTCATAGATCGAGATCGCCTGGTCGGCGCCGATCACCGATTTGTCGATGACGCAGCGGCGGGCTACGGCGATCTGCGCCAGGCGCAGAGGACCGGCCGGGGAGACCGGCGCGTCGGTGTGCAGGGAGAATGGGATGCCCGCCTTCACGCAGGCGGCCATGGGCTCCATGAATTCGGTCCGCTCCGGCCCTAAGATCTGGTCGCGATAGGCCGCGCCATACAGATATAGAAGGTCCGGAAGGAAACTGGGCTCCGCGCCGAGCCGCTTCATTCGGTCGAGTTGGTCCTGACGCGCCATCGTCGCGTGCTCCACCCGGTTAAGCCCGCTGGCCGGATTGGGGCCATAGGCCCGTTCGATCGCGTCTAGCGCGTCGTCGATC
>Ga0097691_1000360_pt1 | contig 41351 bp, 39 predicted proteins | sample NGESurdeep072012_8_FD_72858 | JGI IMG/M metagenome (GOLD analysis project Ga0097691, IMG submission 72858) | Arctic peat soil microbial communities from Barrow, Alaska - NGEE Surface sample 210-1 deep-072012 | ecosystem: Environmental > Terrestrial > Soil > Wetlands > Peat ... | reverse complement strand
CGCCGCGCGCCTGAAGAGCTGGTCGCCGCCCGAACCCCACTATCGAAAAGGAGTCCTCGCGCGCTACGCGCTGCTGGTGGGCTCGGCGTCCGAAGGGGCGATGCTCAAGCCCTAGCGGCCTTTACAGGCAGGGTTGACCGCAGCCGAAATTCAAATCACTCTGAGGCCCGGTTTGGTGCGACGGCTTGGGGGCAATCAGTAGGTCCCCTCCTTATCGCCGCTTTGCGCGCAGGGGAGCCGAAAAAGAGGGAGGGCCCGCTAGGGGTATGCCCTGGCACAAGACAGCTCCACACCCGCATTTGCGGTGCGGATGCGGGTTTCAATGGCGGGCGGATACCCGCAATAGCGGGCGGATGCGGGTTTCGCGACCGGAGGCGTAACGCTGCGCCGTCCCAGTGCGTAGTAACTCATGAGATGGCTCGGCGCGCTTGGCTTTCTGCGTTGGCACTGGGAATGCTTTTGGTGGCCGGCTGTGGATCCCAGCCCCTCGCTCCCAAAGCGGCATCCGGGGGCTACGTGCCCTGGCTTCCACTCCTCAAAACCGGGATCTTTCCAGCGGCCCCCTCTTCGACGCCCGGGCCACCCATCCCAATTCCCGACGGGACTCCCGCCTGCCAGGCCAAGCAGCTCGACGGCGCGTACCTTGGCAGGTCCGGAGCGGCAGGCAACACAGACACCCCGGTCGCCCTTCGCAACAACGCCGCGACCGCCTGTTGGCTGGAAGGCTATCCGGACGTCACCATCCTCGATAGCGCCAACCATGTTCTCGCCACGGCGATCGGCACAGCAAACCGCGGAACCTACTTTGGCGAGACTCGGCCCGAAGTCCAGCTCATGATGCTGCCTGGCACGACGCCGTTTCTGGCGAACGCGGCCCCCGGCCAGCAGATGGAGCGCGGTCAGGCGTACGTCAACATCGAGTGGTATGACTGCAAGGCGCCGCAGGCCGCGAGCGTGTCCCTCGGCCTGCCCAGCTCAGGCGGCACGGTCATCATCGCGTTCCCCGTCGCGGGTCCATACTCCGCTGCTTGCGACGCCGGCACATTGCCGGCATCCGCGCTACTGCGCGCCGATTTCCTCCCCGGTGGCATCCAGTGGCCCCCGTCGCCCGACTACCTGGCCGTCAACATCGCGATCTCACTGCCCGCCACGGCAAAGCACGGCTCGACACTCGTTTACTTCGTCACTCTGACCAACACGGGCGCGACGGATTACGTCCTGGACGTCTGTCCGGACTATGGGGAGTTCCTCGGGGGGAAGGAGGCATTCGCCAGCTACAGGCTCAACTGCGCGCCCGCCGGCCAAATCGGCCCCGGTTCATCAGTCAGGTTCGAGATGCACCTCGATCTTTCCAGCGACCTCGCGGCAGGCACCAACCAGTTGACCTGGGCGCTCTACGACGGAAGGATCGCCACGCCGGTTGCTCACGCGGCGATCGAAATCGCCTAGACACCTACTTGACCGCGGGAAGCCACTCCTGCCGGCGCGATTCGAAGGCGGCGATCTCGGAGGTGTGCCTTTCCACCAACCCGATCTCGTCCAGGCCCCCGAGCAGGCACTCGCGCGCGAACGGGTCGACGGCGAACCGGTAGGCGAAGCCTTCGCCGCGCACCTCCTGCTTCTCGAGGTCGACGGTCACCTGCGCGGCGGGGTCCTCCGCCGCCAGGTCGAGCAGGTGCCGCACCTGCCGCTCGGGCAAAGTCACCGCCAGCAAACCCGTCTTGTAGCAGTTGGCCAGGAAGATGTCGGCGAAGCTCGGCGAGATGATCGCCTTGAAGCCGAAATCCCGCAGTGCCCAGGGCGCATGCTCCCGTGACGAGCCGCAGCCGAAGTTGGCGCCTGTCACCAGCACGGCAGCACCCGCGTGCTCCGGCTTGTCGAGCACGAACTTTCCGTCCGCTCGCCAGTCGAAGAAGAGGAATGGGCCGTAACCGGTGCGCTCGATCCGCTTCAGGAACTGCTTCGGGATGATCTGGTCCGTATCGACGTCCGCACGGTCGAGCGGCGCCATCCGTCCCGAAACCTGCGAGACCGCCTCCATCTAGAGCAGCTCCCGCACGTCCACGACGTGCCCCGTAACCGCCGCCGCGGCGGCCATCGGAGGGCTCATCAGGTGAGTCCGGCCGCCCGATCCTTGCCTGCCTTCAAAGTTGCGGTTGGAGGTCGAGGCGCACCTCTCGCCCGGAGCCAGGATGTCGGTGTTCATCCCAAGGCACATCGAGCATCCGGCGTTCCGCCACTCGAACCCGGCTGCTTTGAAGATCAGGTCCAGGCCTTCGTCCTCGGCGGCGCGCTTGACGGTCATCGATCCCGGAACGACCATCGCGCGCACCTTGGGGTGGACGTGCTTTCCCCTGATCACGCTCGCGGCGGCGCGCAGGTCCTCGATCCGGGCGTTGGTGCACGAGCCGATGAACACGCGATCGACCGCGATGTCAGCAAGGGCCGTGCCAGGCACGAGGTCCATGTACTTCAATGCGCGCTCATCCGTGTCCGATCGCGGCTGGGGAACACGCCCCGTGACCGGCGCCACCTGGCCGGGGTTGGTTCCCCACGTGACGTGTGGCTCCAGGTGAGTTGCGTCGATCGTGATCTCGCCGTCGAACGAAGCGCCGTCATCGGTGGCAAGCGACCGCCAGTAGTCCAGCGCCGCCTCCCAGGCGGCGCCCTTCGGCGCACTAGGCCGGCCGAAGAGATAGCCAAACGTGGTGTCGTCCGGGGCGATCATCCCGGCTTTGGCGCCCCATTCGATCGTCATGTTGCAGACCGTCATCCGGCCCTCCATCGACAGAGCGCGAATCGCCGGGCCGCGGTATTCGACCAGGTGGCCCTGGCCTTCGGAGATGCCGGTCCGGCCGATCACGCCCAGCACGATGTCCTTGGCCGTCACTCCCAGCGGAAGCTCCCCGGAGACCGTGACCGCCAGGTCGCCCAGGCGCTTCTGGGGCAGGCATTGCGTCGCCAGCACCAGCTCCACCTCGGACGTCCCGATCCCGAAGGCCAGCGCCCCGAACGCACCGTGGGTTGACGTGTGCGAATCGCCACACACGATCACCATCCCGGGTTGCGTGAGGCCCAGCTCCGGCCCGATCACGTGGACGATGCCCTGGCGGCGGCTGCCGATCTGGTGCAGCGGGATGCCCTCCCGGCGGCAGTTCTCAGCGAGGAGCTCCATCTGGCGCCTGGACAGCTCGTCCGCCGCCCCGATGCCGCCCTGGGTGGGGACGTTGTGGTCCATCGTGGCGAGGGTCAGATCCGGCCTTCGGACCCGCCTGCCGGCCAGTCGCAGCCCCTCGAAAGCCTGCGGGGAGGTCACCTCGTGGACCAGGTGAAGGTCCACGTAGAGGAGGTCGGGTTCGCCAGGTGTGCTGCGTACCACGTGGCTGTCCCACAGCTTTTGGGCGAGGGTCTTTGTCATGGCGAGCGACAACTCTACGCAAACCCAAAGGGCGAAATTTGTGCCCCGGGCACAACCAAACCCCTGTCCCGCTCGTTACTATTCAAAGCTCACATGGTCAGCTCGCCTCGCACCCTCGTACTCCTCCTTGGACTCCTGGGCCTTATTGGCTTCGGACGAACGGGGGCACGCGACAGCTAACCAGACCACAAAGTAGATCGCAAAAGCCCCCGACCGAGAGGTGGGGGCTTCTTCATTTTTACAAGGAGTTAGGAGCCAAGTTGACCGGAGCGGACATGATCCTGGAGGCGCTGGAGCGCGAGGGTGTCGAGTACATCTTCGGCTACCCCGGCGGCGCCAACCTGCCGATCTACCAGCACCTACCCGAGCACCCCGAGCTCAAGCACATACTCGTCCGCCACGAGCAGGGCGCTGCTCACATGGCGGACGGCTACGCGCGGGCCTGCGGCAAGCCGGGCGTCGTGTTCGCCACCTCCGGTCCGGGCGCGTTGAACCTGGTCACCGGCCTCGCCACCGCGTACATGGATTCGGTGCCGATGATCGCCATCACGGGTCAGGTCGCCAGCACCCAGGTGGGCCGGGACGCATTCCAGGAAACCGACGTCATCGGCGCCACCAGCTCGGTCACCAAGCACAGCTACCTCGTCACCAGCATCGAACAGCTTCCACGCGTGATCCACGAGGCCTTCCACATCGCCACCACCGGCCGCCCCGGTCCGGTGCTGATCGACATCTGCAAGGACGTGCAGCAGGCCAACGCCGAGCCGGTCAACCTCGAACGCCTCGACATCCCCGGCTACCAGCTCAACGGCCACGTCGACCTCGACCGCGCGGGTGAAGCTGCCCGGGCCGTGGCCAACGCGGAGCGCCCGGTGATCCTCGCCGGCCACGGCGTGATCCTCAGCCACGCGGAGGCCGAGCTGCGCGAGTTCGCCGAGAAAGCGGGCGCGCCGGTCGGCACGACCCTGCTCGGCGTCGGAGCGTTCCCCGTCAACCACCCGCTCTCGCTGCACATGACCGGGTTCATGGGCACCGGTTGGAACCTGAAAGCGGTCCAGAACGCCGACGTTCTGATGATGGTCGGCATGCGGGTCGACGACCGCGTCACCGCCCGCCTCGCCGACTTCGCCCCGAAGGTCAAGACCTTCATCCACATCGACATCGACGGGTCGGAGATGGGCAAGAACGTGCGCCCGCACATCGAGCTGGTCGCCGACGCCAAGAACGCCCTCGAAGCGATGACCCCACAGATCGGGGAGCTGCACGAGGGCCGCGGCCGGTGGTTCTCCCAGATCGACGCCTGGCGCGAGGAGCATCCCCTCAAGTACACGCACTCGAACGGACACCTGCAGCCGCAGGACGTGCTGATCGACATGTATAAGCGATGCCGCAACGAAGCGATCGTGGTCGCCGACGTCGGCCAGAACCAGATCTGGGCCGCCCTGTGGTGGAACTACGACCGGCCGGGACTGTTCCTCAACTCGGGCGGCTCCGGCACGATGGGCTTCGCGCTGCCGGCCGCGATCGGCGCCAAGTTCGGCCGTCCGGACGCGGCAGTCTGGTGTGTGGCGGGCGAAGGCGGATTTGTGATGACGGCCCAGGAGCTGTCGGTCGCGGTCGAGCACCAGCTCGACATCAAGATCGTCCTTCTCAACAACTTCTCCCTCGGCATGGTCCGCCAGTTCCAGGACGACTTCTACGGCGGAGTGCGGTCGCAGTCGGACCTCAGCCACATGCCGGACTTCGTCAAGCTGGCCGACGCCTACGGATTGCCGGCCGTTCGAGTCGACAGGTTCGAGGAGATCGGCCCCGCGATGGATGCTGCGGAGCGGACCAAGGGCCCGTTCCTCATCGACTTCCGCATCGACCCGGAGGCCAACGTCTACCCGATCGTCCCGCTGGGTAAAGGCCTGAACGACTTCTGGGAGGCTCCCGACAAGTGAGCGACCAGGAACGAGTCAGAGTGCTGTCCGTCCTCGTGGAGGACGGCGCCAACACGCTGAGCAAGGTGTCCGGCCTCATCCGCCGCCGCGGCTTTCACGTCCGCTCGATCTCAGTCGGTCCGAGCCGCGTGGTCGGACGCTCCCGGATGACGCTGACGGTGGACTCAGGCCATGCCGAGGTCGACCAGGTCCGCAAGCAGCTCGAGAGGCTGGTCGAGGTGGTCGAGGTCGAGGACGTGACGGGCCAGTACGTGCACAGCCGCGAGCTGGTCGTCGCCAAGGTCGCGGCATCTGAGGTGCCGGGCCTGGTCGAGCGAGGCGCGAAGGTGCTCGAGACCGGGCCCGACGGAACCACGGTTGAGTTCGCGGGAGAGGGCAAGGACGTCGGCGACTTCATCAACGAGCTGTTCCAGCATGGTGTTCTCGACGTGGCGCGCTCGGGACCCGTAGTCATGAGGAGAACCGCATGAAGATTCACTACGACCGCGACTGCCCGCCCTCGCTGGGAGAGCCTGTTGCGGTGATCGGCTACGGCAGCCAGGGTCGGGCGCACGCGCTCAACCTTCGCGATAGCGGCGAGGACGTGCGGGTCGGGCTCTACCCGGGCAGCAAGTCGATCGAGCGAGTCGAGACGGACGGCCTGCGCGCGGTCCCGGTGCCGGAAGCGGTGTCGGAGGCGACCGTCGTGATGGTGCTCACGCCCGACGCGGGCCAGGGCAAGCTGTTCCGCGAGTCGATCGAGAAGCATCTCCAGCCGGGAACGATGCTGATGTTCGCGCACGGCTTCTCGATCCACTTCGCGCAGATCAAGCCGGACCAGAACATCGACGTGGCGATGATCGCCCCCAAAGGTCCTGGCCACCTCGTGCGCAGCACCTACGTGCAGGGCATGGGCGTGCCGGCCCTGATCGCGATTCACCAGGATGCGTCGGGCCACGCGCTGCACCGCGCGTTGGCGTATGCCCGGGCGCTGGGCGCAGGCCGGGCCGGCATCGTCGAGACGACCTTCAAAGAAGAGACGGAGACCGATCTTTTCGGCGAGCAGGCGGTGCTGTGCGGCGGGATCAGCTCACTCGTCAAGACCGGCTTCGAGACGCTGGTCGAGGCCGGTTACCAGCCGGAGATCGCGTACTTCGAGGTGCTGCACGAGATGAAGCTGATCGTCGACCTCATGTATCGCGGAGGCCTTGGCTTCATGCGCTACTCGGTGTCGGACACGGCAGAGTTCGGCGATTACGTGTCAGGCCCGCGCGTGATCGACGACCACGTGCGCAAGCAGATGCGGCAGGTTCTAACGGAGATCCAGGACGGCAGCTTTGCGGAGAAGTGGATAGATGAGAACTCGAACGGTCGCGAGGCCTTTCTGTCCATGCGCCAGAAGGACTCGGAACACCAGATAGAAAAGGTCGGACGCGAGCTCCGCTCGATGATGACCTGGTTGGAGCCCGTGGAAAAGTAATGAACGAGAAAAGTCCGGACCGAGTATTCATCTTCGACACGACGCTGCGCGACGGCGAGCAGTCGCCCGGCTTTCACCTGGACGCAAACTCCAAGCTCCGCATCGCGCGGCAGCTGGAGAAGCTCGGAGTCGACGTGATCGAGGCGGGCTTCCCGATCTCCTCGCCAGGAGACTTCGAAGCCTGCCGCCGGATTGCCCGCGAGATTCGCGGCGCGACGGTCACAGCGTTGGCTCGGGCGGTGAGAGAGGACATCGACGCGGTTTGGGGCGCGATCAAAGAGGCCGAGTCCCCGCAGATCCACATCGTGCTGTCGGTGTCGGACGTGCACATAGACCGCAAGCTCGGCATGACGCGCGCGCAGGTGCTGAAGCGTGGCGCCGAGATGGTGTCGTACGCGAGGTCGCTGTGCGATCGCGTCCAGTACTCACCCGAAGACGCCGGGCGCGCCGACCCCGACTACCTCGTCGAGACCGTGGAAACGATGATCGCGGCCGGCGCGAACGTCATCAACATTCCCGACACCACCGGCTACTGCCTGCCGTGGGAGTTTGGCGAGATCGTGCGCCGAGCCATCACAGAAGCGCGGGGCAGCGAGACGGCGTTGTTCTCGGTCCACTGCCACAACGACCTGGGCCTCGCAGTGGCGAACACGCTCGCGGCACTCGCCGCGGGCGCGCGACGTGTCGAATGCACGATCAACGGAATCGGCGAAAGGGCCGGCAACACCTCGCTCGAAGAGATCGTGATGCTGCTCAACGTGCGCCAGGCCAAGCTGGGGCTCGAGTGCGGCGTGGACACGAAAGAGATCACACGCGCCTCGCGCCTGGTCGCCGAGCTGACGGGCACACCGGTTCAGCCGAACAAGGCGGTTGTCGGCGCAAACGCCTTCGCCCACGCCTCAGGCATTCACCAGGACGGCGTCCTGAAGGATCGCCTGAACTACGAGATCATGAAACCCGAGGACGTAGGCCTCAGCGACTCGCGCATCGTGCTCACAGCACGCTCGGGCCGGCATGCATTCCACCATCGCCTGGGCCGCCTGGGCATCACGCTGGTCGACGGACAGGTGGACGCCGCATGGCAGCGATTCCTGCAGGTCGCCGACACCAAGAAAGAGGTGACGGACGAGGATCTTCGCAAGATCGCGGCGGGCGCGGCCGAACCGAACGGTCACGAAACAAATGGAAACGCACATGAGACCAATGGTCACCCGCCCGTGACCGACCAGCTGCTCGACCACAACCACGTGGCGGACACCCTGCGGCATCTTATCTTCGGGTGAGGGTTGCCTACCAGGGGGAGCCTGGCGCCTATTCGGACGAAGCTGTGTCGGCGCTGTTCACAGACGCCGAAGCGGTCGGTTTTGCCACCTTCCGGCTCACGTTCGAAGCGCTCACGATGGGCGCCGTCGACGTCGCCGTGCTGCCGGTTGAGAACAGCAGCGCCGGCATCGTGCAGGAGGTGTCCGACCTGCTGTGGGAGCAGCCCGGCCTGCGCGTCGTGCGCGAGCACGTGCATCCCGTCCGCCATTGCCTTCTTGGCTGGCCGGGGCCTGTCGAGCGCGCGCTCTCGCACCCGCAGGCGTTGGCGCAGTGCGACGCATACCTGCATTCGCGACAGATCCGCTCGGTCGCATATCACGACACGGCGGGAGCTGCGCGGGCCGTCGCCGAGCAGCGCCAGCCTGGCACCGCGGCGATCGCCAGCAAGGCGGCCGCGGCTCGCTACGGCCTTTACGTGCTCGCGGAGTCGATACAGGACGACTCCGAGAATCGGACGCGATTCGTGGTGGTCGAGCGTGGCGAGCCGGTGAGGCCACGCGACGCGAGCCCCGGCTCCAAGTGCTCGCTCGCCTTCGTGACCGCGCATAGGCCAGGAGGCCTGGCCCACGCGCTGGACTGCTTTGCGCGCAGGGATGTGAATCTCACGCGGCTCGACAGCCGGCCGATGAAGGGCCGGCCGTTCGAGTATCGCTTCTATCTCGATTTTGCCGTCAACGGGAACGCCGCGGCGGCCGAGGCTGCTCTCAGCGACCTGGAAGAGGCGAGCGCCGAGATCAGGTTGTTCGGAGCGTATCCCGCTTCGGCTTCGTAGGAGGTTCGCGCGGCGGGGAGGTCAATGCAGGCCGCGGCGGGAAGCACTCATACCGCGACCTGCGGTTGTTAACTTAACCGAAAATCCGGCGTTAAGTTGATTGCCGGGTGACGTGCATGCACTAAACAGTTACGTCGAAGTTGTGGACCTGAAACAATTCTTACCGGCGTGGTAATCGATTTCCTCGATTTGGGTTTGCGTTACAGGTGATGCAGGTGGCGGGCGAGAGCAATCCGCAAGTCCCGAAAACCTCAAGGAGACGTCTCCCCGGCGTGACCATCAAGCCAGGCTCGGTCAAGCAAGCCAGGCAGGAAGCGGGGATGAGCCTCGCGCAGGTCGGCAAGGGACGGGTCACCGCGCCGGCCATCTACCTGATCGAAACCGGGCGCACCCGGCCTTCGCTCCCGACCCTGGAGCACATCGCTCAACGCACGGGCAAGCCGGTCGAGTTCTTCCTCGCCGACCCGATCGGGTCCACCGATGAAACCCAGGCCGCCCTTGCCGAGCTGGAAGCGATGGTCGGCGATGGACGGTTCGCCGAGGCGGTCGCCGCCGGCAGCTCTCTGCTCGACCTGGGCAGCTCAGCCCACCGGCTGGGCAGGATCCGTTACTACGTCGCCTCCGCCTACATCCAGCTGGGGCAGACCGAAAAGGCCGAGGAGCTGCTCGTTCAAGCCCGGGCTCATTTCGAGGCGATCAACGACGGGGTGATGCTCGCTGAGTGCCTCGGCACCGAGGCGTCGCTGGCTTACCTGAACCAGCGCCCGGATGCCCTGGCCATCGCCGAGAGAGCGCTGGCGGTGTGCCGCTCTCTTGATCCGGTTCCCGTTCCAACGGAGGCGCGATTGTTGTCCATCGTCGCCACGGCCCACGTGGCGAACCTCGATTGGGACAAGGCTGTCGAGACGTACCGCGCGGCGATCGACGTGGCCGGATCTTTCAATGACCTGCGGCTGCTCGCGAGGATGTACAGAGGACTTTCGTCCGCCTACAAGCAGCGTGGCCAGGTTGACACGGCTGCCCGGTATGCGACCCGATCCGTCGCCTTGCTGGAGGTCTTGCGCGACCGCGTGGCGCTGGGGCGCTCTGAGAACAATCTTGGTCTGATTCTCATGGCGCGCGGTGACGCGGCCGGCGCCCGGGAGCACCTCGACCGCTCGCTGGAGCTCAGTGACGAGGGCGACCTCCAGGTGGGTCGCAGCCGCATGCTGCTGAGCCTGTGCGAGCTGTGCTTCCAGGAAGGCAACATAGACAGGGCCGCCGAATTCGCCCGTGACGCGCTGGCTCTTGCAACCCGCCTGCACGAGGGCTTGAACGTGGCCGATGCGCACATCTGGCTGGGCCGGATCTCGGACAAGCTGGGCGATGCCCAAGGGACGGATCGAGAGTTTGCGCAGGCCATCCAGGGCTTGGGCCAGCTCGGCCGTCGCGAGAGCCTGTTCCACTGCCATGGCATCTATGCCGAGATCCTCGAGCGCCGCGGGGACGTGAGCCAGGCATACGTGCACATGAAGAAGGCCCTCGAGGCAGGTCGCCCGGGCGTGCGCCCGGCTCAGCAGGAAGAAGAGCAGGGGCGCGCCAGCACAGCCTGACCTGCCCGTGGCGCGGAACCCAGGGGGGCGCGTGCTAACGTAGGTTTCGCCGCCGGCGCGGCTAGACCTGACGCCTGGGGAGGTTTTTCGGCTGGCGAAAACGCTGCGGAACTCGAAGTCTTCCCTGACCGCCGAAACCATCGTCGCCGACTACCGCTTGGCCTACAGCAGCCGCCGGGCGAGCATCATCGGTCGGGCCGAGGTTCTGCGCGGCAACGCCACGTTCGGGATCTTCGGCGACGGCAAGGAGATCCCGCAGCTCGCGATGGCCAAGGCGTTCCGGCCGGGCGACTGGCGGTCGGGCTACTACCGCGACCAGACGTTCATGTGGGCCACGCGGATGTCGAATGTCCGGGCGTTCTTCGCGCAGCTTTACGGCAACGCGAACGTCGAGGCCGACCCGGCTTCCGGCGGCCGCCAGATGGGCAACCATTTCGCCACCCGCTTCGTCGATGACCGGGGAGCGTTCAACCGGTCGGTGGAGATGCTGAACTCGAGCGCCGACGTCTCCAACGTCGCCGGCTGGATGCCGCGCCTGATCGGCCTCGCGTACGCCTCGAAGCTCTACCGAGACAATCCCCAGCTGAAGCGGGAACAGGACGGTTTTTCGCGTAACGGAAACGAGGTCGCCTTCGGGACCATTGGAGATGCCGCCACGAGCGAAGGGCTGTTCTGGGAGGCGATCAACGCCGCCGGCGTGCTCCAGGTGCCGCTGGCGATGTCGGTCTGGGACGATGGCTACGGGATCTCGGTGCCGATCACGGCCGAGACCACCAAGGCCTCGATCTCCGACGCGCTCCGGGGCTTCAATCCAGATGACCGACCCGGTATCGACATCTACGTGGTCCCCGGCTGGGACTACCCGGCCCTGGTGGAGGCATACGCGACCGGGGTCGAGAAGGTCCGCCGCGAGCATAAGCCGGCGCTGTTTCACATCGTCGAGCTGACGCAGCCGCAAGGGCATTCGACGAGCGGAAGCCACGAGCGCTACAAGACCAAAGAGAGGCTGCGCTTCGAGAACGAGTTCGACTGCGTCGCGCGCATGCGGGATTGGATCATCGAGTCAGGCATCGCGAGCGAGTCGCAGCTGGAAGGGTGGGAGGCTGCCGACAAAGAGGCCGTCGAGGCAGCGCGCGATCTCGCGTGGGACGCGTTCCAGACTCCGATCCGTGCTGAGCGCGATCGCGCGGTCGCGATCCTCAAGCGAATCGACATGCCGGAGATTGCTCCTATCACCAACCTGCTGGATGAGGCCGGCAAGGTCACCCGATCGTTGGTGATGGCGAGCGCGACCAGGGCCCTTCACCGGCTGAGGGGGATCGAGTCGCCGGCGCGCACCGAGCTCGCCGGGTTCGTCCAGGAGTACGGCCTGGAGAACCACCAGCGATACAACTCGCATCTCTACAGCGGGTCCGACGAGTCCCCGCTGAAGGTCCCGGTCGTTCCCGCGGCGTTCTCCGAAGCGTCACCGAAGGTCGACGGCCGCCAGGTTCTGCTTCGCAACTTCGATGCGAACTTCGCACGCGACCCGCGGATCTTCGTGATCGGGGAGGACGTCGGCCGGTTGGGCGACGTCAACCTGGTTTTCGAGGGCCTGCAGGCGAAGTACGGCGAGCTGCGACTCACCGACACGGGCATCCGTGAGGCCACCATCCTTGGCCAGGCGATCGGCGCGGCCATGCGCGGGCTGAGGCCGATCTGCGACATCCAGTACCTCGACTACTTTCTCTACGCCCTGGAGACCGCGGCGGACGATCTCGCCACGCTGCACTGGCGGACCGTCGGTGGCCAGAAGGCGCCGGTCGTCATTCGTACCAAGGGACACCGGCTCGTCGGGATCTGGCATTCGGGCTCGCCGATGGCCGTGCTGCTCAACGCATTGCAGGGTCTGTACGTCGCCGTTCCGCGCAACATGACGCAGGCGGCGGGGTTCTACAACACGCTGTTCCGCGGCGACAATCCAGCCGTGGTCATTGAGGTGTTGAACGGTTACCGGCTGAAGGAGCGGGTGCCCGACAACATCGGCGAGTTCACCGTTCCCCTCGGTGTGCCAGAGGTGTTGCGTGAGGGCACCGACGCGACGATCGTGACCTACGGCGCGTGTTGCGCCATCGCTCTCGATTCCGCGCGGACGCTCGAAGACCTGGGGGTCTCATGCGAGGTGATCGACGTCCAGACGTTGAATCCGTTCGACATCGACCACTCGATTGTTCGCTCGATCGAGAAGACCCACGCGCTGATCTGTCTCGATGAGGACGTCCCGGGCGCGGCGTCCGCCTTCATGCTGCAGCAGATCCTCGAGGTGCAGAACGGCTGGTGGCACCTGGACGCCGCCCCCCGCACTCTCGCCGCTTCGCCGAACCGGCCCGCCTACGGACCGGATGGGGACTACTTCACGAAACCAAACCGCGAGAGCATCGTGGCCACGGTCTACGACCTGGTCCGCGAACGCCAGCCGTGGCGCTTCCCCTCCCTGGAGTCCTGACTAAGTCAGCTCTCCCGGTAGGTACTCCATCACTGCCAGGGCAGGGGTTCGGCTTAGCAGCGAGACTCCCTCGAGCAGGTAACCGATGTATCCCGCCGCTCCTCCGACCGTCGGTGGTGGGACCGTTCGCTTCGGCGGCCTCACCTCGCGGACCTGGGCCGTCTCCGGAAGGTTCGCCAGGCTTCGCGCCTTGCGCACCGCCGCATCCAGTCCACCCAGCTCGTCGACCAGCTTGCGCTCGAAGGCCTGGCGGCCCGTCCACACTCGACCGGCGGCGATCGGATGTATCTCTTCCGGGGTCATCTTCCGCGCATTGGCGACAACGTCCAGGAAGAGCTTGTAGATGCGGTCGATCTGAGCTTTCACGATCGCGCGTTCCTCGTCCGTGTACGGCTCTTCGTCACTCTCGATCGTGGCGTGCCGGCCGAACGAGATGGTCTCGCGGTTGAACATGATTTTCGACCACATGCCCCCGGTGACGATCTTTCCTGTGAGCACACCGATCGAGCCGGTGAGCGCACCTGGGCGCGCAACGATCCACGTGCCCGGCGTCGAAACCCAGTACCCGCCCGAGCCGGCGACTGGGCCCATCGCAACCACGAGCGGTTTGCGCGCCGCGATGCTTACGAGGGCCTGCCGCATCGCCTCGGACGCGGTCGCTGAACCGCCGCGCGAGTTGACATAGAGGACCACCGCGGCCGCCCGTTTGTCGAGGGCCACCTGGCGCGCCGCCTGGACCACCGTGAGGTCTCCGGCGCGATCGTCTCCGACCAGGGGAACCTCGACCGGCGGCTTGACCGGGAGCCCGCCGGAGCGTCCGTCGACGATCGTGCCCTCGATGCGCAGCACCGCCACGTACTTGCCCCGGCCCACGGTGGGCGCGGGTGAGCGCATCTTGGCGCGAGCTCGCTCCCAGGTGCCGATCACGACCGGCGCGCCTCCGCCCTGGCCCAGCCTTTCAACCAACGCCTCTTCAGGGACCAGCGCATCCACCACGCGGTTCTCAAGCGCCGTGTCGTCGCTGTACGGAGAGCCGTCGACCAGCTCCTGCGCGCCCTTCTCATCTCGCAACCGGCCTTCTGCAATGCCGCTCAAGAGCTCCTTGTTCTGCGAGTCGAGCAGCCACGTCACCTGTTCTCGGAGCTCGTCCGACATGTTCGATTTCGTGAACACGTCCGCGGCCGACTTGTAGGGTGAGATCTGAACAAAGTCGGCCTGGATGCCGAATCTCGCCAGGCCATCGCGGAGAAACATGGCGGTGCTGGCGAAGCCCAGTGGCTGGATCGCCCCCGCCGGCATGAGCAGGATCTCATCGCACGCACACGCCAGGTAATAGGTGCCGGTCGTGTAGAAAGGAGCCCAGGCGACCACGCGCTTGCCTGACTTGCGAACCTTGCCGACCAGTTCCCTGAGGTCCTGCAGAGTGGCCATCGGCATCCCCACCGGCCGGAGGTGAAGCACCACGCCCTTGATCCGCGGATCGCGAGCGATGGCGTCGAACCGCTCGCCGAGCTCCTTGACGCTCAGCCGAGGCCTGGAGGTGAAGCGCTGCCAGAGCGGCCGGGGTGGGTCCGGAAGCGCCGGAAGGTCGCTCTCCAGGATGAACATGACGAAAGGGGGCGGCGCGCCGAGCGAGCGGCGAACGCTCGAGATCAGCCACCAGAGGTATCGAAACGGGAAAAGGATCATGCCCCCGGTAGGTTAAGCCTCCCTCCCCCGCAGGGGAGGGCTGGGGTTGGGGCCCCCCTTTCCCTTCCGGTCACGGTCCTCAGACTACTTTCGAAATCTCGAGGTGCTCGTCCATCGCCTCGCTGAGCCGCGTCGCTCCGTATTGCTGCCCGACGTGCTGGTGGTACGGCACGCCGGTGAACAGGTGATGGCTGCGAGTCGGAATGTCGGCGCCGGCCGCCCACTCCTTGCGCTGCAGCGCCATGTAGCCCTGCTCCTTGTCGTGCTTGAGCTCGTTGAGCAGCACCGACATGCCGTGGCCGGCGGCGTGCTGCAGGGCGAGGGTGATGAAGATGAAGCCGACGCCGAGCTCGCCCAGGTCGTCCCACGTGATCGGATTCTTCTCGTTGTACCACTTGAATGACGACGAGTAGTTGAACGCGAACCTCGCCTTCGGAAATCGCTTGCGAATCTCGCTGCAGAACTTCTCCGTCGTCGCCTTCTCAGCGGTGGGGAACTCGCACCACAGCAGGTCGGGCACTCCGCTGTCGAGGTAGCGCAGCCCGCGGTCGATCGCCAGCTCGATGCCCCGCTTCGATTCCGGCGCCTCGGTGGCCGACACGCCGTCGGTGCGCGCGATGATGACGAAGTCCGGGTGTCCAAGGTCGTCTGCCGCGGCGCGCATCATCTTGAGCTTACCGACGAACTCATCTGCCGAGATCAAGGCCTTGCCCGCGATGTGGCCGCAGCGCTTCGGCATCACCTGGTCCTCGAGGTGGGCCGCGGCGACTCCTGCCCGAACGTACAGCTCGAGCGTTCGCTGCACGTTGAAAAGGTTTCCGTAGCCCGCGTCCATGTCCACGACAACAGGGGGGATCTCGAGGTGGATCGGAGGCGCCTCCTTCTCGGGGTCGCCCATCGCCATCGTCAGCTGGAACTTTCGCAGCGCGCTCACGGTGCGCCGAGCGCCGTCCGCGATCTCAACCGACGAGTAAAGGTCCATGTCGGTGGTGCCAAGGTGGCCGATCGCAAACGAATAGCCGCTGAAGTAGACGGCGTCGAAGCCGTGGTACATCACGAGCTCGGCGCCCATCGGGTCGTACACCCCGGGACCGAAGACATACGGCTTGGTCGCCAGCAGGCGGCGCAGGCGCTTGCTCGGATCCTCATTGCGCGAGGCCGAAACTTTCATGCCCTGCGGCAGCAGGGGCGTAGAAACAAGCTCCATCAAGCCTCCTTCAATTCAGATCTATAACGTCGCAATCAGTACGGCCTCCCCTAACGCGCTTTGCGCGCGGGATGAGAGGGTCTACTCGTTCTCGTGGTCGCAATTGCAGGGTTCAGGGCACTCGCACTCGTGCAGCGAAGGCTCCGTCTCCAGCTCCTGCGATCGGTCTTGACCATCCATAGGACGAGAAGCTATCAAGGCGGTTGATATAAGTCCAATTAATAGTCCTGATGATTCCTATCGAGGAATCCGATAGATCGAATCGGTCAGATACGCGTTTCTATGAGTTCCAGGAACGCGGCCACGATCCCTTCAGGTTCGCCGGAATCCCGGCGCCTGAAGACCACGATCGAGTTGTGCATCGGCGGCGCATCTGTCATGGACACGATCGTCAGCGTGCCGCTTGCCGCCTCGCGTGCCACCGCGGTGGCGGGCAGAAGCGCAACTCCCAGGCCCCTCTCAACCATCTTCTTGGCGGCTTCGATCGAGTCGAGCTCCATCAATCCGCGCAGCTTCACGCCGGAGGATAGAAACGCACTCTGCGTGATCTCGTAGTAGCTCGACGTCCGGTCGAACATGATCAATTTCTGGGCCGCGACATCGGCCATCGGGACGTTCTCCCGCTTCGTGAACGGGTGGTCGGGGGCGCAGACCAGCACCAGCTCCTCGGTGTGAAACGGGCGCAGCTCCAGGTCCGGATGGCGGATGGTCCGGCCGAGGCCGAGCTGCACCTCGTCACGCACGACGAGGTCGACGACGTCCTGGGAATGACCGGTCCGGACTGACACCTCCACCCTGGGGTGCTTGGCCACGAACCGCTCGAGCAGCTCCGGCAGGACGTAGGTGCTCACCGCCGGGGCCGCCGCGATCATCAGGTGGCCCGCCGATGCCGTGATCACCTGCTCCAGCGCGTCTCGCCCGTCGACGAGGGCCCGCAGCGCCCGCTCGGCAAACGGGATCCACGCCCGCCCAGCGTCGGTGAGGCGCATGCCATGTGGAGTGCGCAGGAAGAGGGCGGCGCCGAGCTCGCGTTCTAGGCTGTGCAGGCGCGCGGTCAGGGTCGGCTGGGTGATGAAGAGGGCTTCCGCGGCCCGGCTGACGCTGCCGCGGCGGGCGACCTCGAGAAAGCCCTCGACCTGTACCAGCTGAATTCCGTTTGGCTTGCCGTTACGTGATTCGTCTATGGCCACGGCCGGTGCGACAAATTCTATCTATGGGCGCGGCTTCCGGAGCAGAACGGCGGCAGCCCAGATCGCCAGCGCCCAGACGGGGCCCATGGTGATCGCGAAGGGCCGGATCGTATCGCTCGCCGAGTTGGAGTTGCGGTCGAAGGCCTCGAACACGAGGACCGTCCCATATAGAAGGATGGCGAGCGCCACGGCGACCCCACCGGCGGTCGACCATTTCACGGATTTGCCAACGCCATATCGGATCGATCAGTTACGGAATGTCCAGGCACGGTCGCAACGTTCTGGATCACATGAAAGCTCTTTTCGGATTTCACATGCCCAACTTCACGTTTCCCGGTGTTCCCCACGAGGGCCTGTTCGATCGCGTCGTTCATCAAGCCAAAGCCGCTGAGAAGGCCGGCTTCGACCTCGTGACCGTCATGGACCACTTCTATCAGATCCGCGGGATCGGTCCCGAGACGGAGCCGATGATGGAGGCGTACACGACTTTGGGCGCGCTGGCCGCCGGCACATCCCGAGTCAAGCTCGGAACGCTCGTCACGGGTGTGACCTACCGCAACCCCGCGATACTCGCCAAACAGGTGACGATGCTCGACGTCATCTCCAAAGGCCGCGCCATCCTCGGCATCGGCGCCGCCTGGAACGAGGACGAGCACAAGGGTTATGGCGTCGAGTTTCCACCCATCGGCCAGCGCATGGACCGCCTTGACGAGGCGCTGACGATCGCGAAGCTGATGTTCACGCAGGACCGCCCGTCATTCGAAGGCAAGTACTACAAGATCGACCGCGCGCTGAATGTCCCGCGCCCCATTCAGCCGGGAGGTCCGAAGATCCTGATCGGCGGGACCGGCGAGCGCCGGACGCTCCGGCTTCTCGCCCAGCACGGAGACATCGGGCACTGGTTCGGCGGGCCGGTCGAGGAGCTGAACAGAAAGAAGCAGATCTTCTTTGAGCACTGCGAGGCGGTCAAACGAGATCCTTCCGAGGTCCAGCTGACTCTCGGCGTCGGCCTTGTGCTCGTGGCAAACGAGAAGGACGGTCAGGCGATCCTGGACAGCCTCACTCCGGAGCGGCGTGCCATGGCGAGGGTCGCGACCCTACCGCAGGCTGCGGAGCTGATCGGTACGTACATGGACGCCGGGTTCACCGGCTTCACGTTCAACAACAACATCTATGGGACGGACGAATCGATCGCGCGCGTAGGCGAGCTGATCAAAGTCGTCAACGGCAGCGCCGTCTCAGCCTAGGACTTGTAAGTCACTTCGCCAGCTCGCACCGGCACTGTCAAGAAATTCTCAGGCGGTGCGAGCGGGCACGCCCACATCGGGCTGTAGGCACATGAGGCGTTGTATGCGTAGTTGAAGTCGATCGTGATGTCGCCGGAGCCGGGCGTGATCTCGAGCACCAGCCCGTCAGTGTCTTTGGCGGTATCGAACAGGTAGCGCCCGCCACCATACGTTTCGCGACCCGAAGTGGCGTCGCGAAACGGTACGAACAGCCCGCCTGCGTACTGCACGAGGCTGAGGACGGTCAGCCGGCAGGCGGCGCCGTGCAATCGGAACGCGAGCCGGCCGCCTCGTCGGTACCGCACCGCCCCGTCTTCGCCTCCCGTGTCGATGAGCAGCTCCGATCCATCACCCGGCTCGAATCGCGCTTCCACGCGGTATTCGGGGTCGGGTGGAAAGTAATGGAGACCGGCGAACGAGGCCCGCTCGTCGGGCTCGATCGGTGACTGTGGATGCGAGCGGAACAGCTCGTCGCGCCCGCGCCTGAACTGATCGATCGCGTCAGAGCTCTGGATGCGCCCTGCGCGCGCCCGGCTACTCTGGATGCGCCCTCCGCGCGTCCGGCCACCGTCGATGCGGTAAAGGTCGCCGACCCGGCGGCGCCAGTCGACGAGATCGAGGAGGCCTTGCGGGTCAGCGCCGGTCAACTGGAACCGTGCCATGTTCGGCGGGGGTGAGCTTGTACGCCACGTGAGGCGGCAGCGTGGCGAGTGCCTGGTGCACGTCGTCCTCGGTGGCGTCGGTCACGGTGAGCAGGTAACGACGCGTGTGCGGATCCGCCGCCTCGGATGCTGCGACGACGACAGGAGCTGCTGCGGCAACGGCGACCGCGGCGGGCGCAGGCTGGGCGGCTTTCGGTGGCCGGGCGGCCGAATCAGCTCTCAGCACCCTCCAGTGGTAGAAGCCGACGCCCGCCGCCACGACGAGGACGGCCAGGTAATGGCCGAAGTCCAGGTTTGCGCTGTCGGCGAGAGTGGGACGGGCGCTGAACACCTGACGAAGCACCGCGGCGAGCATCCCGACACCGGCGCCCAGGGCAACGAGCACGCTGGCGAGGAGCGCTGCCCACACGTATAGACGCCGGGGCAGGGCCTGGCGGTCGGCCGCCCACGGCGCTTGCCTCCAGTGCGCGAGCCACACCGCCGCGCCCACGACCAGCAGAGTCAGCCACAGGCTGACCGGGTTCTTCCAGTCCCCGGCCGTGACTCCGATGATCGGGGCCTCAGCCTGCTCGGCGAGCGTCCACAGCAACCCGCCTGTGCCGATCGCCCAGGCCCCGAGCGAAACCAGGGAAGCGAGGTTTGTGTACAGCCGGCGGATGTTGGCCTGCCGCTCGCCTTCTTGCATCTCGGCGTCTCGCGCCAGCCGCAGCCGCATCAAGAACCACGCGGTGCCGTAGACCACGAGCAGCGACGCCGGCGACGCGAGAGCGCCGAGGATGTTGTTGCCTGTTCCGCCCGGGTTGTCCACGCCGAGCGCTCGGGCCAGGGCGTAATAGAGGATCTGGCTTGCGCCGAAAACGGCAATGGCGATGCTGACCGCAAGCGCGATGAAGCCCTGCACGGCGCGAAGGGTGGAGTGCCGATCGTCCGCGACGTGGTTTTGCCCGACTGTGCGCGCGTGGAATCCCCACACGAGTAGGCCGGCTGTGAAAAGGCCGGCAGCATCGCCGATGTACATGTTGTTGGCGAGGGGGCTGTTGACCGCTTTGAGCCAGAGAACCTGGATGAGGCTGCTCGCCCCGCTGAGCATCACGAGCAGCCCGACGAGCAGGACGATGTACATGTACCAGCGGCGCAGGGTGGCGGACGCGCCGGCCTCGCCGACCGCCGCACGATCGCGCGCAGCGATCCAGAAGTGAAAGGCCCAGATCGCTAGAAAGACGGCGGCCACCCAGCCGGCCATCGAAGTCGCCTCCCAGTTCTGGCTTGCCGGGCAGGAGCTGAAGACCGGGCCACCCTTCAGGGTCAGAGGCGCGAAGCCGGCGGACGCACACGAATCGATGAGCGGGCGTAGGAGGTTGCCGCCCGTGACCGAAAGCGCGATCAACGCGGCAATGGCGCTTCCCAGCGATGCGAAGTAGACGTAGAGGCGCCGGATTGCAGAGGCTCGCTCATACGGGTCGCGCAGGGCGTAGCGTCGCGCGAACCAGAAATGAATGGCCCAAACCGGCAGCGCTACAGCGGTCATCGCGGTGAAGCCGGCGAGCTGCGTGCGGCTGTACTGGGCGGAGGGATCGTTGAAGGCGAAGAGCAGGACGGTATTGCCGAGGAGGGCCAGGCCCGTGGCTAAAAGACCGAGGCTGACGGCGCTCACCAGGTAGAGGTAGAGGCGCCGGAGGGTCATGGCGCGAACCGTACTACCATGCGCGGGTGATCTCTCAAGAACTGCTCGAAATCCTGGCTTGCCCCAAGTGCCACACCAAGGTGGAGTACAAGGAACCTGACCACCTGCGCTGCCCGAACTGCAAGGTCCGCTATCCCATCGTGGACGGGATCCCTGTGATGCTCATCGAAGAGGCGAAACCCGACCCGGAACAAGCTTAAGCCCCCCACCCCGACCCTCTCCCCGAGGGGGAGAGGGAGGACTCATGCTGCGCAGGAATACCCGCTCGTGTCAGTGGGGGTTGGGTGTGATTGGGCCTGGTTGATGTCTCCTGAGATCTCGCCATCGCTCAGGGCGTAGGCCTGGTTCGGGTCGCCGGCCGAGGTCGCGAACACGAGGCCGATCACCTGGCCGTCCAGGTCGACCAGAGGCCCGCCCGAGTTTCCCGGCCTCACCCTTGCCTGGATCACGAGGATCTGTCGCGTGACCAGGTTGGAGTTGTAGATGTCGCGCCCTTCGGCGGTGATCTCGCCGTCGACGACGGCAGGCGAGGTCTGCTCGGGGCCGCCGCCCGGATAGCCGATCACCGCGCCCGTGGTGCCGCGGCCGGCGTTCCCGAATGTCAAGGCCGTCCCCCGGTATCCCGGCGCGTAGAGCACGGCCACGTCGCGCTCGGCGTCGAAGAAGACGACCGTGGCCTGAAGCTGGGCGCCGCCAGGGCTCTGGACGGTGTGCCCGCTGGTGCCCGAAACGACATGGGCGTTGGTGACGATGTAACCGGTGCCCACCGGAAAACCGCTGCCGGTCACCATGCCTCCGCAGCCGAAGCTCGCGACCTTGACCACATACTCAGCCGCGTGCTTGACCCCCAGCGTGTCGACGGAGGCCGGGATGGGCAGCGCCGCAGGCAAGGAGCCAGGCTCGAGGCCCGCAAACACCGGCGAGAAATTGACGCCGGACAGGATCCCCTCGACGCTCGCGAGGAAGGCTGGCGGTCTTGGAGCCGCGTTGTCGAGCGTGCGCAGCACGACCGAGCGCTGGATCTGCTGTGCGATCTCGGCGCTCGGCCCGCGAGAGAAGCTGAGCCCGACAAACCAGCACATCGTGAGGACCGCGACCACGGACAGGGCGGCGCCGCCGACGGAATCGGTCGAGGTGTGAACGCCTTCGTGCAGGATGCGGCGGCGGATCGGCTCGCCTGCGGCGAACCCGATGCTTGAGCCGAGGCTCCCGCCGATCACGAGCACGAGCGCGGCGCCAAGGGGCCGCGCGCCGGGGTTGTGGATTCCCAGGTAGTCGAGCAAGGGGGTCGCCGCGGCCGCGCCCAGCAGCACACCACCGACCAGGCCCGCGTACTGGGCGGCAGAGAGCCAGAATCCGCGCCGGTAGCCGTTGGCGACCCCGATCAGCGTTGCGGCAAGGATCACGAAATCCACGAGGTCAAACCCCATCAGCGAGTTAACACCCTACCCGGTCGAAATCTTCTGACGCCGGTTTGCCGATAATTGACGGCGTGACTTTTCTCGTAGGCGAATGGGTGCCCGCGTGGCTTGGGATGAGCGTCACCTTCCTGGTTGCCGCTCTTGGTGTGGTCGGGCTCGGTTGGTGGGTGCTGCGCAAGGACAAGCTCAACCGCGCCGGCGAGGAAGCCCTGGAGCAACCGAAAGACACTCACCACTAAGTTCGACTGATTCCCGGGACGCGAGCGATCAGGCCGGAACTGGTTTCGCCTCCGGGTCGACGAACTCTCCCGACTCTCGCAGGTCGCGCAGGGGCATGAAGCTTCGAATCGGTGGCACCCGCTCGAAGTTGTAGGGCGGTGGTGGAGACGTCGTCGCCCACTCGAGGGTGTTGCCGCCCCATGGATCGTTACCGGCGATCTCGCCGCCGTGCCAGCTCCTGACGATGTTGATCAGGAGCAGGAGGACGGAGAACGCGATCAGGAACGAGGAGACCGTGATGATCGTGTTGGTCGTGGCCCAGGCCGCGTTGGTGTACGTCGCGATGCGGCGCGGCATGCCCTCCAGCCCGAGCGTGTGCATGATGAGGAAGGTTCCGTTGAACCCGACAAAGAGCGTCCAGAAGTTCCACTCACCGAGCGTGCGGTTGAGCAGGCGCCCCGTGATCTTCGGGAACCAGTAGTAGATGCCGGCGAAGATCGTGAACACGCTGCCGCCGAAGAGCACGTAGTGGAGATGGGCTACCACGTAGTAGGACTGGTGCAGCTGAGTGTCCACTGGGACTGACGCGAGGTAGACGCCGGTGATGCCGCCGATCAGGAACGTGGCCAGGAATCCGAAGACGAACTTCATCGGCACGGTGAACTCGATCGAGCCCCACCAGGCGGTCGCGATCCAGTTGAAGAACTTGATGCCGGTAGGCACCGCGATCAGCATCGTCATGACCATGAAGAATCCCTCGACGTATGTGTTCATGCCGACGGTGAACATGTGGTGCGCCCACACAGTCATGGAGAGGAAGACGATGCTGAACAGCGCGGCGACCATGGACATGTAGCCGAAGATCGGCTTGCGCGCGAACACCGGGATGATCTCCGAGACCATTCCGAACCCGGGCAGAATCATGATGTAGACCTCGGGGTGCCCGAAGAACCAGAACAGATGCTGGTAGAGGACCGGCCGGCCTTGGGTGGTGAAGAACTGGGTTCCGAGCTGGCGGTCGAACTCCAGCAGGATCATGGCCGCCGCGAGCGGCGCGCCCACGACGAGCAGCAGGATCGAGGTATTGATTTGCGCCCACACGAACATTGGCAAGCGTGTCAGCTTCATGCCCGGCGCGCGGAGGGCCACGATCGTCGTCAGGAAGTTGGTCGAGGCCATGATGCCGCTGATCGCCCAGACGATGATGCTCAGGGCCCAGAAGTCCACGCCGAGGCTGTGCGACTGGTAGGCCTTCTCGGTCAAGGGCGCGTAACCCGTCCAGCCTGCGTCCAGCGCGCCGCCGGTGAAGAAGCCGCTGTAGTAAAGGATGATCGACACCGGCACCAGCCAGAACCCGAGCAGGTTCACGCGCGGGAAAGCCATGTCTCGGGCCCCGATCATGATCGGGACCATGTAGTTGGCGATCCCGGTCAGGAAGATCGTGACGAAGAAGAAGATCATCGTCACTCCGTGAGCGGAGATGAGCTGGTTGTATGTCTCGGCGTCGACGACTTTGGCGTTGGGCTGTGAAAGCTGAAGCCGGATGATCAGCGCGAAGATGCCGCCGACCACGAAGCTCAATACGCCGGTGACCATGTACATGATCCCGATCAGCTTGTGGTCGGTGGTCGTCAGCCAGATGCTGATCGGCTTGAAGAAGGTGTCGTCGTAAGACTTGGGACGAGGCAGGGCTGTCGTGGCTGCCATCTGATTCCTATCCTAACCCGGGCTCGGCGAGGCTGACGTTGAAGGGGAAGGCGACGCATGCTGCGCGGCCAGCTTCGTCTGCACCCACTGGTCGTAGTCGGTCTGGTCCATCGCCTGAACGATGATCTGCATCGTGCTGTGCCCTGCGCCGCAGAGCTCGGCACACTCTCCGCGCCACTTACCGACCTGATTGATCTTCAGCCAGGAGAAGTTGTCGTATCCGGGCACTGCGTCGGTCTTGCCTGAGATGGCTGGCACCCACCACGAGTGGATGACATCAGTGCCCTGGAATCGCAGCTTGATCAGGGTGTTCACGGGCACCACGAACGGCGTCACGTCGCCGGCCAGCGTGCCCTCCTGGTCCACCACGACGCCGTTGTCATACGTGTAGATCCACCCGAACTGGTGGCCGCTGATGGTGACATTCATCTGCTGGTTGTCGATCGGCTGAAAGTCCTTTTGCAGCGTGATGAAGCTGCCGATCGCGATCGCAAGGACGATCGCCAACGGCGCCGCCGTCCAGGCGATCTCAAGACCGTTGTGGCCGTGGATCTGCGGCGGCACATAACCCACCGGCTGTCGCGATCTCCGGTAACGGAGGACGACCCAGAGCAGCGCTGCTTCGACGCCGACGAAGACGATGATCGCCGGGATCGAGATCAGCGCATAGAGGTTGTAGATGTCCTGCCCGTTGGGTGAAACAGGCGTCGGGAAGATGGGGGAGATGCCCCCGAGCCCGCCGCAGGAGCTGACGGTCAGCGCGGCGGCCACAAGGCCGAGCGTCGCGAAGGTCGCGCGGGCGCGTGCTGCCACGGCGGCAAGTATAAGTTCGCGCTGGCAGCGGTCGCCGGAGCTGCGGCGCCCATGCGGCCCATCTGCGTCGTTGCGACCTCCGCTCCTCGCTCACGCATTCACGATGCGCTCGCTGCGGTGCTCGGTCGCGCCTAGCATCTGGGCCACCTGGGCACCGGATCTCTCATCGCCCACCGCCAGCGCGAACTTTCGGTGACCCGAACCGCGACCGGCGAGGCCGGTGGGGGAACCGATAGAATCCGAAATCGACTGTGGCGGCCTCGAAGCAGACTCGATACGTAGACGTGTCGAACCCCAGCCTGGTGGTGGAGTGCCCCCGCTGTGGTCTCATGACGGCACGCTTTGTCGACATGTGCCGGAACTGCGGCTACAAGCTCTGGCCCTCGAGCGTGATGGCCTCGGCCGCGTTCAAGGCGTGGCGGGCGGGCGACCCCGAGCAACGCTCTGAGGTGTCCCGTTTCGACATGAGCTATCCCATCTACACCGACAACACGATCGACTACGAGGCGCGAGCTCACCAGCTCGGCATTCACCTCTCGCCGAACAGCAACTGGCCTTTCGTCATCTGTTTTGGCTTGCTCTTCCTCTCCCTTGCCGCCATCCCGTTCTCGGCCACAACTCGCATCGTGCTGGCCGTGATTGGAGGGCTGATCTTCCTGTGGGGACTCGTTGGGTGGGTCGTGATCGACGACAGTCGGATGTTCCCGAGTGAGAGCGTAGATTCGCAGGTGCACCACTGATGGCGGTTGCCACCATGCGCCCCGAGATCCAGCCCCAGTATCCCGCGATCAAACCGGGAATGATGGGCATGTACATCTTCTTGGCGTCCGAGGTGATGTTCTTCGGCAGCCTGTTCGCGGTGTACTTCTACCTTTTCGGGTCGCACATCGTGTGGCCCCCGCCGCCACCCAGCAACGTCAGCAAGTTCTACGTCGACTGGTACCCGATCCCGGTCGTCAACACGATCGTGTTGTTCTCCAGCGCGTTCACCTGCCATTTCGCCGCCGACGCCCTGGCTCACGACAACCGGCGCCGGTTCTTCACACTCTGGACCGCCACGATCCTGCTGGGCCTTGCCTTCGAGTTCGGCCAGCTGTATGAGTTCATCAACGCTTTCGGGCGCGGCTTGAACCTGACCGCCAACAGTTTCGCGAGCTCCTTTTTCATCATGACCGGCTTCCACGGTGCTCACGTTCTGGGCGGGCTTGTCCTGCTGACCCTGATCCTCTATCGAGCCGCCAAGGGCCAGTTCTCGTCTCATCACCACGTGGGGGTCGCCGCCGTAACCCTCTACTGGCACTTCGTGGACGTGGTCTGGTTCTTTCTCTTCACGATCCTGTACGTCGGAGTCGCTCTGTTCCGATGAAAGCGCTGGTTGCGGCCGTGGCAGCTCTGGCCCTTCTCTCAGGGTGTGGTGGTGGCAGCAGCTCCCAACCGGCCGGGTCGATCAAGGTGACGCTGACCGAGTTCAAGTTCGACCCATCGACCATCAGCGCGCCAAGCGGCAAGGTGGTGTTCTACCTGGTCAACGCCGGCACCACCTCGCACGACATGGTCATTCGGGACAGCTCCAACAATCGGATCGACGGCAGCGAGCTGGTCTCCGCCGGCGACACGTCCGTCTTCACCGTGAACAGCATCCCGGCAGGGACGTACACGTTCTTCTGCGACCAACAAGGACACGAAGCCTCGGGAATGAAAGGAACCCTGACGATCAGCTAGGTCGGCGTCGGGCTCGCGCTTGGGCTCGGTGATGGGGACGGGCTGGGTGAGGGAGAAGGCGACGGGCTCGGTCCCGGCGCCACGCTCAAAAGCTCGACATCGAAGATCAGCGTCGCGTTGGGCGGGATGATCACCGCCCCGGTATTCGGATCGGTCTGACCCGCGGTGCCGTAGCCGAGCGCTCCCGGGATGATCAGCTTGCGTTTGCCGCCGACCTTCATGCCCGGGATTCCCTCGTCCCAGCCCGGAATCACCTGTCCAACTCCTATCTGCAGGGCGAAAGGCGAGCGACCGGCCTGGCGGCTCGAGTCGAACGGCGGCCCCCCTGTGGACAGCCAGCCCGTGTACTGAACGGTCACGTTCATGCCGGACTTCGCAACGTCTCCTGTCCCGGCCGTGAGCTCGACGTACTGGAGACCGTCGGGGTAGGTGATGATCGGCAGCCCGGCGCCGTCGTTGAAGTTGTCCGTCCCGGGCGACGGGCTCGTCGCAGACGCCGGCCCGGGACTTTCGTTAGCGACCGGGCCGGTGCTGGTGTAAGGGTCTGGGTAGCCGCAAGCGGTGACCGCCATCGCGACCAGGGGGACGACGGCCAGGACCAGGCGCCCTTTGAGGGGGATCCTCACGACGCGGCGATATCGATCGAGCTCATCGTATCGCCGACCTGGATCTTGTCGAGCACGTCCATCCCGGAGGTGACCTGACCGAAGTGGTTGTACACGCCGCTGGTCTCCAGGAACGGGGCGTCGCCGATCGTGATGAAGAACTGCGAGCCACTCACGCCCGCCTGGCTCGAGGCCATGCCTGCCGTCCCGCGCGGCCACTTCGACGGATTGCTCTCGTCGGGGAGCTTGTACGCGGGGCCGCCGGTCCCGTCACCCTGCGGGTCGCCGCCCTGCACGACGAAGCCGGGCACGACCCGGTGGAACGTGAGGCCGTCATAGAAGTGGTTCTGAGACAGGTAGACGAAGTTGTTGACTGTCTGAGGCGCGATCTTGGGATCGACGAACGAGATCACGAAGTCTCCGCGCGTGGTGTGCACGGTGGCCGTGTACTTCTTGCTCGCGTCGATCACGTTGGGTGGGGGCGTGGTGCGTTGCTCCATGCAGGTAACGATGTCATTGTCGCAGCCCGGGGCGAACGAGGTCGCTGCCGTGGCGCCTCCCCCGGCGTCGCAAGCGGCAACCGCAAGCGTCAACAGGGTGGTGGCAATGATTCGTTTCACCCGCGAGACTTTACGAGATCAACGGGTCGGTTCGCGGGCTCTGAAAGCGATCAACGCCGCCAGCGCTACAGCCAGGACGGCGATGACGATCAATGCGGCGGGCACCCCCGCGGTCGCGGCCACGCCGCCTCCGAGGGCGGGGCCGATGCTGAACCCGAGCGCCACGGAGCTGGCGTTGGCTCCGAAGACGCTGCTCTGCGCCTCCGGCGGCGTTTCCAGCCCGATCATGCTTGCGGTGGCGGGTATGACCACCCCGCTGAACAGGCCGTTGAGCGCCACGCCCCCTACGACCACGGCCACCCACGGCGCGAACCCGATGAGCGAAACGGCCACCGCGACCATCACCGCGCAGACGGCCGTGGTCCGCACGTAGCCGAAACGCCGCGTGACCTGGGTATAGAAGACGGCGGCGCCGCTGCTCGCGACGCCCGCGAGGCCGAACGCAACGCCGGTGACCGCCGAGACCCCGCTGCTCAACATCTCCAGCAGGCGCAGCACTACGAGCTGCTGCGTTGCCGAGTTGCAGATGTTGATCAGGCCCTGCGCCCCGATCAGCACGGTCAGGGCGTGGACTGCCCCGGGGCGCTGCTTGATGAGCGTCATCGTCCCGACCTGCGGACCTTCGCGGCGGCGGCGAGGGCTCTCGCGGACGATCACCAGCACCGGAATCGTCGACAGCAGCAGCAGAATGCCGCCTCCCAGAAAGACCAGGCGCAGGCCGAACGCCGCCCCCGCCAGGCCCCCCACGACCGGCCCGATCGCGCCTCCGAGCGCAACCGCCGAGGTCACGACCCCGAGCGCCCAACCCACCCGGTTGCGCGGCGTCTCGACCGCCACCAGGGCCGTCGCCGCGGCCACGGTGCCGCTGGTCGCGCCCTGGATAAGGCGCAGGATCAGGAGGTCGGTCGGCGACCGGGCGAAGAAGATCAGACCGACTGTGATGGCGCCGCCGACCATCGAGCGCAACAGCATCGGCTTGCGCCCGAACCTGTCTCCCATCACGCCCCAGATCGGGCTTGCGATCGCCATCGACAGGCCCGACACGCTGGCGATCGCCGCGGTCCAGAGGTCCAGCTCCCGACCCTGCGGAACGCCCAGGTCCTTGGAGATGAAGATCGAGAGGAAGGGAAACGCGAAGCTGAAACCGAAGATCGCCATGAACTCGGCAAACCACAACGCGACCAGGTTGCGTCGCCAATCGATTCCGCCTGGACCGAGGGGAGGGGGGCTGGTCGCGCCTGGGTCGCTGCTCAGCTTGGAGCGCTCAGAAGCTCGACGATCCAGTCGGACGTGACCGGCAGGCGGTTGACGACGGCGTCCGGGTTGCGCTTTCTGAGCGCATCTTCGATGGCGTTGGAGATGGCTGCCGGCACCGGTATCGTCCCGCTCTCGCCGGCGCCTTTGAAGCCTTCGGGATTCGCGTCCGTCGGCGTTTCGAAGCTCACCAGGTCCAGTGCGACATCGACCTCGCCCGTCGTGACGATTGTGTAATCGAGAAAGCTCGGGGTTCGGTACGAGCCATCGGTGTCGTAGATGGCCGCCTCGTAAAGCGCATAGCCGAGGCCGTGGGCAAAGCCGCCGTGCAGCTGGCCTTCGAGAGTCACGGGATTGATCGCCTTGCCGGTGTCATGCGCGATGACATATTTCAGCACCTCGACCTGGCCGGTCTCGGGATCAACCGCGACCACCGCCGCGTGGCACCCGCTCGAGAACGTAAGCGGGCGTTTCGGGTCGAAGCTCTCGAGCACCTCCAGCCCTTCGTCCGGTATCACGTCGGTCGCCGGCACGCGTCGCGCCGGGGCGCCGCGCACGCCGATCACGCCTTCTTCGAGGATGAGGTCCGCCACATCCGCTTCCAGCACTTCGCCCGCGCGCTCGAGAATGCGCTTGCGCATCGCCGTCGCCGCCTGCGCCGCCGCGCCGCCGACCTGCACCGCGCTACGACTGCCCGCGGTCAGGAGCGCGAAAGGCACGTGCTGCGTGTCGGCCGTCGTGACGCGAATCTTGTCGAAGGGCCAACCCAGCCTTTCGGCGGTGACGAGCGCGACCATCGTCTCGTGGCCCTGCCCTTGCGGAGTGGAGCCGACATACACGTGGGCGGAGCCGTCCTTGGCGACATGAATCTTCGCCGGTTCGCCCCGCCCGAACCCGGTCGACTCGACGCAGCACGCAACTCCGACTCCAACCAGCCTGCCATCTGCCTGTCCGGCGCCCGCCGGATCTGGCCCAAGTTTTTCGAGTGCCACCTCGAGCAGCCGGGGGTAGTCGCCGCTGTCGTAGACGATTCCGCTCCGGCCCGCGGGGATGCCGGTCGTGTACGGGATCTGCCCCGGCTGGATCATGTTGCGGCGCCGCAATTCGGCCGGCGCGACCCCGAGCGAGAGCGCCAACCGGTCCATGACGCGCTCAATCGCATAGTTGCCGAGAGGCCGGCCGCCGCCGCGAATGAATCCGCTCGGCACCGCGTTCGTGTACACCAGCTGGTGCTCCACGTCCATAGCCGGCACCACGTACGCCGAGATCATGTGGGGGACGATGATCCCGGGCTGGCCCGCTCCCGAGCCGGCATAAGCGCCGACATCGTGGATCAACCGCCCGCGCAAGCCGCGCAGCTTGCCGCTAGGGTCTGCTGCCAGCTCGACTTCGATCACCGACCCATGTCCCTGAGCGGTGGTCGCGCCGTCCTCGCTGCGGGAAGCAACCCAGCGCACCGGGCGCTTCAAACGCCAGGCGGCAAGCGCTGTGAGAACCTCCTCCGGGAAGACGCTGCCTTTAGCGCCGAACCCGCCGCCGACGTCTTGGGCGAGCACCCTGACCTTCGCCTCGTCAATACCCAGGGTCGACGCCACGGCGCCTTTGACCCCGAAAACGTTTTGGGTCGACGTCCACATCTTGATGCCGCCCGTTTCCGCGTCGGGACTGGCTGTGACCGTGCGCGGCTCCATGGCGGCGCCCTGGACCCGAGCGGTGGTCAGGCGTATTTTCGCCGTCACGCTGTCCGGCGCGAAAGCCGCCTTGATGTCGCCGTAGGCTGTCGAAGCTGTTTGCGCGACATTGGATTTCATGTCGGCGTGGACCGTGGGCGCGCCGGCCGCGATGGCCGTCACGACATCGCCCACCCCCAGCAGCGCTTCCAGCTCGGGTGACACAAGTTCCGCTGCGTCCTGCGCCTGGTAGGCGGTCTCCGCGACAACCATCGCGTACGCCTCTCCGGTGTAGTTCACCTCGTCGCGGTTGAGGATGGGCCGGCCGCGCTGCTCGATACCCGTCGGACCGAAATCACTGAGGCCCGCGACCACCTCGGGGATGTCGTCGGCGGTCCATACCGCGATCACTCCCGGCATCGCGACGGCCGCGGACCGGTCGATGGCCCGGATCCGGGCGTGGGGAAGGGTCGAGCGGCAGAAGACGGCGTGAAGGAGCCCGTCGAGCTTGATGTCCCCGGCGAAGTGGCCGGCGCCGGTGATGAGTCGCTCATCCTCGACGCGGCGCGTGCGGCGGCCGATGTGGGGAGGCACGGCAACTACAATAGGTCGTCACTCGGTAGCCATTCCGCAGGCCCCACGAACCCGGAGGCCCCGAGCGTCGATGCGGGCGGCTAGCTCAGTTGGGAGAGCGCCAGCTTGACATGCTGGAGGTCGGGGGTTCGAAACCCTCGCCGCCCACCATGACCTCGTCGGTAGGTGGGGCTGCGTTTCGGGCACAATCCTTGAGCCTCGGCCCGGTCGTCTAGTGGACTAGGACGCCACCCTTTCAAGGTGGATATCAGGAGTTCGAATCTCCTCCGGGCTACCAGGCCTGACACCGAAAAGCGGGCGTAGCACAATGGTAGTGCGGCAGCCTTCCAAGCTGTTTACGTGGGTTCGATTCCCATCGCCCGCTCCATCCTTCTATCCGACGAGCTGCTTGTGGCGATGGCGGCTGACGGTGAAGGGCAGGTCCAGGATCGCGAACACGACGAGGGCGAGCGCCGCTGCGGCGACGATGTACCAGGGCCACGGGCCGATGACGTCGAGCAGGCTGTGGGCGCCCGGCGCATGACGCAGATACATGTAGTTCCCGCCCGTCACCAGGTTGATGCCCGCATCGAGCACCAGAAGCCCGAGGGTCAGGCCGAACACGCGCAGGACAGCTCCTGGTCGGGGAGCGATCTTGAGCCCGATCACGAGGAACAAGGCCGCGGCCACGATCGCTCCATGCGCGATGAAGTACTGCAAGAAACCAAAGCTCGGGAAGTGGTCTGACACATCGGGCGTGATGAGTCCATTTGCGGTTCCGGCCAGGCCCCAGAAATAGGTGAGCTCGACCAGCACAGGATGCCGGGACCAGAGCGCCGCCGCCGACACGACCGCGGCGACGTCACAGAGTTGAAACGGCAGCGCGTAACTCATCGACCACGTGTTGTGGTCGGCAAGCCAGATCCACCACGAGGCCTCGTTGGCGAGGATGACGATCGCGAGGACGCGGCACGCGACGACGGTCCACGGTCCAGGCCGGAGGCGCGCCGCGACGACGAGGATTGCGATGATCGCGGCGATCACCGCCAGCGTGACCAGGTGCTCGACCGCGAGCAATTTCGCCATCGCCTGCAGTTTCCGCCGGAACCGGGTCTAGGTCAGTCCCAAATGTGTCTCAAAAACGGTCTCAGCTCGTAGAGAGGAAGGCGTTCTTGAGCTCCGTGTAGTGCTCCAGGGCATGTGGGGCGCGGCTTCTTCGATTCGGGCTTCAGGGACCTCAGCCGGAATTTGCTCGGTCGCCGGTTCGATCACCTTCAACGTGCTGGTCGTGGCCACGGGCTTGAAGAATAGCGGCCCAAAACTCACACCCGATTCCAAGGCCGTTATGAGCTTGCGACCAGAGGATGGCGGTATGACCAGGACACGCAGACTCATATTCGGATCGGTGGTGGTCGCATCGATGATCTTCGGCGGGGTCATCAGCGCGACCGTCTTCGCCAAAACGTCACTGCCGTTCAACGTGAATGCCGCCGTCACCGCCGCATCGCCGTTGCCGACCCCTTTCAAGTCGAACGAGACGCCCGCACACGAAAACGGTGAGAGCGCTGCCCAGGAGGCCGCCGAGAACAACGGCACGTTCCACCCGGGTGGCCCAGGCGGTCCCGGCGGTGGCCCGTCGAACGAGACCCCGGCCCACGAAGCGACCGAGTCGGCTGCACGAGAGGCCGCTGAGAAGACCTAACCGCCGAAAATAGGCCTCGTGCCAAACGAGGCAACCACCAAGATCCCGGTCTACCTGGAGGTCGGCGGCAAACGCGCGTTCGCCAGTGCCGCCGGCTGGCCGGGTTGGTGCCGTTCCGGCAAGGATGAGCACGCAGCTCTCGCAGCACTGGCGGCGTACGTGCCCCGATACGAAGTCGTGGCAAAGCTCGCCAAGGTTCCATTTCCGACCGCGGAGGCGTTCAAGGTCGTCGAGCGGTTGGCGGGCAACGCGACCACCGATTACGGCGCGCCCGGCATCCCGGCGAAGGACGAATCGAAACCACTGACACCCCAGGAGGCCGCGCGTATGCGCGATCTCGTTGAGGCCTGCTGGACGTACCTCGACGGGGTCATCGCAAAAGCGCCCGCGGACCTCCGCAAAGGGCCGCGTGGCGGCGGCAGAGATCGCGATCCGATGTTCGACCACGTTCTCGGCGCGGAGGTGGAGTACGCGAAGCGGATCGGGCTTCGTCTCAAGCAACCTGACGGCAAGGACAAGCCGGCGGTCCGCGCCTTCCGCAAAACCCTCCTCGGGGGCTTCGACAACCCGAACCGAAGCGAGAAGTGGCCGGTTCCGTACGCGGCGCGGCGGACCGCATGGCACGCGCTCGATCACGCGTGGGAGATCGAGGACAGAAGCAGCCGGTAGCGTCCCCGGATTATCGTGGCGGTGATGCAGAACACTCCTGGGATCCTGGTCGTGATGGCCCATCCCGACGATGAGTCGATGGGGTGTGGCGGCCTGATCCTTCGACACACGCGCGCCGGGATCCCGGTCAACCTCATCTGCGCCACGCGCGGCGAGGCCGGCTGGAGCGGCAAGCCGCTCGGCGCCAAGAAGGAAGATCTTCCGCAAATCCGAACCGCGGAGCTCGGGGAGGCGGCTGCAGCGCTGGCGATCAGCGCCATCGAGCTGTGGGACTACCCCGACGGCGGAGTGGACAAATGCGACCCGCAGGAGATCACGCAGCGGGTCTGGGAACAGATCACCAGGCTGCGCCCCAAGGTGGTGGTGGGATGGGGTCCGGACGGCGCGTACGGGCATCCGGACCACATCGCGGTCGGGGCTTCCACCGATGTCGCCGTGAAGTCCATGGCGGAGGGGGATCGTCCGGCGCTCTATCACCTCGCGGTGGACCAGCAGGCCGCCGACTTCTATAAGGAAGCTGCACGGCTGGCCGGCGATGGCCGGCCGCTTCCGTTGATCGTGAAGGACCACGTCGACATCACGTTCGACCTCGACACCGACGAGGTGATGATGAAGCTGCGCGCGATCGACTGCCATCGAAGCCAGCTGGAAGACTGGCGCGTCGCCATTCGCGACCATCCCCGGCTCATGCAGCAGGGCTACGGGCACGAGCCGTACCTCGCGGTGGCGTCGCGCATGACGGGCCTCGCACCCAATGGCCTGTTGGGCGAGTTCGCGTGAGCGAGACTTCTCTTTAGTAGCCTGGCAAGAACTGAGCATTCTAGCCGGCGAATTGCCGCCAACATGGGCTAACCTTTAGCACCTGACTCAGGCCTTGCATTGGGCCTATTCAAGTCGGGGGTGATTAGATCTCATGGACGTTCAAGAAGCAGTGGCAGAAAGCACGCCAGCGGCTTCTGTCGAAGACAACGGCGATGCCAGACGCGGCGGGCAGCGCAAGTTCACGATGGGGCCGAACGACAGCCTCGAAGGCAAGCTGGTCTACGAAGGCGATGTGCACGTAGACGGCCGCGCCGAGGGCGAGTTCAAGGTCACCGGCAACCTGGACGTGGCGCAGGGCGCGACCGCCAGGATCTCGATCGAGGCCGCGAACGTTTCCGTGAAGGGCCAGGTCGAAGGCTCGGTGAACGCTCACGACAAGCTCACGCTGGGCAAGAACGCCAGGCTCAGCGGGGACATCGTCGTCCGCAGGCTCCAGATCGAAGACGGGGCCAGCCTCAACGGTCACGTACGAATGGGAGACGTTGAGCAGCACGGCTCCGGCGGCTAGAAACCGCACCCCCGCATCAGCGGGAAACGGGTCCGACGGCGCCCAGAGCTCGATCGTCCTTGGTCCGCGTGATCGGCTCGTGGGACAGCTCTACGTAGAGGGCGACCTTCGAGTCGTCGGCACCGTGGAAGGCGGGCTCGAGGTCACCGGCAGCGTGGAGATCGACGACGGGGGCCGCGTCACCGGGCCGGTCACCGCGCACGACCGGCTGGTGGTCGGACGGGCGGGGTCGTTGGTTGGCGATGTGCATGTGGCGCGCCTCGTCGTCGCGGACGGGGCGACGTTCAGCGGCAAGGTCTCGATGGGCAAGCAGGTCGATGCGCCGCCGAAACCTGTCGAGCTTCCGGTACCGGTCGCCGAGCCTGCCAAGACCGAGGACCCGGTCAAAGCGGAGGCGCCCGTCGAAGTGGCCGAGCCTGTCAATGCGCCGCAGCCTGTCAAGGGGCAGCCGGCCAAACCGCAGCAGTTCCACGCGCCGAAGCCTCCTGACCGAAAGGGCAAGCGCCGCTAGCGCATCTTCTTCGCGGGGGCCTTGTTCTTTGCGACTTTGGCAGGCATCGCCCGCGTATGGGCGAGTGCCTTCTTGATCAATGCGACCGCAGGCGCGGGCTTGGCGCGCCAGTCCCCTGGCACGATGACGTAGCCACCCATCTTGTGCCCGGCCATGGGCTCGAAGTCACGGCCGCCCTGCTTCTTCACTACCGCAATCTCCGTCTCGGGCAGGCGCACCAGCAACTCTTCTCCGAAGATCCCGCAGAACATGTTGCCGTTCACGAAGGCTGAAAGCTGGCCGAACATCGGCTTCAGAGTCACCGCAGGCTCATCGGCCACGAGCGTGCTGAAAGCCGCCTTGGCCTCTTCACTTGGCCTGGGCATAGAGCCCGGCGCCATACGTCCCACCGGCCGAAATTGTCCTCCTCCTCGAGGATGAGAGCAAAGATCGATCTCGCGGCTAACACACGGCGCAGGGTCGAAACCTATCGTGGCGGGCATGGAAAACACCACTAACGCCAAGATCGCGGTACGCCTGCACGTCAGCGAACGTACGCTAGGCGGCCGGTATGTCCATCTCGACTGAGGAGCGTCGCATCGTGACTGTGTTGTTCGCCGACATGGCGGGCTCCACCGCGCTCGGCGAGGAGCTTGATCCCGAGGAGATGCGCGGCCTGCTGTCGCGTTACTACACCATCGCGCGGGAAACCGTCATCCAGCACGGCGGCACGGTCGAGAAGTTCATCGGCGACGCGGTGATGGCGGTTTTCGGCCTTCCGACGGCGCACGGCGACGATCCCGAGCGTGCGGTCGCCGCGGCTCTGGCCATGCGCGACCGAATCCGCAGCGACGAGCGTCTGCACGGACGTCTCGCCATCCGGTTCGGTGTCAGCACAGGCGAGGTGGTCGCCAGCCGCGACCAGTCGGCCGGCGACTTTCTGATCACCGGGGACGCGACCAACGTCGCGGCGCGACTGCAGCAGGCCGCCGAGCCGTGGTCGATCCTGGTGAGCGAACGCACGGTGCGCGCCGCGGTCGACCGGTTCGAGTTCGGTGATCAGATCCAGGTTCCCGCGAAGGGAAAGACGTACCCCGTCGTCGCTCGCGAGGTGCTCGGCCCGCGGAAGAAGCGAGCGCAGCCGCGCGTGCGCTTGCCTCTGGTCGGGCGCGAGAACGATCTCGCTCAGCTGCAGCTGGTCGCGCGGCGTGCGGTCGGCGAACGGCGGCCCTCGATGGTCAGCGTGATTGCGCCCGCCGGGACCGGCAAGACACGCCTCGTCGAAGAGTTCCTCGACTGGCTTCCGTCGCTCGCGCCGGATGCGGTCGTCGCGACTGCGCAGTGCTTGCCCTACGGCCAGCAGCTCACCTACTGGCCGATGCGCCAGGTGCTGTTCACCCTGACCGGAGCCGGGGACGAAGCCTCGCCTGAGCAGGTGCGCGAGGCGATTGGCAACTGGCTTCGCGGGCTCGGCGTCGACAATGCGGACCGCGACACGAAGCTGCTGGCGGCCACCATCGGCGAAGCGGGGACCGAGGGCGTCGATAAAGACTTGCTCTTCGCGGCGTGGCGCTCGGCGTTGGAGGCCGCGGCCCGCCGGGCCCCGCTGGTCATCGTCTTCGAGGACCTCCACTGGTCCAGCGACAGCTTGCTCGACCTGGCGGAGTTCGTGATGCAGCCGCGTGGCGAGGCTCCGGTGCTCATGGTGGTGCTCGCGCGGCCCGAGCTTCTCGATCGCCGCCCCGCGTGGGGCGGCGGGCGGCTCAACCACCTGGCGATCGCGCTCGAACCACTTCGAGACACGGCCATCGCGGACCTTGTGCGCCACCTTCTCGACACCGAGGCTCCGGACGTGATCAAGCTCGTATCCGAGCGTTCGGAGGGGAACCCCTTCTACGCGGGCGAGCTCGTGAGGTCGTACCTCGAGCACGGTTCGCTGGAGCGCCTCCCGGACACAGTGCAGGCAACCGTGCTCGCCCGGCTCGACCTCCTCCCGCCGATGGAGCGGCGAGTCCTGCAGCTCGGCAGCGTGTTCGGCCGCGCCTTCCGGGCGGCAGGGGTTGCCGCGCTCGAGACCGGGCTTGCGCAGCAGGCGAGGCAGCTTTGCGAGAACCTCGCCGACCGTGACCTCATCCGGCCCGTCGACAGCGACCGCTTCGCCTTCCGGCACATCCTCATTCAGGAGGTCGCCTACAGCACGCTGCCGCGCACCGAGCGCGCGAGGCTGCACGGCGCGGCGGCGCGCTGGGTTGAGGCGACGAGTGCGGGCCGGGAGGTGGCGGTGGCGGAGATCCTCGCTTTCCATTACCGCGAGGCGGCTGTGCTGAGCGCTGCGCTGGAACCGGGCTCCGAGGCTACCGGGCGGGCCAAGGAAGCCGCCGGCCGGTGGCTTTTGAAGGCGGCGGACGTCGCTGCGGCCGCCGGCGCCACACCCGAAGCCGTGCGTCACATCCGGGGAGCCTTCGACTATGTCGAGCCTGCCCAGCTGCCACGACTCCACGAACGCATCGGCGACCTCACAGCCGGGGACTCCGGCCTCGAGGAGTACCGCATGGCCCTGGAGCTCTACAGCGGCGGCAACGCGCCCGTCGACGACCAGCTTCGGGCGCTCGCCGGCATCCTGCTTGTGGCGACTCGCTGGCAGGGCTCGGTCGGAGGGCGTATGTCACAGGCCGACATGAACGACCTGCGTACGCGCGGTTGGACGTTGCTCGAGAAGGCACACGACCCTCGTTCGATCGGACGATTCCTTGCGTCCGACGCCTTCTATCCGTTCTGGTTGCAGACCGACGCCGATCCGAGTCCGGAGGACAATGCCAGGTCGGAGGAGAGCGCTCGCCGCGCATCCGCAATCGCGGCCGAGCTGGACGACCCCGACCTGGCGAGCGCCGCTCTTGATGCCCTGGCCGGTAGTGCGGCAACGCGGTTCGACTGGCCGGCCGCCCTCGAGTCCGCACACCAGCGCCTGGCATTCGAGGAAAGGCTCGGATTCTATGAGCGCCTCGACGCTCACTCGATGGTGGCATGGATGTCGTATCTCATGGGCGACCTGGCCACCGTTGAGTCTGATTCGGCCGCGATGGTCGCGAGACTCCTTCCGGGCCAGGCGCCATACCCGGCCCTGCACCTGTTTGCGTGGCGGACCCTCACGCTGATGATGCTGGGCCGGTGGGACGAAGCGGTGGCCACGTTCTACCGCGCGCTCGAAGCCTGGAACGACGCCGGCCGCCACGCAGCCGGGTACGCATTGCGAGGGTTTGTGGCCGGCCTCGACATCGGGCGCGCCAGGGGTGACGCGCGGCTGACAAGCGCCGCATCCGAGGCGATCATGTCGATCATCGCGCGCTTTCCGGCCGCGCACGGCCACGCGAGGCTGGCGGCTCACGTCAATGGGGATATCGGCTTCACCGGTGACGACCCCGGGCTGTCTCCGAGGTATCCCTCCGAGATGGTGGAGAGGCGACTCGCCTTCGCCGCGGACCTGCGGGCGGACCTACCTCCCGACTTTCTGCCGACACTGCTCGCCCATGCGCAGGACAAGAAGCTTCCCCTCCTCGAAGCTCAGACCAGGCGTGCGCTTGGACTCGCGAAGCGCGACCCCGCAGAGCTGTCGGCCGCCCTCGCAATCTGGGAACGAGCCGGCGCCCTGCCCTGCGCCGGCCGGGCGCGGGCGGAACGAGGCCTGTTCACCGGCGACAGCGCCGAGACCGATGCCGGCCTAGCGATCCTGAAGAAGCTCGGCGATGTCAATTACGTGGACCGGTTCGCCGCCCAGATCTAGCGTTGGGGCGGCGTCATCCTCACCTCCCCTGGTGCCGGTTGGTGAGCGGGTTTTCGTGAGGTGCAAGCGCCCGCTCGTCATTTGAAACCAAGGCGACCGATGTCGGAGGTACCCGCGTTGGTTGTTCGTAATGACGTGGTGAAGGGCGTCTTCGGCCGTCTTGGCATGGTCGGCGCGACTCTGATCGCGAGCGCTCTGATCTTTGGGGCCATCGCCGGTGGTGTGGTCATCCACAGGCTTCAGTCGACGTCGGTGGCCTCGAGCACCCATGAGCAGGGCGACAAGGCGGATGAGCAGGGTGACAACGCGCATGCACAGGGACATGGCCAGTCGCAAAACAAGGCGAAGCACGCTGCGCACCCTTCTCCCGAGCCGGAAGACTCTTAAGACAAGGACGCTTGACATATTGGCAAGCGTGCTTTACTATCCATGAGATGACCGAGCAGACTCCGAGCCCCAACCCAACCGAAGCCCCCATCGATCCGCTATCGACTCACCCCGCGTCTCCGTTCTTGAGGACGGAGGCTCCCGAGCCGGTCGCTTTCGCATCGCCGCCCAACCTGGTCCAACAGGTTCCGGTCTCGGCGACGTGGGTCACCTACCGCACCCAGATCGAGTTCGGGCTCGCGATGCTGGCCTACCTCATGGTGCTGGTGGGCTCGGTCGTGGTCGTGCAGGCCAATCCTGGGGCGGGTTGGCGCTACTACGTCGTGGTGCTGCCCGTGGCGCCGGCGGCCTTCGTGGTCTGGCTCTTCCTACGTGCGCTGGCCCGGCTGGACGAGAGGCAGAAGCGCATCCAGATGCAGGCGTTTGGTTTCGCGCTGGGTTCGACCGCGCTCATCACCTTCGGTTATGGATTTCTCGAGGGCGCCGGATTGCCGCATCTGAATTGGACCTACGTCCTGCCGCTGATCGCCCTGCTGTATGGGCTGGGTGCGGCCATTTTCACGTGGCGGTATCGGTGAAGAACAGGCTGCGAGTCCTGCGGGCTGAGCTGGCATGGTCCCAGGCTGAGCTCGCGGCCAAGCTCGGGGTTTCGAGGCAAACCGTCAACGCGATCGAGACGGGCAAGTACGACCCGAGCCTGCCCCTCGCTTTCTCGCTGGCGCGGACGTTCAAGCGCCAGATCGAAGAGATTTTCGAGGCTGAGGGAAGCCTGGTCTAGACTCACCCGCGGTGAGTCGGGGTCAGGGGTACGATCTGATCGCCGTCGCGATGATCGGCACGGTTATCGCGGGCGTGATGCTGATCGCGAGGCCCATCACGACGCGGGAGCCGGCCGCGGCGCCACTCGTACCCAACGCCGCGACTCCCGCCGCCGCGACTCCCGTTCCGGTGTCCAGTTCCGTGCCGGACCTCGGCAGCTTGCAGGAGGACGTCGGTTCCGTGCTCGCCGTCTCTTGGCGAGGTCCCGGCATCTCGCCCGAGCTTGGCTCCTTGCTGGACGACGGCCGTATCGGAAGCGTGCTGCTGTTCGCCTCGAACTTCGGCGATCCGGCCGGTCTGAAAACGCTGACCGACAGCCTTCAGGCGCTGGACTCGAGCGCGTGTCTCGACCATCCGATTCTGGTCATGCTCGACCAGGAGGGAGGGCAGGTGAACCGCGTCCAGGCAGACTTCGCACCTCCGTCGCAGCTCGTGGTTGGTTCCGGCGGACCTGATCACGTGCGGGCTGTCGAACATGCGTCGGCTGCGGGACTGCATCAGCTCGGCGTGGGGCTTGACCTGGCGCCGGTGGCGGACGTCCGGACCAATCCTGGCGACCAGGTCATCCTTGATCGATCGTTCGGTTCCACCGCAGCACGCGTGGCTCCACTCGTGGGCGCCGCGGTGCAGGGGCTTCACGACGGCGGAGTGGGGGCCACGCTGAAGCACTTCCCTGGACTTGGCGGAGCAGCGGGCGACCCGCACATCGCGATTCCGACCGACCCCGAATCCGAGGCTCAATGGGAACGCGTCCAGATGCCGGCTTTTGCGGCGGGGATTGCCGCCGGCGCCGATGCGGTCATGACGACAGCCGTCTACGTGCCAGGGCTTGGGGGCGGGAGCGTTCCGGCCATGTTCT
>Ga0097691_1000359_pt1 | contig 41354 bp, 33 predicted proteins | sample NGESurdeep072012_8_FD_72858 | JGI IMG/M metagenome (GOLD analysis project Ga0097691, IMG submission 72858) | Arctic peat soil microbial communities from Barrow, Alaska - NGEE Surface sample 210-1 deep-072012 | ecosystem: Environmental > Terrestrial > Soil > Wetlands > Peat ... | reverse complement strand
CCCGGCTGCTCTTCTCCTCCGCGACCGACATCGCGACCCACTGGCCGTACAGGACGATCGCGATGAACAGGAAGATGACGAGCGCCTGGCCGGTGAGCGAGCTGCCGATCTCCCCTGCGAAGTCCTTCGGCGCCTGGCCCGGCTCCGCGGGCGTGGGACCGACCACGACGACCGACGGCGGGATGCCCAGCGCGTCCAGCTGGTTGGCCGGGTAGCCGCCGCGCAGCAGCCGGTCCGTGGTGGCCAGGACGCTGGAGCCCTGGCGCAGGAGCGTCGGGATGCGGAGCGTGGGGCCGTCCTTCGAGACGATCGTGAAGGCGAGGTCGCCGGCCGGATCGCGAGCCAGGTCGAGGACCGCGGAGAGGTCGCCCTTCGCGACGGCGTCACGTCCGGCGGCGAGGTCCGGGACCGTGCTGAACGTGAAGGGCCCGCGGCCTCCCGGGGTGGCGGGCAGGTTGATGGTCGTGTCCAGGCGCGCGATCGGGTCGAACGAGAGCGTCGTCGACACGTGGATGCCCACCTTGGCGCTCGAATCTCGGTCGAGCCAACGCACCGCGAGCGGCGCCAGCGTGACGAGGACGGCGGCGACGACCAGGAAGATCGTAGCGGCCTTGAACGAGCGCGTGCGGGCCCGGACCAGGTATTCGCGGCGGGCGATCGTGGCGACGTTCGCGAACCGTATGCGCATCGTCAGGCCCGCCCGTTCGCGGGAAGGTGGGCGAGCGTCCGCTCCTCGTCGGGCGCGGCCTGCCGGCCGACCAGGTCCACGAAGACCTGCTCCAGCGATGGGTCAGCGATCTCGAACCGCGTGACGCGCTCGCCGTGCGCGATCGCCGCGTGGAGGAGCGACTCCGGGTCGCGCGGCGGGACCACCTCGATCTCGCTGTAGTCACGCCCGGCCCGGCCGACGCGCACGCCGTCGAGCTCCGCCAGCCACGGCAGCTCCGGGTCGCCGGCCACGCCCAGCCGGACGACGCGCTTGCCGCTGGCGCGCTTGACGTCGGCGGTCGGCCCGTTCGCGACGAGGCGCCCGGCATCGATGATCGCGACCGCGTCGCAGAGCTCCTCGACGGTCTCCATCTGGTGGGTGGAGAAGATCAGGGTTTTGCCGCGCTCGCGCATCTCGAGGAAGGCGGCCTTCAGGAGCGCCACGTTCACCGGGTCCAGGCCGCTGAAGGGCTCGTCCATGATCAGGACGTCCGGGTCGTGCAGGACCGCCGCGATGAACTGGATCTTCTGCTGGTTGCCCTTTGAGAGTTCCTCGGCGCGACGATCCGCGTACTCGGGAACCCGGAAGCGCGCCAGCCAGCCCCGGACCTCCGCGGCCGCGGTTCTCCTCGGCACGCCATAGAGGCCGGCGAAGAAGACAAGCTGCTCCAGGACCTGCATCCGCGGGTAGAGGCCGCGCTCCTCCGGCAGGTAGCCGAACGTGCGGCGCGGGAGGTCGGTAGAGGGCGTGCCCCGCCACGTGACCGTGCCGGTGTCGGCGCGCAGGATGTCCAGCACGATCCGCATCGTGGTGGTCTTGCCGGCCCCGTTCGCGCCCAGGAAGCCGAAGACCGTGCCCGGCTCCACGCCGAACGTGATCCCGTCGAGGGCCCGGGTCTCGCCGAAGCGCTTCCGGAGGTCGGTGATCTGGAGGCTCATGAGCGTTGCTGCTCCCATGCGGGAGTCGATCTCAACCGCGTATGCGGGCAGGGTAGCCGGGGGTCGGCCGCCGCGACCCGTGCCGACGGGCCCGGGGCCGCGGGCCGGTCGGCACGGACGTATCCGGACGAGCTCAGCATCTTCCGGGCTATTGCGCTAGGCCGGCTCGACCCGGTACGTCGCGTGCTCCGAGCGGCCGGTGACCACCCGGAGGTAGCCGGCCAGCTCCCGGTCGAGTGCCACGTCGCCGGTGTCGACGAGAAAGGGACGGCCCCCCAGCGCGGCGAGCTTCGCCGGGGTGGCCACGACGATGATCGCGTCCCGGCCGCTCCGCGCCAGGATCGCCCGCAGCACATCCGGCCCGATCTGCTGGTTTCCCCGGCCGAAGAGGAAGCCCTGGCCCCCGATCGGCGTGACCACGACGCCTGCGGGGCATCCTTCGACGAGGGCCGCGAGCCGCGCAGCGCCGACGTCGCTGGCCACAAGGCCCGGCCGGCCCGCAGCGTCGAGCTCCACGACGTCCACCCCGACCAGCGTCTTCGCGACGCCGAGCCGCTCGCCGATCGAGCGCAGCGTGGACCCCGGACCCAGCACGTACCGCGTTCCCGCGACGAGGTGTGCGGCCACCTCTGCGCCGATCGCGCGCGCGGCGGCCGCCTCGCTCGCGGGGCTCGGCGCCTTGCGCGCCTGGAGCCACCGGCCCGCCTCCGGGACTGCCAGCTCCCCGAAGAGCCGCGGCGCAAGCTCGCCCCGGCGGTACGCCGCCTCGTCGAGGTCCAGGACCTCGCGCTGGCTCGTGCGGCGTCGCCCGGGTGGGAGGGCGAGGAACGCGGCGGCGAGATCGCCTGCCGCCGCGGGGCTCGTGGCGAAGACGGCGGACTGGATCTTGACCCCGGCCGGGATCCCGAGGACCGCGACCCCCGGCGCGCCGGCGACGCCGCAGATGTCGCGCGCGGTGCCGTCCCCGCCGGCGAACAGGAGCAGGTCGAGCCCGGCCGCGATGAGCTCGCCCGCGAGACGCTGGGTGTCGGCGGCCGTCGTGGAACCCCGGCCGAGGGCTCCGACGACGAGCGGCTCGAAGCCGGCGCGCCGCGCCGCATCGGCGCCCATCTCGCCGGGCGCGGCCAGGAGGGCAGGCACCGGTCGGGCGGCACCCCATCGTGTGCGCAGCGCCTCGAGCGCACCCACAGCCCGGTCGTTTGCATGGGGGATCGCGCCCCGGGACAGCGCTTCCGCGACGATCTCCGCGCCGTCGCTTCCCGCCAGCCCGACCCGGCCGCCGATCCCCGCGATCGGGTTGACCACGAGGGCGGCCCGCGGCCCCGTCATCCCTGCGTGTCCGCGCCCGCCCCGAGGTGCTTGCGCCGGTAGGCCCGCCACGTGATCGCCCAGGCGGCCGGGTCATCCAGCGGCGCGTCGTCGATCCGGTGGATCGTGCTGGCGTGGGGGGCCGATCTCACGTGCTCCGGGTCGGCGTAGGCCTCCGCGGAGACCCGGGCCAGGATCGCGGCGTGCTCGTCGAGGTCGGCTCGCGAGTAGGACTCCGTGGGCTCCAGCGTCATCGGCTCAGGGACGACGAACGGGTGGTGGCTGGTCCAGTAGTGCGTCCCGAAGTCCACGACCCGCTGGCCGATCTCGTCCGTGGTGACCCCGGTCTCGCGGGTCAGCTGCTCCCAGCTGTAGCGGACCTGCTCGATCCGGCGCCGGCCGGCCGCGTAGGGCGCCGAGACGCCGCGGATCTCGAGGACCTTCGCCATCAGGTAGTTGTTGTTCAGCACCGCGGTCTCCGCGACCTCGCGCAGGCCCGCTGCCCCCAGGCTCATGATCCAGGCGTAGGCCCGCACGAGGTTCGGGGCGACCCCGTACCACGGCCGCACCTTGCCGATCGAGTCCGGCCGCTCGTCGTCGAGGACGTAGCGGTCCCCGACGCGCTCGACCGTCGGGCGGGGGAGGAAACGGGCGAGGTCCGCCTTGACGCCACAGGCGCCCGCCCCCGGGCCGCCGCACGCGTGGGGCGTCGAGAACGTCTTGTGCAGGTTGAAGTGGCAGAGGTCGAAGCCGGCGTCGCCGGCCCGGGTGACGCCCAGGATCCCGTTCGCGTTCGCCTGGTCGTAGGACGCGAGCCCGCCGACCTCGTGGACGATCCGGACGTACTCGGCGATCCGCGGGTTGAAGATCCCGGTGTCCTCCGGGTTCGTGATCAGGAGCGCCGCCGTCCGCTCGGAGACCGCGGCCCGCAGCGCGCCGAGGTCCGGGTAGCCGTTCACGTCCGGGTAGAGCGTGATCACCCTGTAGCCGGCGACCTTCGCGCAGGCCGCGTTCGACGGGTGGCTGAAGATCGTGGTGATGATCTCATCGCGGACCGCTCCCTCGCCGCGGGCAGCGTGCCAGGCGCGGATCATGGACACGTTGGTCCAGATGGCGGCGGATCCGGCAGCGGGCTGGAGCGTCATCCGGTCCATCCCCGAGATCTCGGCGAGCATCCGCTCCAGCCGCCACATGATCTCCAGCGTCCCCTGGACCGTGGCGGGGTCCTGGAGCGGGTGGAGGTCCGCGAGCCGCGGGCTGCGGACCAGCTGGTCGTTGACCTTCGGCGAGTACTTCATGGTGCAGGTCCCCTGGCCCACGTCGACGTTGAGGTCGACGCCGAGCGTCTCCTGCGAGAGCCGGTCGTAGTGGCGGACGACGTGGACCTGGCTGAGCTCGGGGAGCGCGGCCGGCCGCTCGCGGCGGATCCCGGCCGGGAGGGCTGCCGCCGGGTTGCCGACGACCGCGCTGATCGCCGCCTCGGTCGCGGGCGGGAGGATTCCCCGGGCGCCGGGAACGGAGAGCTCGAAGATGATCGGCTCGTCCCAGCGCGCCTGGTGGAAACGGCGCGGCGTCGGCTTCTGAGCGATCGGCAGGCCGGACGCGGCGGCGCTCATGCCAGCACCTCCGCCAGCGACGCCGCGAGCCGGTCGATGTCGGCCTGCGCGTGGACCTCCGTCACGCAGACGAGGGCGCTCTGGCCCAGCCACGGCTGCTCGCGCGACAGGTGCGCGCCGAAGAAGATGCCGCGCTCGCGGAGCGCCGTCGAGACCGCCTCGACGGTCCGCCCGGTCGCGGCCAGGTCCACCACGAACTCCTTGACGTGGTGCTGGGCGGCGAACGGGATCCGGACGCCCGGGACCTCGGCGAGCCGCGTCATCGCGTAGCGCGTCCGGGCCATCATCGTCTCGCCCAGCTCGTGCATCCCCTGGGGGCCCATGAGGGCAAGGTAGACGCCCGCCGTGATCCCCCACAGGGACGCGGCCGTGCCCACCCACTCCTTGCCCTCTTCGCGGACCGCGAACGAGGTGCGCTCGTAGGCCACGTCGCCGAAGCCGTACTCGCCGGCGACCGCGGTGGGGGCGATGCCGAACAGGCGCGACGGGTACTCCGCCACGAACCGGGGGTCGTCCCGGGTCGCGATGAAGCCGCCGTGACCGCCGCCGAACTGCTGGTGCATCCCGAGCGGCTGGATGTCGCCGCAGGCGATCTCGGCGCCCCACGCGGCCGGCGGCGCGAGGACGCCGAGCGTCGACGGGTCCACGTCGCCGATCACGAGCGAGCCCGCGGCGTGGGCCAGGCGCACGATCTCGGGCACCTGCGTCTCCACCGCGCCGAGGTAGGTCGGGTTCTCCACGAGAATCGCGGCCACCTGCCCGTCGAGCGTTGCCCGGAGCGCGTCGAGGTTCAGCAGCGAGGTCGCGCGGTCCACGGCAACCTCGTCGACCACGAGGTCCGGCCGGACGTAGTCGAGGATCCGTGAACGCTTGTCGCGGCTCATGGAGGCCGGGACCAGCACGCGCGGACGGCCCGTGATCCGGCCGGCCATCCGGAGCGCCGTGGCAGCGGCCTGGAAGCCGTCGTAGGTCGGGACGTTCACGACGTCCATCTCCAGCAGCTCGCCCATCATCGAGGCGTATTCGAAGAGGGCCTGGAAGCGCCCGTGGTCCTCGTAGGGGGTTCCGGCGTAGGCGGTCAGAAACTCGGCCCGGCCGTTGATCTCGTCGCAGACCGCCGGGACATGGTGCGGGTAGCAGCCGGCCCCGAGGAAGCTCAGGACTTCGCGCGTCGAGGTGTTCTGGTTGAGCAGGCCCTCCACGTGGCGGACCAGCTCCGCTTCCGAGTCGAGGGGCGCCGGAAGGTCCAGCGGTCGCCCCAGCCGGAGCGACGCCGGGATCTCCGCGTAGAGGTCGTCAACCGTGGCCGCCCCGATCTCCCGGAGCATGGCTTCCCGAACGGCCGGAACGGTGTTCGGGAGGTACGGGTGGATCCGTTTCTCGCCGTCGTGCATCGTGTGTCAGTCGCTGCCCGTCGTCCCCGTGAAGCGCCAGCTGCCCAGCCGGACGGCCGGTACGAGGACGGCGCCCAGGAAGCCCTTCAGGAGCCGCCGCTCGCTGCTGACGGCCTCCACCGCCGCGAGGGCGTCCAGGTAGGACATCGTGTAGCGGAGGTTCCGCACGGGCCCGACGATCTCGCCGTCCTGGACCAGGAACGTGCCGTCGCGGGTCATGCCGGTGATGACCGCCAGCTTCGGGTGGACCGGGTTGGTGTAGTGGAAGCGCGTGACGAAGAGCCCGCGCTTGATGCCGCGGACCAGCTCGGCGCGCGGGGTCGTCCCGGCCGCCATCTGGGCGTGGAGCGGGAACGGGCCGTATGGGTTTGGGGCGGGCAGGCCATGGCCGGTGGAGCGGCGTCCGGCTCGCGCAGCGGTGGCGCTGTCCCAGACCACGTCCCGGCAGACGCCGCCGTCGACCAGCGTCACGGGCTCCGAGGCGACACCCTCGTAGTCGAACGAGGCAGCCAGGCCGGCCGGGTCGCCCGCGTCGTCACGGATGCTGACGAGGTCGCTCCCGATCCGCCGTCCCGGCTCGTAGAAGGAGCGGCCCTCCTCCACGGCAAGGGCGCTGAAGCCCAGGTAGCCGAGCATGTCCAGGATGTCGGTCACCGCGTACTCGGCGAGCACGACCGGGTAGTCGCCCGGCTCGAGCGCGACGGGGCCGGCGGATCGTCGAGCCGTCTCGGCGGCCTCGCGGCCCAGCGCGCCCGCGTCGATCGTCGAGGCGTCGACAGCGGCCGCCTCCGCGTAGCCCGTGCCGTTCTCCGGGCCCATCGAGACCGTGATGAGCTGGCTGGCGGTCCGCGCCTCGGCCGCCCGGATCCCGCGGGAGCTGGCGATCGCCACCGTCTCGACGGCCGTGGCAAACGAACCGTAGGCGGTCACGCCGGCCGCGTCGGCTGCCGCGATCACGGCCCGGACGCCTTCGGCGCGCAGCTCGGGCGAAAACGCCGCGGTGCGCTCGGCGAACGCCCCGGCGACAAGATGGATCGGGCCCGGCTCCGGCAGGCCGGTCCAGTCGGCCGTCTCCTCGACGAGGTCGCTGATCCGTCCGGCCGTCTCCGCCAGCCGGCCGAGAGCCTCCGGGTCGGTGCGGCCGGTGGTGGCGACCCCGACCCGCTTGCCGCGCACGAAACGGAGGCTCACCCGCACGTTCGTCTCGGCCACGTTCTGGTGGATCTCCGAGTTGGCGAATCGCGTCAGCGCCGCGTCCTCGGCCATGACGAGGACCTCGGCCTCCGTGGCGCCCGCGGCCTCGGCGTGGTGGAGGACGACTTCCGCGATCGCCAGCCGCTCGGCCGGCGTCCCGCCGGCCTGCATCTCGACCGCGCTCACTTCATCACCCCGACCTGGACGTCGCGGAAGCGGGCGCCCGAGCAGGCGTGCCCCACGTGGCCGACCTGCGAGGGCTCGCCCTTGCCGCAGTTCGGCGTCCCGAGCATCACGTAGCTCGACGAATCCGCGACGGCGTCGCAGCTCCCCCAAAACTCGGGCGTGATGCCGGTGTAGGTCGCGTTGCGGTAGAGCTGGCCCAGCTTGCCGCCCTTGATCTCCCAGGCCAGCTCGGTGGCGAACTGGAAGTTGAGACGCCGGTCGTCGATCGACCAGCTCCGGTTGTGGGCGAGCAGGAGGCCGTCGTCGGTGTCGGCAACGATCTCGTCGAAGCTCATGCCCGGCTTCGGCAGCAGGTTGATGTTCGTCATCCGGATGAGCGGGATCCGGTTCCAGCCGTCGGCCCGCATCGCGCCACCGGACTCGCGGCCGATCCGTGGGGCGGTCTCTCGGCTGCTGAGGTAGCCAGCAAGGCGCCCGGCCTCCACGAGCGGGACGGCCTGCGCCGCGACGCCCTCGTCGTCCCACCCGAACGTGCCCATCCCGCCCGGCGCGGTGGCGTCAGCCACGATGTCGACCAGCTCCGAGCCGTAGCGGAAGCCCGCCCCGAGCTTGTCGGTGGTCAGGAAGCTCGTCCCGGCATAGCTGGCCTCGGTGCCGAAGACGCGGTCCAGCTCGGTTGCATGGCCGCAGCTCTCGTGAATCTGGAGGTAGAGCTGCGACGGGTGGAGGACGATCGTCCTGCGCCCCGGCGGCAGCTTCGGCGCCGAGAGGAGCTGGACCGCCTCCGTCGCGACCCGCTCGGCGTTCGCGGCCAGCCCGAGTGAGCGGACATACTCGTAGCCGGCGCCCTGCCAGCCGCCTCCGGAGTCGGGGAAGCTGCGGCGCTGCAGCTCGTCTCCGTCCACCGCGTTCGCCTCGATGCCCGACCCGACGTGCGTGATCACCTGTTCCGTGTAGCTGCCATCCGTCGCGGCGAACGTCTTCCACTCGCGCTGCGCGCCGTACGTAGAGTCGGTGAACGCGATCCCGCCGACGCGTCGAAGGGCCGCATCCGCCGCGAGCAGGTCGCCGATCTTGTCCTCCAGCGGCACCGCGAACGGGTCCTCCACCACCGCGGTCTCGAACCGGCCGTGGGCGGGCGGCCGGCCGTCGAGCACCACGGGCCGGCGGAGCGCGGTCGCGGACGCACGCGCGATCCGGACGGCCTGGGCGGCAACGCGATCCGCCTCGGTCGTGGTGAGGACGTGGCTGGCCGCGAAGCCCCACGCTCCGTCGACGAGGACGCGGACGCCGAACCCCTCGCTCTCGTGGAAGGAGACGCCCGCCAGGACGCCGCTCTTGACGTCGATCGACTCTTCGAGGCGCCGGACGACCCGCACGTCGGCGTAGGTCGCTCCCCTGCCTCGGGCGGTGTCGAGCGCCCGGTCGGTGATCTCGCGCATGCCGAAACGGTAGCAGGAGTGCCGGGCCCGACGGGGGGTCGGCGCGGTGGAACCCACCAGCCGGCCGAGAGGGCCCGTGTCGGCCGGGGCTCGGCGCTGGCCCCCGTTCTCATCGGCCGGCTCCATATCGATCACGCCCACCAACGGAACCTCCGCCGGCAACGCCCGGTGCGGGCGTGGTGACCGCGGCCGTCGCACGCGGCTAGAGTGACGGTGTGGTTGCCGTCGAACCCGCCCCGCCGGCCGATGCTGCCGACCCCGCCCGGCCGCGGGACCCTTCCCGGCCGGCCGAACGGCTGCGCCGAGGGTCGCCCACCCCGCGAGTCCGCGTGCTCGAGTTGCTGGCGGCCGCGGTCGCCGTGGTCGGCGGCGTCGTCGTCCTGCTGACGCACCCGTTCATGGTGGACCTGGAGATCCCGCTCCGGGCGGCCGAGCGCTGGGTCCACGGCGGCGAGCCGTACCTCGCCTCCGCCTTCGCCGCGCCGGAGGGCTACGGTCTCCCGTTCCTCTACCCACCGCCGGTCCTCCCGTTCCTCGCGCCGCTCCTTGCCCTGCCGCGTGTCGTGGTCGACGCCGCCTGGCTCGCCGCCACCCTCGGCGCCGCGATCTTCGTCGTGCGCCGCCTCGGCGTGCCGTGGCGCGCCGTCCCGATCGTCCTCTGCTGGGTGCCGTTCTCGGAGGGCCTCGTGGGCGGCAATGCACAGGTGCTCCTGCTCGCCGCGTTCGTGGCGGTCTTCTTCGACCCACCCGCCGGCCCGTGGCGGCCAGCGCCGCGCGATCCGCGCGATCGGGGCCGGCCGGCGATCGCCGACGGCGTTTTCGCAGCCGTCACGCCGGCGCTCAAGCTCACGCAGCCGCACGCCTGGGCTGCGCTCCTGCGGCGACGGCCGGTGGCCGCGCTCCTGGGTCTGACCGTGATGGTGGCAGTCGCGGCCGCCACGTTGCCGCTGGTGGGCGTCGGCGCCTGGCAGGCCTGGATCGCGCAACTCGGCCGGGCCGCGGATCCCGCGTGGGCGCTGCGCGGGTCGTCGCTGGTCCAGTTGCTGCCCGGGATCCTGTCGCCGGTCGCGACGGGGCTCACCGTGCTCCTCGTGCTGGCCGTTCCGACCCGGCGACTCGGCGCCGCAGCCGGCCTGCTGCTGGTGCTGGGTGCGCCATCGCTGCGCTCGTATGGCGTGCTCTTCCTGGTCCCCGCGATGCTCGCCGTGCGCCGCGACTTGGCGCTGGTGGCGGTGATCCTCGTGGGCACCGGCGTGATGGCCGGGATGTGGGCGGGGATCCTGCTTGTGACGCTCGCCTTCGTGGCTGGCGACCGGCTCGATGCGTTCGTCGCCGGCATCACGGAACGGCTGGGGCGGCGGGCGCCGGCGAGCTGAGCCGGGCGCCGAAACGGCCGGAGCCCGCACCCGGAAGCGGCGGCGAGCCGGGTACACTCCGGCGGTGGAGGCACGCGAGCGTGGCGCAAACGGCTGGTTCGTGACCCTGGAAGGTCCCGACGGCAGCGGCAAGTCCGTCCAGGCGGAACGGCTTCGCGCGGCCGCCGCCGCGGCCGGCCAGGACGTCGTGCTGGTCCGGGAGCCCGGCGGGACGGCCGGCGGCGAGCGGGTCAGGGCGATCCTCATGGACGCGGGGCCCGTCGGGATCCGGCTGACCCAGCGGACGGACGCGCTCCTCTTCAATGCCGCCCGCGCGCAGCTCGTGGACGAGGTGATCCGACCGGCTCTGCGCCGGGGGTCCCTGGTGATCTCCGATCGATACGCGGACTCGACGCTCGCCTACCAGGGCGGCGGGGGAGAGCTGCCGCTCGACGAGCTCCGTTCGGTCGTGAGGTTCGCCACCGGCGGCCTGCGACCCGACCGGACGATCCTTCTCGACGTCCCGGTCGAGGTCGGGCTGGCCCGCAAGACTTCCGCCGAGACCACCCGGTTCGAGGCGCACTTCGACCGCGCCTTTCACGAGCGCGTGCGCGCCGCGTTCCTCTCGTTCGCGGTCGCCGAGCCGGAGCGCTGGGTGGTGGTGGACGCCACCGCGCCCACCGATGACGTGTTCGCCGCCGTCTGGGGCGTGCTCGCCGGGATCCCGGACCTGGGGCCGCGGCTCGCGGGGTAGCCGGCCTCAGCTCGAAGCGGGAGCGCTCGCCACCGCGCCGCGCCCGCCCGCTCGCGCCAGCTCCAGCGCATCGAGGGCGCCCGCGAGCACCTCGTCGGCGTTGCCGCCGTCCAGCGGGAATCGTGCGACGCCTGCGGAGACGGAGACGGACCCGCCAGCGACGGTCGGCAGCGCCTCGATTGCGCGGATCACGCGGTCGGCGACCGCCAGCCCGCCGGTCCCCGGCGCGATCACGACGAACTCGTCGCCGCCGATCCGGGCCACGGTGTCCACCAGCCGAACCTGCTCCGCGAGCACGGCGGCGACCGCCCGCAGGACGTCGTCGCCGCCCGCGCGCCCGATCTCGTCGTTCGTCGCCCGGAAGGCGTCGACGTCGAAGACCGCGACCGCCACCTCGCTCTGCTGCCGGGCCGCCCGGGCCAGCTCGAGCTCCAGGACCCTGTCGAACGTGCGGCGGTTCGCGAGGCCGGTCAGCGGGTCGACGTGGGCGAGGCGCTCCATCCACTCCGCGCGCTCGGCCATGCCAGAGGCGAGGTGCGACCGGTCGATCTCGAGCGCGGCAAGGTCGGCCAGCGCGTCGGAAAGGCCGGGCGCCCCGGCCGCTCCGGGCTTCTCCCCGTTCCAGCCCACCGCGAGCACGCCGACGACGCGCTCGATCCCGCCTCGCCCCACCACGAGCGGCACGGCGCGGAGCCGGGTCAGGCCCAGCCGCTGGGTCAGCGTGCCCGCGGCCGGGTCTCCCGGCGTGCCGGTGGCTGCGGCCGTGGCCTCCACGGCCCGCTGCTCGCCCGCCGCGAGCGCCAGGGGATCATCCGGGCGGGCTTCAGCCGACTCGATGGTCGCGATGTCGGCGTCTGCCAGGCCGCGGCTCCGCAGCACGTGGCGTCGCGCAGCGCCTTCCGCCGGGGCAACGATCACCGCGATGGCCGCGCCGAGGTCGTCGGCAACGTGGCGAAGGAGCTCGTCGAGCGCCGCGTCCGGGCTCCCGCCGCGGGCGATCGCCCGGACCACGGCGGCCAGGGACCCGGCTGCGCCGGTCGGATCGAGGTCTGACACGAGGCCTCCACGTCTGGTCGGGCGGCGGCCGGTGGTCGCCCGGGTCCGCATGGCTGGGATCATACGCGCCGTCCACGCCGCGGGAAACGGCCGTCGTCGAGGAGCGGGCCCGACCGGCCCGTCGCCACGAGTGGAGCCGCCTTCTATACTCCGCCGCGTGAAGCTCCTCGTCGCGATCGTCCACACGGAGGATGCCGGTCACCTGGTCGACGGGCTCCTGCAGCGCGAGTTCCGGGCGACCCGCCTGCACAGCTCGGGCGGGTTCCTCAAGCAGTCGAATGCGACCGTCATCCTGGGCGTGGAGGACGACCAGGTCGAGGCTGCGCTCGCGGTCATCCGCGAGAATTGCCACTCGCGGACGCAGCTGGTCAACCCGATGCCGCCGATCATGGAGCCGGGCGAGTTCTTCCTCCCGTATCCGCTGGAGGTCGAGGTCGGCGGCGCCACGGTCTTCCTCCTTCCGGTGGAGCGCTTCGAACGGATCTGACGGCCGTCATGCCCGACCTTCCAGGCTGGCTCGCGCGGCTCGAGCCGGACGTCCGGCTCGTCCGGCCCGTCCGGCCCGTCCACCAGCCGGCCGCACCCGGCGCGGCGAGGGCCGCATGAGTCCCGCGCGCCCGGACCTGGTGGAGTGCTGGATCTACCGGCTTCCGGAGCCGGGCCGCGTCGAGTTCCTGCTGATCCGCCGCTCCGCGAGCCGCATCTTCCCGGGCCTCTGGCAATGCGTCACGGGCGGCCTGGAAGCCGGCGAGCGCGTCCCGGCCGCGGCCCTCCGGGAGGTCCTCGAGGAAGTCGGCTTCGGACCCGCGGAGATCGAAGCGTTCTACGACCTGGACCAGGTCAGCCAGTTCTACGACGAGGGGCCGGACGCGCTCGTGAGCGGCGCGATCTTCGCGGTCCGGGTCCGGGCCGACGCGACCCCGCGGCTTTCCCACGAGCACGACGACGCGCGCTGGGTGGCGGCCGCGGACGCGATCCGCATGGTCACGTGGCCCTCCTACCGCGGATCAATCGAACGAATCCTCGGCTCGCTCCTGGGTCCGGAGACGGCGCCCTGGTTCGAGCTGACCCGCGACGGGCGCCGGGTCGCGCGCCCGCCACGCGCGGACTGACCAGCGGCACCGGGGCTCGGCTCGCCTGGCGCGGCCGACCCGCGGATCCTCTCAAATGCTCGTCTGGCGAGCCGTATGCTGGGTCCGCCGACCCGCCGGCACCGGCGCGGACCCTGAGGCCGTCCGCGATCCTGTCACGGGCTCGCCCGGCGCGACATCTGATCGTGTGTGGCCGGCGCGCCGGGCCCCCGGGCCGCACCGACCGCCGACCGGACGCGCCGGCGCGAGGACCGAGCTGCCGTACGGTTCGCGACACGAGCATCTGATAGGAACGAGAGCGCCAGGAGCGGGCCGGACGGGCGCCTCAACCAGCCGGGCACTGTCCGACCGTCCGACGGGAACGCCGCGCGCAGGACTCCGGCGTGCTCGCTCAGCCGACGGCGATTCGTCGGACTCTCGGCGACCGCGACCCATGTGCCCACGGTGGCCGGCTCCCACCCGAGGTCGCGCCCGATCACCGGCGCGAGCCGCCGATAGCGGTCGACCGTCCCGATCAGCCGCTGCACGTCGACGATCTCCGTCTTCAGCTCGACGACGAGCAGGGATCGGGTCGAGGCATGCCAGGCGACGAGGTCGACCACGCCTCGCTCGCCCCAGACCGAGAACGAGCGCTCGGGGACCACCTGCCAGCCGGCAGTCATCAACCTGTCGACGACGACCTCATGCATGGCCGAGTGGCCCGCGTTCAGGAGACGGTCCAGCTCCGTGCCCTCCCAACGCAGGAGGATGTCGATGTCGGCGCGCAGTGCAGTGGCGAGCGCGAGGAGCTGCTCGACCCGAATGCGAGCGAGGTCGCCCCGCTCGATGCGCGCCACGACAGCGCGGGACACGCCCGCCCGGGCTGCGACCCGCTGCTGCGTGAGGTTGCCCCGGATCCGGATCGCGCGGAGGCCCCGGCCGGTGCGCGAGCTGTTCACGCCCGGCAGGGTACGGGCTCGCGCTTGGCCCGGGCTTACCAGGGCGGCACTGCCTCGCGTCGGGATGGTGTCCGCTCGGCGCCTCGCCGGCGGGCCCGGGGCTCGGGCGAGGTAGAATGCCGCGCAACCCGCCCGCTTCGTCCCGTCCCAGGAGGCCGGAGTTGCTCGACCAGGACCTCTCGATCTCCCCGGCCTCGCGGCGCGCCTTCCGCTCGAAGGTGGACGCCATCCGGCCGACCTACGGGTTCGAGGACGTCTCGCTGGCGCCGGGCACGGAGACGGTCGAGCCCGCCGACGTGGACCTCGCCCAGGACTTCTGCGGGATCGAGCTCCCGATTCCCGTGCTCGCGGCCGCGATGGACGCCGTCGTCGACGCGCGGAGCGCGGGCGTGCTCTCCGGCCTCGGCGGGCTCGCGTTCCTCAACCTCGAAGGCGTCCAGGCCCGGTACGAGGACCCCGGGCCGATCCTCGAACGGATCGCGACGGCCGGCGACGACGAGATCCAGGCAGTGCTCGCCGACGCGTATGCGGCACCGATCCGCGACGAGCTGATCGCCCGCCGGATCGCGGAGATCCACGCCGCCGGGTCGAAGGCGGCCGTCTCCGCCACCCCGGGCGCCGCCCGCCGGTTCGGGCAGGCGTGCGCCGGGAGTGGAGCGGACCTCTTCCTGGTCCAGAGCCAGGTGAGCAGCGCGCGCCACCTTGCATCCGGGTACGAGCCGCTCAGCCTCGCCGAGTTCACCGGCCTCATGCCGATCCCCGTGGCGGTCGGGAACACGACGAACGCGGATGCCGCCTTCGCGCTGATGGAGCAGGGCGCCGCGGCCGTGTTCGTCGGGGTCGGGCCCGGCGCCGCGTGCACGACGCGGGAGGTGCTGGGCATCGGCGTCCCGCAGGTGACGGCGGTGAGCGACGTGGCTGCCGCCCGTGACGCCTACTTCGCCGAGACCGGCCGCTGGGTCCCGGTCGTCGCCGACGGCGGGATGAAGCGGGGCGGCGACATTGCCAAGGCGATCGCTGCCGGCGCAGACGCCGTGATGCTCGGCTCCCCGCTGGCCCGGGCGCAGGAGGCACCGGGTCGCGGCACGAACTGGGGGATGGCCGCCCCGTCGCCGGTCCTTCCACGGGGGACGCGGATCAAGGTCGGGACGACCGGGCCGATGAAGCAGATCCTGTTCGGCCCATCGCACGTGACCGACGGGACGCAGAACCTCATGGGCGCGCTCCGCCAGTCGATGGCCGCGCTCGGCGCCCGCACCCTGCGCGAGATGCAGCAGGTCGAGATCGTGTACGCGCCGTCGGTGGCCACCGAGGGGAAGTCCTGGCAGCTGCGCGGCAGGTAGGGCCGCCCGACGCCGTGCCCGGCGATTCGTACGGCGAGCAGCTGGTTGGCTGGGAGAAGGCCGTCGCGATCGAGACGCGGGGCCGGGTCAGCGGGCGGACCGTCGTCGCGACCGTGGGGTTCATCGAGGAGCCGGACGGCTCGCTCCTCGTTGCCGCGGGCGACCCGGGCGCGCACTGGGCGGCAAACCTGCGCGCCGAGCCGCGCTGCGTGGCACGGATCGGCACCCGCCGATCGGACTGCATCGCGGACGAGCTCGAGGGTGCCGCGAAGGCACGGGCCGTCACGGAGCTGATCCTGAAGTACGGCACGCCGTCAGAGCGACTTGGGGCGGGTCCCGCCTTCCGGCTGCGGCCGATCCTCTAGGCGCCCCACCCGCGCCGGTGCCGGCGCCCGCACCCGGACCCCGCACCTGGCATCGGCGCCCCCCGTACACTTCGGGCCACGGCCCTGATCGCGACGGGCGCCGGGCGAGGAGGAGTCGGCGGTTGAGCGAGGCGGAGGAGCGGCAGGCGGATCGGACGCGCGCGCAGGACGACGGCGCGCGGCTCGGTGACGATGCGCCGCCCCCCGACGACCACGAGCAGGCCACGCGGCGGCGCGGCAAGACCGTCCACGGCGAGCTGGCCAACGCCGGCCACCGCGTCCTCGCCCCGGACGACGCCGAGGTGGAGGCGTACCTGGAAGTGGCCCTGGACGCCGGCGCGCCGCAGCGCCCCGACGTCGACCGCCCCGGCGGCGCCGTTCCCCGCGGCGAGGGCAGCGGGGGCGAGCCGGACACCGTCGTCGTCCTGGACTTCGGCAGCCAGTACGCGCAGCTGATCGCCCGGCGGGTGCGCGAGCTGCACGTCTACTCGGAGCTCCTGCCCTTCGACACGCCGTGGCCGGAGATCGCGAAGCGACGCCCGCGCGCGATCATCCTCTCCGGCGGCCCCTCGAGCGTCTACGAGGAGGGTGCGCCGCGACCAGACCCGGCGGTGTGGGGCGCGGGCATTCCCGTCCTCGGCATCTGCTACGGGCTGCACCTGATGGCGCGGGAGCTCGGCGGCGACGTCGTCTCCTTTGCCAAACGGGAGTACGGCCCCGCCACGATCACACTCACGGACGACAGCCCGCTCTTCGCCGGGCTGGACCGCGAGCAGCCGGTCTGGATGAGCCACGGGGACTCGATCGTCGTGCCGCCGCCGGGCTTCCGGCCAACGGCCCAGACCGCGTCCACGCCGTTCGCCGCCATCGCCGATCCGGCCCGCCGCCTGTACGGGATCCAGTTCCATCCCGAGGTCGGCCACACCCCGCGCGGCCGCGACATCCTGCGCAACTTCGTGCTGGGGATCGCCGGCGCGCGACCGACCTGGACCGCCGCCAACTTCATCGAGTCCACCGTCAACGAGATCCGCTCGCGCGTCGACGCGCAGGCGCGCGAGTCGGGCGGCACCGGACTCGTCCTTTGCGCCCTCTCCGGCGGGGTCGATTCCGCGGTCGCCGCCGGCCTGGTGCATCGCGCCGTGGGGGACCGGCTCACCTGCGTCTACGTTGATCACGGCCTGATGCGCAAGAAGGAATCGGAGCTCCTGCGCGTCACCTTCGAGAAGAACCTCGGGATGCGGCTCGTCATGGTGGATGCGCGGGAGCGCTTCCTGGCGCGCCTCGCCGGCGTGACCGACCCGGAGTCGAAACGGAAGATCATCGGCGACGAGTTCATCCGGGTCTTCGAGGAGGAGGCGGCCAAGCTCGGCCGGATCGATTTCCTGACTCAGGGGACGCTCTACCCGGACGTGATCGAGTCCACGACCCCGGAGACAAAGGCCGCCCAGAAGATCAAGACACACCACAACGTGGGGGGCCTGCCGGACGACCTGCGCTTCACGCTCATCGAACCGCTGCGCTACCTCTTCAAGGACGAGGTGCGGCTGGTCGGGCTTGAGCTCGGCCTGCCCGAGGCGATGGTCTTCCGCCAGCCGTTCCCGGGTCCCGGCCTTGCGATCCGGATCATCGGCGAGGTGACGGCCGAGCGGCTCGACACGCTCCGCGAGGCGGATTGGATCGTGATCGACGAGATCAAGGCGGCCGGCCTCTACCGGAGCCTGTGGCAGTCGTTCGCGATCCTCACCCCGGTCCGCTCGGTGGGCGTGATGGGCGACGGACGGACGTACGCGAACGTCGTGGCCATCCGCGCGGTGACGTCCGAGGACGGCATGACGGCGGACTGGGCGAAGCTCCCCTACGACGTGCTGGGGACGATCAGCTCCCGGATCGTGAACGAGGTTCCCGGCGTCAACCGGGTCGTCTACGACATCAGCTCCAAGCCGCCCGCCACCATCGAGTGGGAGTAGGCCTGGAGCCGGCGCGCGTCGAGCGCGAGCAGGGGTTGCGCGGACGCGCCACCAGGCAGGGCTGGGCGTGACTGACGGAGACGCGGTCCGCTAGCATCGCGGGTGCATGGCCGACACTGATCTGCCCGGGATCCCGCTGCCGCCTCCGGTGGCTCCCGGCGCGCGCTGCCCGTGGTGCTCGGCGCCGCTCGCGGATCCCGATGACGTGGCGTGCGGCGCGTGCGGGGCAACGGTCAAGGGTGATGCAGCGCTCGAGATTCCCGGCGTCACTGCTCTCGACGCCCAGCACGCCGCGCGGGCCGTCACGCCCCGCAAGGTCCGCCGAACCTTCGGCGCGCTGTTCACCGGCGGGGACGACGAGATCCTCCCGCCCGCGGAAGCCGAGCTGCCCGCGCTCGCGCCGCCGGATGCGGAAGTCCGCCGCGAGATTCTGCGCCTCCAGATGGACGCCGAGCTCGTGAAGCTCACCGCCCGCGCGGCCGCCCTGGCCGCGGAGAAGGGGATCCCGTTCCCCGCGGTGCCGCCCGGCGCCCCGGAACCAGGCGCGGCGCCGGACGAGCCGTCGACCGACGAGCCGTCGACCGACAAGCCGTCGACCGACGAGGTCGACCCACAGCAGGCGTCTCCGCCTGACGAGCCGGCGATCGGCGAGACGACTACCGCCTTCGAGGCCGCCCTGCCCGAACCGCCAGCGCCGGGACCCCGCCCGTAGACGTTCGCCGCCCCGGTATCCTGCCCTCCTGATGCCCCGGCTTCCCCCGCCCGGACCCTCGTACCTGCGCGAGCACGAGATCGTGCTCGGCGACCGTCGCCTTCGGGCCGGCATGGATCGCCCGACCGAGATCGAAGGCTGGTGGCTGGCCGTGCTATGGGTTGCCGATGCGGACGGCATCGTGGCCTGCAGGGCCGCGGCCCCGGCGGCCGGGCCGCCGCCCGATCCGCCACTCGCGCGGCTCGGGCCCCTGTTCTCCGGGGGGCTCGCCGGGTTCGTGCTCGAGGACGGCGGCCGCCAGCAGATCCGCCTCCGCCTGCCCGTGCCGCCCGAGGACCCGGAGCATCCGTGGTCGGCGCCGCTCGTCGTCCAGGCCGCCATTCGCTGGGAGCCGGCTCGTGCGGCGGCCATGACCCAGAACGCGCTGGCCGACGTGGCCCTGGCAGCCTTCCGGCGGGCGATCGAGGGCATCCACCGGCCCTGAGCCGTCCCCTGGCGCGCCGACAACCTCGGGCAGGATCCCCGGGACCCGCCGGCCGGGCGTGGTCGGGACCGGGCGCCCTCCCGGGACGGGTACACTCATCCACATGCGCGACCTGTTCGACGATTTCATGAAGGAGCTGGCGGAGCGCCAGCGTCAGGCCCAGGCGGCGGCACGTGGCGAGCGCGCCCCTGCGCCCGGCGAGCCCCCAGAGGGGGCAGATCCCGAGGCAGGATCAGGTCCTGACGAGGCCGTTGACGGTCCGAGCGCCGAAGCCGGTGACCGCGGTGGCGCCGACCATCCGGATCATGGCGCCGCCCGGGAGCCGGACGACGAGCCGGAGACGCTCAACCGGCCGCGATCCGTCGGCGACGGACATCGCGCGCCGCCGGGCGTGCGCCCGCGCCGGCGAGGCCCGGGCGGCCCGCGGGATGGCGGCTCGGAGCGGCGGCTCGGATCGCTCGGCCCGCAGGTGGTGCTGACCGTCGTCGCGCTGATCCTGCTCAGCGCCATCTTCCTGGTGGGATTCGGGATCCAGCTCGTCACGGACGCAACCTGGTTCAAGAGCGTCGGGTTCGACCCGGTCTTCTGGACGCGGATCGGGGCGCAGGCCGGGCTGTTCGCGCTGGGCCTCGTGATCGCGCTGGTCTTCCTCCTCGGCAACATCTGGCTTGCGGGCCGCCTCGCGCCGCCGCCCGGGACCGGGGCCGGCGAACGGTTCCGCGCGTTCATCGACCGCCTGGGCCAGAGCGCGCGGTCCGCCGGCGAGAGCCCCCTCCGTACCCGCTACGACGCATTCGGCGGGCCGCGCCGCGGACCCTTCGGTGAAGACGACGCCGACCGCCTTCGCGGGATGCGCCCGGCGGGCCCCGGCCTGACCACGGCGGACCTCCCGGACCTCCGACCGATCGGCGTGGTCGTCCTCGTGATTCTCGCCGTGCTCGTGGCTCTCGGCACGGCCGGCGCCCTGTCGGGGAGCTGGGAGACGGTCGCGCTGTACGCCAACCGCGTCCCGTTCGCCACGGCCGGCGCGGCACCGGTGGTCGACCCGATCTTCGGCCGGGACATCAGCTTCTACTTCTTCGAGCTGCCGTTCCTGCGGCTCCTCCAGGCGACGGCCGGCGGGCTCCTGATCGCGGCGCTCATCTTCACGCTCGCCCGATATGTGGTGGCGGCGCTCAGCGGGAGCGGCTTCACGACGCCGGTTCGCGTCCACCTTGGTGTGCTGGCCGGCCTGTACCTGCTCACGGTCGCCGCGGGCTACCAGCTGGACAAGCTGGAGCTGGTCTACAGCACGAATGGCGTCGCGACGGGCGTCAGCTACACCGACCAGGCCGCCCGCTTCTTCGCCTTCGACGCCCTGACCATCGTGGCCGGCGTCGTGGCCGCCCTGCTCGTCGCGGGCGCGTTCACCCGCTGGGTCGCTCCGCTCGGGGCCGGGGTCGCGATCTGGCTGGGCCTGTCGCTGCTCCTGGGAACCGTCTACCCGGAGGCGATCCAGCGCTTCACGGTTGACCCGAACCAGTACGCCCAGGAGCAGCCGTATGTCGTCAACAACATCGCGATGACGCGCCTGGCCTACGGGCTGACGGGCTGGCACGTGCAGAACTACGGCGGAGAGACGCCCCTGACCGCCGCTGCGGTCGCGCAGGACGCCTCGACATTCCAGAATGCCCGCCTCTGGGACTACCGGCCTCTCCAGACGACGCTGGAGCAGATCCAGACGGTCCGCCAGTACTACCAGTTCGTGAGCGTGGACACGGACCGATACACGATCAGCGGCAACCTCCGGCAGGTCATGCTGTCCGGTCGCGAGCTGGCGCCCGAGCTGAACCCCCAGGGCGGAAGCTGGGTGAACCAGCGGATCGCGTTCACCCACGGCTACGGCCTGGCCATGGTCCCGGTCAATGAGGTTGACAGCCAGGGCCTTCCACAGCTGATCATCAAGGATCTGCCCGTGACCGTCTCGGCCGGGGCTCCTCCGGTCAGCGAGCCGCGGATCTACTTCGGCAAGCGGCCCAGCGACTGGGTGATCGTGGGCGCGCGCCAGGCCGAGTTCGACTACCCGGTGGGAACGTCGAGCACCGGCGCGCCGACCTCGCAGGTGGAGACGCGCTGGACCGGGAACACCGGGATCAAGCTGGACTCCATCCTCACGCGCCTGCTCTTCGCGGCGCGCTTCACGGACCTCAACCTCCTGATCTCCGACCAGGTGACCTCCGACAGCCAGCTTCTCATGTACCGGAGCCTCGGCGAGCGCCTGAACCTCATCGCGCCGTTCCTGGCCTACGACAAGGACCCGTACCTCGTGGTCACCGGCGCCGGGCGTCTCGTCTACATCCAGGACGCCTACACGATCTCGGATCGCTTCCCGAACGCCCAGCCGTTCGACGATTCCGTGCTGAGCCAGGGAAGCGGGCTCACCGGGCAGTCGTTCGACTACCTGCGCAACAGCGTGAAGGTGGTCATGGACGCCTACGACGGCTCCATGACGTTCTACGTCGCCGATCCGACCGACCCGCTCATCCGGGCCTGGGAGGGCGTCTTCCCGACGCTCTTCAAGCCGCTTTCCTCGATGCCGGCTGACCTCCAGGCTCACCTCCGCGTGCCGGAGGACCTGTTCAACGTCCAGACGGAGATGTACGCGAAGTACCACGTGACCGATCCGGCCAACTTCTACCAGGGCAACGACCTGTGGACCGTGCCCCAGAACCAGGCCACGTCCGCAACCGGCCAGCTGCCGCTGGAGGCGTACTACGTCAACATGCGGATGCCGGGCGCGGACAAGACGGAGTTTCTGCTCCTCCAGCCGATGGTCCCCAAGTCCCGGCCCAACATGATCGCGTGGGTGGCGGCTCGCAACGACGCGCCGAACTACGGGGCGGTCGAGGTCTTCAAGTTCCCGCCGGACACGTCGGTCTTCGGGCCGGCGCAGATCGAGGCCCGGATCGACCAGGAGCCGGCGATCAGCTCCCAGCTCACGCTGTGGAACCAGTCCGGCAGCACAGTCGTGCGGGGCAACCTGATCGTCGTGCCGGTCCAGGACTCGATCATCTACCTGGAGCCGATCTACCTGCAGTCCACCGGCTCTGCCATCCCCGAGTTCACGAAGATCGTCGTGGCCAGCCCGACCAGGGTGGTCTGGGGCGACACGCTGAGCGAGGCGCTCACCGCGCTCCTCGCCGGGTCGGCCCCGTCGCCGTCAGCGTCGCCAGGCGTCAGCCCGTCGCCCGGCGGGCCGTCGCCCTCGCCCGGCATCAGCCCTCCGCCCGCCGCGTCCGCCATCCCGGGGCCCAGCGGCGGTCCGGGGGTCACCCCGCAGCCGAACGACGTCAAGGGGCTGATCGACTACGCGAACGCGCACTTCGAGGCGGCCCAGGCTGCGCTCCGGGCCGGCGACTTCGCGACGTACGGCGTGGAGATCGCGAAGGTCCAGGCGACGCTGCGCCAGCTCGGGGTCGTGGTGATCCCGAGTCCGACACCCGCGCCCTGACGGGCGCCGCGCCCACCACGTGACCTCGACGCTCCCCGTCGGCGTGCTCGAGGAGCTCGACGGCCGGCCGATCGTCCCGCTCCCCGGGCCATCCCGCGTGATGGCCTGGCCGCGAGCGATGCTCGCGGCGTCGGCCGCGGTCGCATCGCGGCCGCGACTATGGGTCCTGGCGCTGCTCGCGTTCCTCGCGCGCGGCGGCGTCGTGCCGCTCGTGATCCCGATGCTCGTCCTGCCGACCTTCGTCGGCGTCTCGAACATCGTCGGGCCGACCTCGGTGACGGCGGCGGGCCCGACGCCACGGCTGGTCGCAATGGTCGCAGCGTGGCTGGGGGTCGTGCTCGTGGCGATCGTCGCCGGCACGCTCATCGCGGCCGCAGCCGAGGTCGCGCTCCACCGCGCCACGGGTGGGCCCGGGGCGGACACGACCGGGGGTGGGCTTCCGTCCAGCTCGGCGGCCCCGGCCTTTCTGTCCGGCCGCCGGGCCGCGCTGCGGGTTGCGGCGGTCCGGCTCTGGCTCCTGTTGCCCGTCGCGCTGGTGCTGGTCGCGGCCGTTCCGGCGTGGGTCCAGGTCGCCTACCGCGAGCTCCTGCTGCCGTCGGACCTGGGTGTCCCGCTCCCGGTTCGCGTCATCGCCGGGGCGCCGCTGCCCGCGGTCGGGCTGGTCGCTGCGTGGCTCGCCGCCGAGGTGCTGGGCGGCCTGGCGGCGCGGCGGATCGCGCTCCGCGGATCCTCGATCGGGGCTGCCCTGAAGGTCGCCGCCGGCGACGTCCTGCGCGCACCCGTGGCGGTCCTCCTCACCGTCGCGCTGGGGATCGCGGGCACGCTGCTGGTCCTCGTGCCGGCGATCGCCCTGGTCGGCGGTGCCTGGGACCATGCCCGGGTCGCGCTCGTCGACGGTCCCGACGCAGCCGGCGTGATCCTCGCCACGTTCGCGCTCATCGCGGCCTGGGCGGCCTGTCTCGGCGTGGCGGGGATCACGGCCGCGTGGCGATCGCTGCTGTGGACGGCGGACCTCGCTCGACGCTCTCGGGCGGGGTGAACACACCGGAGCTGGACGACCGTGCCACACTCGCGGCGTACCGCAGCGAGGGGAGCGTCGACCGATGACCGAACCGCGCGTCTGTCCCGAATGCGGCGCCGCCGTGGCGACAGGCCGCCTCTCCTGCGGGGCGTGCGGCGCCCTCCTCGCGTCGGTCGAAGGAGGCCGGGCCGCCCCGGCCGCGCCGACCCCCGCCCCGCCTCCGTCGGCCCCGACGGTGCAACCCGCGGCCCCGCCGACCGCCGCCCCGCCTCCGTCGGCCCCGACGGTGCAACCCCCGGCCCCGCCGGACCCGCCGGTCGCCGTCCCGCCTCCGGTCCCGGTTCCCGTTGCGTACCTCCCGCCGTCCACCGTGCTGCGGAGCGCGCCGGCCGCGGGTCCAGCGCCGGCCCCGCCCTCGACGACGTCTCCGCAGCCGACGATTCCCGCCCCGTTCCCGCCGGAGGGGGCGTCCCTGCCGGGCGGCGCGGAGCCGGGCCAGGCGATTCCCGGGCAACCGGCCCGTGTTCCCGTCCTCGAGCTGCCGTTCGCGCTGGCGCCGGGCGTTGGTCCACGGCTGGTGGCCGTCGGGGCGGCGCTCACCATCGTCGCGTTCGTGATGCCGTGGGTCTCCGATCGAGGCGTCGTGATCGGCGGTGCCCCGGGGAGCGGCTACGTCGCCACGTGGGGCCTGGCCGCGGTCGGCAACATCCTCCCCTTCCTGCTGGCGTGGACGAGCCTGGTCGTCGCCATCTTCCCGAACCGGCTGCCGCGGTACGCCACGCTTGGCCTGCTGCCGGTCTTCCTGGGCGGGTTCCTCGCCGGGGTCGCATGGACCAATCTCGTCGCGGTGCCCGGCATCGGGATCGGGCTCTGGGCGCTGGCCACTGGCGCGCTCCTGCTGCTCGCCGGCGGGCTTGTCGACCTCCGCGCCGGTCGTGCCCCCGCGAGCCGCAGCTGATCGTCGCGTGACGTCGAACGCGGCGGTGCCGTCGCGCGGGCCGGCGGTGCCCCGCGGGACGGCTGCTACACTGCGCCGCAGCGAGGCGGGGGATCGAGCCTGAGCCGGGCGATGAGCCGCCACGCGGGTGATGAGGCCGCATGAACCTCGACTTCCTCTCGGGCATCGGCGACTCGATCGGGTCGTTCTTCGGCTCGCCGGCGGTCCAGCTCGGGCTCAAGGCGATCGGCATCTACATCGTCATCGTGTGGCTCGCCGCCGCGTTCTGGGCGTTCCGCGACATGCAGCTCCGGTCCGCCAACCCCATCGTTCCCTATCTCGCCGCCGCCTTCATCATCGGCTTCACGCCCGTCCTGTTCGTGTTCGCGGTCCTCATCTACAAGATCATCCGGCCGCAGGAGCGGCTCGGGGAGGCGTACGAGCGCGGCCTGGCGGAGGAGGCGCTGCTCGCCGAGATCGACGCGATCGAGCACTGCGCGACATGCGGCCGAAAGGTAAACGAGGAGTGGATCCTCTGCCCGACCTGCCGGACGCGCCTGAAGCGCGTCTGCCCCCACTGCAGCCGGCTGGTCGGTTTTGAGTGGTCCCTCTGCGCCTGGTGTGGCCGCGACTTCGATCGCCCGATCGGCGCGGTCGGCGCAACCGGGCCCGCCCGGACGCAGGCCGTGCGCGTCGAGGAGGCGCCGGCCCCGACCCCCGCAGCGATTCCGGCCGTTCCACCCCGCGCTCGCCGGGCGGCTCCGTCGACGGTCAGGGGCAGCACCACGGTGCCAGCCGCGACCGGGTCCAGCCCGACCGTGTCCAGCCCGACCGTGTCCAGCCCGACGCCGCGGCCCTGAACCCGTCCGACTCCCAGGCGGGCGGCGAGCCGGCGACTCCGGCACCGGCACGGCACGGCACGTTCGACCTCGACGGGCGCGCGGCCCCCGGTCTCTACGTCGCGGGCTGGGGTCTCGGCATCGCCGGCCTGGCGGCGCTCTTCGTCGGGCTTGCAGCGGGTGGGGGCGGCGCGGGGCCGTGGGTCTTCGTGGCTGGATTCGGCGTTTTGGCGCTCGGCCTCGTGGCGGCCGCCGGGGCGCAGGGTCTCCAGCGCGCCGCCGACGGCGTCGCCGGGTACGCGGGTCCGTCGCCCTACCTCGTCTTTGCGGCGGCATTCCTGGGGAGCCTCTTCATCGTCAACGTGCTGGTGGTCGTCCTCGACGCCGTCGGAGTGACGGTCGACGACCAGGCGGGCGTCCTGATCTCCTCGCTGATCTCGGGCATCGTGTCGGTTGGGCTCATTGCCCTGCTCGTGGTCGGGCCCGGCTCGCTGCGCTGGAGCGACCTCGGGTTCCGCCGACCCCGGCCCGGGGAGGGCTCGCTCGTCTCGGACGTCGCCTGGGGCGCCGCGCTGGCCGTCCCGGCGATCCTGGCCGCGGCGTTTCTCGCTGCGCTCCTCATCGCGGTCCTCGGCGTGACTCCCGAGCCGACCCTGCCTCCGACTCACGATCCGTTCGGGGCCACGCTGAACCTGCTGGCCGCCGTGGTGGTGGCGCCATTCTGGGAAGAGCTGTTCTTCCGCGGCTTCACGACGACGGCGTGGGCCCGGACTGCCGGCCCGCGGGCGGCGATCCTGCGGGCCGGTCTCTTCTTTGCCCTGGTCCACGTCATCACCGTCCTGGGGAGCGACTTCTCCACCGGCCTGCGCGTGGCGCTCATCGCGTTCGCCATCCGGATCCCCGTCGGGCTCCTCCTGGGCTGGGTCTTCCTCCGCCGTCGGACGCTCGCCGCGCCGATCGCCCTCCACGCCGTCTACAACGGGATCCCGCTCGTGCTCTTCCTGCTGGCGGGCTCGCGGGTGATCACGGGATAGGGCCTGCCGGCCCGCCGACGCTTCCCGTCGCAGCGACCGCCGACCCTGCCGTCCGGTGAGTGGCAGGCAAGACCGTGATGAGGGCGCGATGAGGGCCGACCCCTAGGCTTCGCAGCGTTCCCGGGTCCGGATGGCGGAGGAATCGGCGGGCTCCGTTGTCCGGGCCCGGGAACACCACCACTGACGCACCTGGAGGATCCTCGTGACCGACGCCGGCTCCACGGCTCCGCTGCACCGGCCGGCCGGCCGGCGCCTCCGGGAGATCCCGGCCGAGGACCGCCCCCGCGAGCGCCTCGCCGCCCGCGGCGCCGCCGGCCTGACGACGGCCGAGCTGATCGCCCTGGTCTGGGGGTCCGGCGCGCGCGGCATGGGTGCGGTGGACCTCGCGGAGGAGGCGCTGGCCCGGCACGACGGGCTGGCGGGCCTCGCCCGCGCGAGCGAGCTGGAGCTCGTCGACCTCCCGGGCGTCGGGACGGCAAAGGCGGCCCAGCTGACGGCATCCTTCGAGCTCGGGCGCCGCCTCATGGCCGACTGGCCGGCGGGCCGCTGGACCGTCCGCAGCCCGCGCGACATCGCGGACCGGCTCATGCCGCTGATGGGCCACCTGGAGCGCGAGGAGCTGCGGGTGGTCCTGCTGAATGCGAAGAACGCCGTGCTCAAGGTGGTGACGGTCTACCAGGGCAACGTCTCGGCCTCCCTCGTCCGCGTCGGCGAGCTCTTCCGCGACGCAGTCCGGGTCAACGCCGCCGGGGCAATCCTCGTCCACAACCATCCTTCGGGTGACCCGACCCCCTCGCCAGACGATCTCCACCTGACCGCGGAGGCGCTGGCCGCGGGACGGCTCCTCGACATCGAGCTGCTCGACCACCTGGTGATCGGGCACGACGCCTTCGTCTCGCTCCGCGACCGGGGGGTCTCGTTCGATCGGCCCGGCGCCCGGGGGCTTCGCGCCGCGGCGGGCTGAACGGCCGCGGGCGGTATACTCCCCGAGCGTCCGCGCATGCTGGCGCCGCCTCGCGCAGCCCGCGTCCACGCGGCGCCCGAGCCTCAGCTGAGCCGCAAGGTCGAAGGGACCGCTGCCCGCATCATGTTCGACGCGCTCCTCGGAATCTTCTCCCGGGACATCGGGATCGACCTCGGGACTGCCAACACGCTCGTCCACGTCCGCGACCGCGGCATCGTCATCAGCGAGCCGAGCGTGGTGGCGATCGACGCGAAGACCAAGAAGGTGCTCGCGATCGGCGCCGAGGCGAAGCGGATGGTGGGCCGGACCCCGGCCAACATCATCGCGATCCGCCCGCTCCGCGACGGCGTCATCAGCGACTTCGACGTGACCGAGCAGATGATCAAGTACTTCGTGCACCGGGTGCACGATCGGATCGGGCTGATTCCGCGCCCGCGGATGGTCCTCGGCGTTCCGTCGGGCGTCACCGAGGTCGAGAAGCGGGCGGTCCGCGACGCGGCGCTCAACGCCGGGGCGCGCTGGGCCCGCCTGATCGAGGAGCCGATGGCCGCCGCGATCGGGGCCGGCCTCCCGGTCTCCGAGCCCACCGGCAGCCTGATCGTCGACATCGGCGGCGGCACCACCGAGGTCGCCGTGATCAGCCTTGGGGGGATCGTCGTCAGCCGGAGCATCCGGATCGGCGGCGACGAGATGGACGTGGACATCGTCAACTTCGCCCGCCGCGAGTACAACCTCCTGCTGGGCGAGCGCACGGCCGAGGACATCAAGATCGCGATCGGATCGGGCTACCCGGGTGACTGGGACAGCCAGCGAGTCCTGCTCCGCGGCCGTGACCTGCTCACCGGGCTGCCGCGCGCGGTGGAGGTCGGCGCCGACCAGATCCGCGAGGCGATCGAGCCGTCCGTGCAGCAGATCGTCGACACGATCAAGGACACCATCGAGGAGACGCCGCCGGAGCTGGTGGCCGACATCATGGACCAGGGGGTCGTGCTGGCAGGCGGCGGTGCCCTCCTGCTGGGCCTCGACCGGCGCGTGGCGGAGGCAACCCAGATGCCCGTGCACATCGCGGATGACCCGCTGACCTGCGTTGCCCGCGGGACAGGCATCGTGCTCCAGGAGCTGGATCGCATGAAGCGGGTGCTCGTCGCGGACACGTACGCCGGGCCGCCCCGCTAGGCGCCCGAGGGTTCGCGATCATGTCGGGCCGCCTGCTGGGATACGGGCACCGGGCGCCTCGAGTGGTGCGCCGGCGTCTCGTCGCCTATGGGATCCTGCTCGCCATCTCCGTCGTGCTGATGGCGAGCAGCTCCACATCCGCCGTCATGGAGCTCCAGGGCGGCCTCGCGTTCGCGCTGTCGCCCGCCCAGGACGCGGTCAACGGGATCGGCGTGCAGGTACGCTCCATCATCGGGGCGGTGGCCGAGATCGACCAGCTGCGGCGTGACAACGGGACTCTGCGCGCCGAGAACCAGCGGCTGACCGCGGAGAACCAGCGCCTCGCGGCACTGGGCCCCGAGAACGAGCAGCTCTCCACGCTGCTCCAGATCCGCGACTCGTTCCAGTACGCGACCGTTGCCGCGCGCGTGATCGGCCGCGACGTGGCAGCCGTGAGCCGGGTGGTGACCATCGACCGGGGAACGGCCGACGGCCTCGCCATCGGCGACGTCGTGGTGGGCCAGGGGGGCGCGCTCGCGGGGCGGATCACGCAGATCGGGGCCCACGCTGCGCGCGTCGTGCTGATCAACGATCCGACCTCGACCGTGATCGGCGAGGTGGTCACGAATCGCGCAACGGGCGAGGTCGTGGGAGACCTCGGCGGGCAGCTCGTGATGAACAACGTGGACGCCACCCAGCGGATCACGATCGGCGACGAGGTCGTGACGGCCGGGATCACGCTCGGCAACGGGATCCGTTCCCCCTATCCGAAAGGCCTCGTGATCGGCCAGGTCATCGACGCCACCCGCGACCCGAACGCCGTGGTCCAGACCGCGTACCTTGAGCCGGCGATCGACCTGGATCGCCTGGAGGTGGTGCTCGTGATCACGGACTACCAGGGAGGGATCCCGGATGCGACTGACCTGCCGACGAACCAGGTGAACCCCGACGGGACGCTGCCCGGTTCCGAGCAGCCGTTCGCCACCCCGGCCCCCACGGCACGCCCCACGAAGCGCCCCGCCGCGTCGAGCGGGCCGAGCCCGAGCCCATGAAGGGCGTGATCCTTGCCGGGGGCACGGCGACCCGGCTCTTCCCACTCACGATCGTGACCAACAAGCACCTCCTGCCGATCTACGACCGGCCGATGATCTACTACCCGCTGGAGACCCTCGCCGGGATGGGGATCCGGGAGGTCATGGTCATCGTCGGCGGGAAGAGCGTCGGCGACGTCGTCGAGCTCCTTGGCGACGGCGAGCACTTCGGCCTTCGCCTGACCTACCGGTACCAGCACGGCGCGCTCGGGATCGCCCACGCCATCGGGCTCGCTCGAGACTTCGTGGGCGGCGACGCGTTCTGCTGCGTCCTGGGCGACAACATCCTCCGGGGGCCCGCGCTTGCGCCCGTCGCCCGCGAGTTCGAGGCGGGGCCCTGGGGCGCCGGGACGCTGCTCTACAGGGTTCCGGACCCGGAGCGGTTCGGCGTGGCCGAGCTTGCCGCCGACGGCTCGGTCCTCGGCTTCGAGGAGAAGCCCGCCATCCCCAAGAGCGACCTGATCCCCATCGGCGTCTACTTCCTGCGTCCCGACGCGTTCGGCGTGATCGACCAGCTGGCCCCATCCGGCCGCGGCGAGCTCGAGATCACCGACGTCCTCAACCACTACATCCCCGGCGCCGGGCTGTTCGCGCCGCGCTTCGAGGGGCAGTGGACCGATGCCGGGACGGTGGCGTCCCTCCTCCGCGCCGCCGAGCAGGCGTCGGCCGCCGACGAGGCCGGCCAGCTCTCCGCGCCGCCGCCGCGGCCGCTCGCGTGATCGAGACCGCCCCGACCGCCCGGCTCCTTGTCACCGGCGGCGCCGGCTTCATCGGCAGCTGCTACGTCCGCGACGTCCTGGCGCGGCGGGACGGCACGCGGATCACCGTGCTCGACAAGCTCACGTATGCCGGCAACCGGGCCAACCTCGCCGCCGTGGAGGCGGACGCGGAGCAGGCCGCGCGCTTCGCGTTCGTGCGCGGCGACATCGCCGACCCGGAGGCGGTAGGGCCGCTCGTGGGGGACGCCGACGCGGTCGTCAACTTCGCCGCCGAATCGCACGTCGACCGGTCCATCCTGGACCCGGCCGCGTTCCTGCGGACCGGCATCGACGGCGTCCACGTGCTGCTGGAGGCCGTTCGCCGCGAGGCGGAGCGCGCGTCCAGCGGGGTGCGTGCGCGTCCACCGCGCCTGCTCCAGGTCTCCACGGACGAGGTCTACGGGTCCGTGGAGGAGGGCTTCTCCCTGGAGGGCGACGCCCTCGCGCCGCGCTCGCCCTACGCCGCCGCGAAGGCCGCCGGCGAGCTCCTGGCGCGGAGCTACCACGTGACCTACGGGCTGGACGTGGTCGTCACGCGTGGCTCGAACACGTACGGGCCCTACCACCATCCCGAGAAGCTGATCCCGCTCTTCGTCACGAACGCCCTCGACGATCGGCCGCTCCCGCTGTACGGCGACGGGATGCAGGTCCGCGACTGGCTCTACGTCGCCGACCACGCCGCGGCGGTCGACCACGTCCTCCGTCGCGGCGTCTCCGGCGAGGTCTACAACGTTCCCGGCTCCCACCACGTCCCGAACCGCGACGTCGTGGCACAGCTCCTCGCCTACCTCGGGAAGCCCTGGTCGCTGGTCCGGTTCGTGGAGGATCGGCCGGGCCATGACCGGCGCTACGCCATGGACGGCGCGAAGCTCGCACAGCTCGGCTGGTCGAACCGGGTCGCGTTCGCCGACGGGCTCGCGGCAACCATCGACTGGTTCCGGGCGAACGAGGCATGGTGGCGGACCGCCCGGTCCGGCGACTGGGACGCGTACTACGAGCGCCAGTACGCCGGCCGGCTGGCGAATACCGACGCCGCCGCCGGGGCCCAGCCGGTCGCCGAGCCAGTCGCCGCGCCCGTGGATGTCGCCCCCGGCAGCGCTCCCGCGGACGCGGGCGCCTGATGCGCGTCGCCGTCACGGGCGCCGGCGGCCGCCTGGGCCGCGCCCTCATGGCCGCGCTTCGCGACGCGCCGTTCACCGGCCACGCCGGGCCGCAGGCGTGGAGCCGGCCCGACTACGACATCGACGACCCGGAGGCGGCGGCTCGCTGCATCCGGATGACGGCGCCGGAGGTGGTGGTCCACGCGGCCGCCTGGACGGACGTGGACGGCTGCGCCCGCGAGCCGGAGCGAGCCATGCGCCGCAACGCGATGGCGGTCGCCGAGCTCGCGGACGCGTGCGCCCGCGCCGGCATCGACCTCGTGGTCGTCTCCACCAACGAGGTGTTCGACGGGCGGCGGACCGACGGCCGCGGCTACGCGCCGGACGACCGGCCCCTCCCAGGCAATCCCTACGGCACCAGCAAGCTGGCCGGTGAGACCGCGGCGCAGGCAGCCTTCCTGCGCCACGGCGGGCTGATCGACGGTCCGGTCACCGCCGGCGCCGGCCCGTCGGCCCCGCAGCTGGCGATCGTCCGGACCGCGTGGCTCTACGGCCCGCCCGGCAACGACTTCCCGGCCCGGATCCTCGCGGCCGCCGACCGGGCTCGCGCCGGCGGAGAGCCGCTCCGCGTCGTGGGTGACGAGATCGGCTCGCCGACCTTTGCCCCGGACCTGGCGGAGGGAATCCTGGAGCTCCTGGCGGCCGGGACGTTCGCGGGGATCCACCACGTCGTCAACACGGGTTCGGTGTCGCGGGCGGGCTGGGCGCGACATGTGCTCGCGGCAGTGGGCGTGGAGGTCCCCATCGTCGAGGTTCCGCTCGCGACGTGGGCCCGGCCGTCGACGCCGCCGGCGTGGGCGGTGCTGGCACCGACGCACCTGCCCTCGGACGAGGACCTCCGCCCCTGGCAGGCCGCGTTTGCCGACTACGCCCCGATCCTGCTCCGCGAGCGGGCCGCGGTCGCGCGCCGGTGACCCGCCCGTGAGCGATCCGACCCGCAGCGGGGCGGCCTCCGCGATCCCCGGCGTGCGATGGGGCGCCGTCGCCCGCCATGCCGACGAACGGGGCAGCTTCCGCGAGCTGTGGCGGGCCGGCTGGTTCGCCGACCAGGCCGGCAGGGGCGCCCCGGAGCCGCCGTTCGTGCAGGCGAACCTCTCCACGTCGGCGGCCGGCGTGCTCCGCGGGCTCCACCTGCACCGCCGCCAGCTCGACTTCTGGGTCGTGGCGGCCGGTCGCGCGTTGGTCGCGCTCGTGGATGCGCGGCCGCTTCTCGAGGGGACCGGCGCCCGGCCGATCGTCGAGACGCGCGAGATCGCGGCGGACGCGACGGTCACGATCCCTGCCGGCGTGGCGCACGGGTTCCTGGCGCTCGAGCCTCTCCAGCTCGCCTACTTCGTGACGGCCGAGTACGACGCCAGCGACGAGCTGGGCTTTGCCTGGGACGACGCGCTCGCCGCGGTCCCGTGGCCATCCGTTGCGGACACGCCCGACGGGCGCCCGATCCTGTCCGGCCGCGACCGCGCGAACCCGCCGCTTGCGACGCTCGTGGAGCGCCTTCTTGCCGGGTAGCCGCCCGGACCGCACCGGACCCCACCTGACCGCCCGGCGCTCGACCGCCCGCTAGCCCGATAGTCGGGGGCCATCGATCCGACCGGGCGATTGAGATCGTCCCGTTCGACCGCCAAGGTGACCCTGCTTCATCCGAAACAGGAGTCCTGCCTCGTGCGCCGCCTGGTTCCCGTGCTCCTTGCCGGCCTTCTCGCGGCTGCGGGCGCCGTGGCGCCCTCCCCCCTGGCGTCCGCCGCTGCCGCGGCTGCGTCCGGGCCGAAGATCGTGCTGATCGTCGGGGCAACGCATGCGGCCACCGATTCGTACCGGGCCGACATGGACTCGGTCTACGCGACCGCGCTCCAGTACTCGTCCAACGTCGTGAAGGTGTACAGCCCCAACGCGACGTGGTCGGCCGTGAAGGCCGCCATCCAGGGCGCCAGCATCGTCGTCTACATGGGGCACGGGAACGGCTTCCCCAGCCCGTATCTCTCGACGCTGTGGCCCGACCGGATGGACGGCTTCGGGCTCAACGCGGTCGCCGGCCAGGGCGACAGCAACACGACGTACTACGGCGAGTCCTACATCGCCTCCTCGGTCAGGCTGGCCCCGAATGCCGTCGTGATCCTCGCCCACCTCTGCTACGCGTCGGGCAACTCCGAGCCCGGCCTTACCCCGCCGACCCTCGGGGTCGCGGAGGCGCGGATCGACAACTTCGCGGCGGGCTTCCTGCAGGCCGGCGCACGCGCCGTCATCGCCGACGCGCACTCGGACACGTCGTGGTACCTGGACCAGCTGTTCACCACCCACCAGACGCTCGACCAGCTCTTCCGGACCAAGCCGTCCGGCGCGGGCAACACGTTCACGTTCCCGAGCAGCCGGACGCCCGGGCTCACGGACTACTCCGACCCCGACACCGCCGCGCCGCCCAGCGACTTCTACCGCTCGATGGTCGCCCAGCCGACGCTGCGCACTGACGATGTCACCGGCGCGGCATCCCCCGCGGTGGTCGGCCAGCCCGTCACGCTGACGGTGCCGGGCGCCGCCGAGGTGACGGCAGCCGGCGGCATCGGGATCTACCCGGACCCGAGCATGGCTCCCAACCCGGCCACCGGCGCGGCACCTGCGCTGCTGCCGGACGGGACGCAGCTCCACGTCCTGGCGTCCGCGACCGCGCCGGCCGGCGGGCTGGCCTACCAGGTCGCGACGCTGGACGGCATCCGGACGGGCTTCGTGGCCCCCGTGGGGCTCGCCCAGCGCGACGGATCGCCGCCGGTGATCAGCGGCCTCACGGTCATCCCGGCGGCGTTCAACCCGACCCTCGGGCAGGCAGCCGCGATCTCCGCGACCGCGAGCAAGCCCGTTGCCTGGTCGGTCGCGATCACCGACGGCGCGGGCAAGACCATCACCACCTTCACGGGCTCTGGCCCGACGTTCACTGCCACCTGGAACGGTCGCGACGCCTCCGGGCAGGCGCTCCCGGACGGCGCGTACCGGCTGGTCGCCACCTCGAACGATGCCTGGGGCAACCCGCCCGTCACCGCCGCGGCGACGCTGGGCCTGTCCGGCACGCCGCCCGTGCTCTCGCTCACCGGGACGCGGAGCCTGCCGATGCTGGTCTCGCCGAACGGTGACGGGCTCAACGACACGGCCCGCCTGACCTTCGTCGTCTCCAAGCCCGCCACGATCGTCACGAGCGTGCGCGATGCTGCCGGCGGAACGGTCCGCACGCTCACGCTCCAGGCGAACGCCGGGCCCGGGGTGGTCACGTGGGACGGCCTGGGCGCAGCCGGAACGCCGGTGCCGGACGGGCAGTACGTGCTCGAGCTCACTGCTCGCGATGCCGCTGGGAACGTCGGCGCCGGCGTGACGGTGCCCGTCGTGATCGCCACCGCGCGCAGTCGCGTGGCTGCCGCCCCAGCCTGGATCTCGCCGTCCGGCCGCGGCGCGGATCCGCGGGTGTCGACGCTCACCTTCGCCCTCGCGCGGCCAGCCACGGTGACGTGGCAGGTCACCACCGCGGCAGGCGTCCGCGTCCGGACGTGGTTCATGGATGCCCCGCTCGCTGCCGGCGTCCACACGGTGAGCTGGAACGGACGGGACGACGCGGGCGCCCTCGTGCCTCGCGGGCGGTATCTCTCGCAGGTGACCGTGTCTGACGGCGCCACGTCCACCACCGAGCAGGCGTGGGTATACAGCGACGGCATCCGGATCCTGGCGTCCGACACGACACCGGCCGCTGGCCAGCTCGTCACGTTCACGGTGGTTGCCGTCGAGGCGCTCGGCGCGAACCCGACCGTCTGGATCACGCAGCCGGGCCGCGCCCGGATCGGCTACCGGACGGCGAAGGTCGGGACCTCCACCTACCGCGTCCAGCTCCGGCTCCGGACGGGTCCGGCGGGCACCCTGACCGTGAAGGTCACCGGGGTCGACCGATTCGGCCGTCCCGCCGGCGCGAGCCTCGCCTACCCGCTTCACTGAGCCGGGCCGCGGCGGCGCGGCGGCTGCCTCCCGCGCGATCGGCTCGCAGCCCTGCAAGGGACTACCATCTGCCTGCCCCGACCTACCGGTGGTCGTCTTCCGGGTCGTGCCCGCCCTGCCGTCGACAACCGCGCCGCCTCCCGCCGGCACGTGCGTCGGCGCCGGCGCCGACGAGGACCGCCCGTGATGCACGCTCGCCGACCCGCCCTCCGGCCGTTCCGCCTCCGGAGCGCCGCCGTCGTGCTGTGTGCTGCCCTTGCGGCGACGGCCCTGCTCGCGGCGGCCGTGCCGGCTGCGGTCCCGGCCCGCGGCGCGGACGCGAGCGCCCCCGTCCCTGCCGTCGCGGCTCCTCATGCCGTCCCGGCCGCCCCGGATCTCGGCCCGCTCGTCACGCCACCCAGCCAGGTCCCCAGCGAGATGTACCTCGACGCCCAGCAGCACGCCGCGGATCCGAACACGTTCGAGCCCGGCGGCAGGGTGACGGTGGGGTTCCAGCCGCGCGGGTCGACGCCCGACCCGGTCGCGATGCCCGCCCGCGCGGCGAGCTTCGCGGTCCCTGCGCCGGCGGCTCCGGCGCCACTCGCAGCGACCACCCATCGACGTGACGTTTACGGGTTCCTGCCGTACTGGGAGATCTCGGACCCGTCCACCCGGCTGGACTTCAGCGTGCTCTCCGACGTCGCCTACTTTTCGCTCGGCGTCGATGGCAGCGGGAACCTCCTGAAGCGGAACAGCGACGGGTCGCTCACGACCGGCTGGGCGGGCTGGACCAGCGCCCGGATGACGGACGTGATCACCAAGACGCACGGTGCCGGGGTCCGCGTCACGCTGGCGCTCTCCGTGTTCGCCTGGACCCCCGGCGCGGCGTCGATCCAATCCGCGCTCCTTGACAGCGCGACCGCCCGCGCCCGCCTCGCCGCCCAGGCCGTGGCGGCAGTGCGAGACCGAGGCGCGGACGGGATCAACCTCGACGTCGAGCCGCTCGTGGCGGGTCACGAGGACGGGTTCGTGGCGCTGATCAGGTCGATTCGGGCCCGTCTCGACGCCATCGGACCCGGGTACAGCCTCTCCTTCGACACGACCGGGCAGCCGGCCAACTACCCGCTGGAGCAGGCGCTTGCGCCCGGGGGTGCCGACACCGTCTTCGTGATGGGGTACGACTACCGGACAGACGGCTCGGTCAACGCCGGCTCGATCGACCCACTGAGCGGTCCCGCGTACGATCTCACGGAGACCGTCCAGGCGTACCTGGCCAGGCTCCCCGCGAGCCAGATCATCCTCGGCATCCCGTACTACGGCCGGGCCTGGTCCACGGTCTCCGACGCCCAGAACGCCCGAACGCAGACCGGCGCGACGTACGGATCTTCCGTCTCCGTCACGTACGACAACGCGGTGGCCCTCGCCGCGCAGCACGGCCGCCGGTTCGACAGCCGGGAGGTCTCCGCCTGGCTCGCGTACCAGAAGCGGACCTGCACGGGAGGCAGCTGTGTCACCACCTGGCGCCAGCTCTACTACGACGACGCCGCCACGCTGCGCGCCCGGTACGACATGGTGATCCGGTCCGGGATCCGGGGCGTCGGGATCTGGGCGCTCGGGTACGACGGCTCGCGGCCCGAGCTGTACAAGGCGCTCGCGGGCAAGTTCCTCACCGACACCACGCCGCCCCAGGCCGGGATCGACCTCCTCCCGGCGAGCCAGGTCGACGAAGGGTTCGCCGTGAGCTGGACCGGCGTCGACGCGTGGAGCGGCATCGCCTCGTATGACGTCCAGGCCTCGACGGACGGCGGCGCGTGGACCGACTGGCTCTCCGGCGCCCGCGCCACCAGCGACGTCTGGCTGGGGGCGGACGGGCACGCCTACGCGTTCCGGGTCCGGGCGCGTGACCGCAAGGGCAACGTCTCGGCGTGGAACGTCACCAGCGTCTTCGTGGCGGCACCCGTGCTCGGTCCCGGTGGCTTCGGGCGCGTTGTGGCGTCACAGCTCAACGTCCGGACTGCCCCAACCACCTCGGCGATGCGGCTCGCGTCCGCGACGGCGGGCGATGTCCTCGCGATCACCGCCGGACCCGTCGTCGCGGACGGGTACACCTGGTACCGGGTCAGCGGCCCGATTACGTCGTGGCAGTCCGCCCGGTATGTCCGGGCCGATGGCTGGGTCGCGGCGAGCGGCACCGGCGCCGCGAACCTGGTGCCAATCCCCGCGCCGAACAGCACGACCGTCGCAGCCGCGATCAGCGGCGTGACGTTCGGCTCCCCATCCGGTCCGCAGTCGAGCCCGGGCACGAGCCCTGCCGCCATCGCGGCGCGATCCTTCTCCCCGAACGGCGACGGGTCGAAGGACAGCCTGGCGATCAGCTGGACGAACCGGCAGGCCCTCACCGCCCTGGACCTCCGGGTCTTCGGGCCGGGCGGGAGCCTCGTGGAATCGGTCCCCCTGCCGGCGAACCTGGCGGCTGGCGCGCATTCCGCGACGTGGGATGGGCGCATCGGGGGAGTGGCCGCTCCGGACGGGGGCTACGAGCTCCAGCTGGCGGGGACGGCCGCCGGGATCGCCGTGGCGTGGCCCTCCGGCACCCCGATCACCGCGGCCCAGCGGGCCGCCTTCGGGGTCACCGTCGACACGCAGCCTCCCACGCTGAGCGGGGCCGCCATCAGCGCCGCCCGCCTCTCGCCGAACGGCGACGGGCGGTTCGACAGCGTGGTCGTCACGGGCACCGGGTCCGCCGACGCGGTGAGCTGGTCGCTGGTCGTGGCGCCGGCGTCCGGCGGTCCGGCCGTTCGGACGCTTGCCGGCGCGGGTCCAGCCGCGAAGGCGGCATGGGACGGGAAGGCGGACGATGGGTCGGTCGTCGCGGACGGCTCCTACATCCTGAAGCTCGCGGTCTTCGACGCGGCGGGCAACGCCGCGGCCAGGGCCTGGACCGTGGTCGTGGACACCACGCCGCCGGTCCTGGGCCTCACCGCCACGCCGCCCACGTTCAGCCCCGACGGGGACGGCATCGCGGACCAGTCGCGGCTCGCCTGGACGAGCAGCAAGGCGGGCGCGGGCACGCTCCGAATCCTTCGCGGAGCGACGCTGGTCCGGGAGTGGGCAGTCGCCGGGACCTCTGGCCTCATCTCCTGGACGGGCCGCGATGCGGCCGGGCGCCCGGCTCCCGACGGCCGATTCACGGTCACGCTCGACTCGACGGACGCCAGCGGGAACCGCGCCACCCTGAGCACGCCGCTCGTGGTGGACCGGACCGTCGGGTTCCTGCGCGCTGCGCCGGGCCTCTTCTTCCCGCAGGACGGCGACGCGCTGGCTGCATCGAGCACGATCTCCTTCCGACTCACGCACGCCGCGACGGTGACGCTCGCGATCCTCGACGCGTCGACGGGCACGGTCGTGCGGCGCGCGATGACCCGGGTCATCCGTGCCGCCGGGACCTGGACCTGGCGGTGGGACGGCCGCATGGCCGGCGGGGCCTGGGCGCCGCGCGGCACGTACGTCGCCTCGCTCACCGTCGTCGGCCCGTACGGCACGACGGTGCTGCGACGGTCCATCGTGGCCGACGCTTTCTCCAGCACGCTCTCGGCCGTGACGGTCGGGGCGGGCCAGCCGGTCACCGTCCGGTTCCGTTCGGCCGAGCCCCTCGCCTCGCTGCCGTCGGCGAGCCTTCGGCAGGCGGGCGCGGCGCCCGTCGCGATGAAGGTCACAAAGCTGGCGGACGGCTCGTTCAGTGCCATTGCCACGATTGCCCACGGGGCGCCGGGCGCCGCGACCATCGTCCTGACGGGACGCGACATCCTGGGCCACGCCAACAGCTCGGTGCTGCGGCTGACCGTCGAGTAGGCGCGCGTCCCTGGCGTCCCGCACACGAGTCGGCGCCCGGGCCGCCTCGCCCTACACTGCCCGCATGATCGAAGCAGCACGCGCAGAGCCGCGGCCCGGCCCCTGGGTCGTCCTCCCGACGTACAACGAGGCGGAGAACCTGGAGTCGATCGCCGCCGCGATCCTCGCCGCACTCCCGGCCGCCACGCTGCTCGTGGTCGATGACGGCTCGCCGGATGGCACCGGGCAGTTGGCCGACCGGCTGGCCGTGGCCGACGACCGCGTCCGGGTCCTGCATCGGACCGCCAAGGCAGGCCTCGGCCGGGCCTACCTGGCGGGGTTCCGCGTCGCCCTCGACGGCGGCGCGACGGCGGTGCTCCAGATGGACGCCGACTGGTCCCACGATCCGGCGTCGCTCGCCGCGCTCCTCGAGCCCGTCACCGATGGTTCGGCCGACCTTGTCATCGGGTCTCGGTACACGCCCGGCGGAGGTGTCGTGGATTGGGGGTTTGCGCGCCGAGTGATCAGTCGTGGCGGCAGCCTCTTCGCCCGGCTCGTGCTCGGCCTGCCCGCCCGCGACCTGACCGGGGGCTTCAAGGCGTGGCGGGCGGCGACGCTCGCGACGATCGACTTCGGCGGCGTCCATGCCGGCGGCTACGTGTTCCAGATCGAGATGACCTATCGCGCGAACCGCGCCGGCACGCGCATCCGCGAGGTCCCGATCACGTTCCGCGATCGTCGGGTCGGCCAATCCAAGATGAGCCGCCGCATCGTGCTCGAGGCGCTCGTCGTGGTCTGCCAGCTCCGTATCGACGAGATCAGGGGTCGCGGGCCCCGCCGCGCGCCATGAGGCTGGGAACCGGCCCGGCCCCGCTCGATCCGGCCGGAACGCGCGTCCTGATCGACGTCCGGCCGCTCCAGGACCCGGAGCGGGCCCCGGTGACCGCCGCGTACCTGCGCCGGCTGCTGGCGGCCTATGCCGCGGAGCCGCTGCCGGGCGAGTCGTTTGTCGCCCTGCTCGACCTGGGCGCCGAGGATCCAACGGCCGGCTTCCCCGGCCTCGCGCTCGCCGGGCGGCGCCGGCTCCCGCCGACCCGGATCTTCCGTTCGGGAGCCCTCACGCTCGACCCGTTCTTCGTCCGCGGGGCGGGACTCGGGGCCGGACGCGGTGCCACCGCGGCGGGGGCGGTCGGTGTCGTGGCACATGCCGTCGCCGGGGCGCTTCCGATTGGGCCGGGCCTGCCCGTGGTCGCCACGCTCCTGGACCTGGCGTCGTGGGAGCTGCCCGAACAGTACCAGCGGACGCCCGCGGCGCGCTTCGGCCAGCGTCTCCGCGCGCAGCTCCTGCGCGACGCGGCCTGCGTGCTGGTAGGCAGCGACGCGGTCGCCGCCACGGCGATCCGCCTCCTTCGGTTGCGTCCCGCCCGGGTGCGCATCGTGCCGCTTGCCGGGGACGACGCGCTCCGACCGCCCGACCCCGCCGGCACGCCCGACGGCGACGCCTCGCGTGCCCGCCTCGCGGCCGAGCGCGAGCGTTTCGGCCTGCCGGAGCGGTACTTCGTCTACCCGGGTCGGTATGACGCCCGCCAGGACCTGGGGACCCTGCTCGAGGCGCTCGCCCGCCTGGCCTCTGCCGGCCGCCCGGCGCGGCTGGCGAAGGCGGTCGGCTGGCCGCCGCGCGTGCTCGTGCTGGGTGCGTCGCCCGACGACCGCGCCGCGCTTGCGCGCCAGGCGTTCGAGGCCGGCGTCGGGGATGCGCTCGCGTTCGCGCCGGGCCTGGCCGGGGAGCGGGCCGCGCTGCTGCGTGCCGGCGCCTGGGCCTCTCTCCACCCCGTGCTCGCGGATGGGAGCGCGCTGCCGGTCCTCGACGCGCTCGCGATGGGGACGCCGATCGTGGGGAGCGCAGTCGGGGCGGTTCCGGAGGCCGTCGGATCGGCCGGCCTGCTTGTGCCCCCGCGTGACCCGGACCGCCTGGCGGCCGCCCTCCGGGCGGCGTGGGCGGAGGAGCGGGTCCACCGGGCGATCGCCGAGGTCGCCGCCGAGCGCGCTGCGCCGGGCCGCCGAACCTGGGCGGACGTGGCACGGGGGACGCGCGAGGCCTACGTGGCGGCGGCCGCGACGCGTTCCTAGCGGGGCACCGGCCCCGCGCCGCCGACCTGGCTGCCGGCGACGATCAGCACCGGCGTGCCCGGCGGGACGACCTGGATGAAGGTCTGGCCGGCCGTGAGCACGACCTCCTGCCCGCCGCTGCCGTAGAAGCGGGTCGGGGCGGCG
>Ga0097691_1000358_pt1 | contig 41451 bp, 35 predicted proteins | sample NGESurdeep072012_8_FD_72858 | JGI IMG/M metagenome (GOLD analysis project Ga0097691, IMG submission 72858) | Arctic peat soil microbial communities from Barrow, Alaska - NGEE Surface sample 210-1 deep-072012 | ecosystem: Environmental > Terrestrial > Soil > Wetlands > Peat ... | reverse complement strand
CCGTCGACCAGCGCGCCAAGATCCTCCATCGCATCACCAAACTTTTCGTGGTCGCATCGGCCGGATACTCCGACGAACAGATCGAGCTATTCGACGATGTCCTGATGCGGTCGCGGCGACCATCGAGCTGTCGGCGCGCGCCGTCCTGGCCTGCCTGCTTGCGGGTCCGAACGCCAGGGCCGACATCACGTTCTGCAACCAGTTCCCGCACTTGGTTTACGTGGCGATGGCCTATCCGCAAAATGGCGGTTCCTGGATTTCGCGCGGCCGGATCTCACTCAAGACCAGCGAATGTTCATTGTTCGACCCCGCACTGCGCGTGAAGACGTTCTACTACCGCGGCGAGAGCGCCGCCTACCGTGGTGCGTCCGGTAAGCGGGTAAAAAACAATTGTGGTTCCGGCAGAAGTTTCGCGATCCGGGAGGCCGGCAACTTCAACTATTGGGATGCCCAGCAGAAGGTGCTCGATTCGAGTCTGGCAGACTTCACCCATGCCGGGGAAACGAACGGGGATGCGATTTCCGTCACGGTCACTTTCAATGCCGATGGCAATGGGTCGAGCGTCACGATAAAATAACCTTGCCTGGCCGCATGCGGCTGAACTGGTAGCGCCGATCAGGGCATCATGCCCGTCGGAGCAAACTTCCATGCCAATGCGCCACGCACCGTCTGCCCGGTCAGGGAGACGCGGTAGGGATCGCCGGTCACGCCGATGTAATCCTTGTGGCCGTAATCGTCATACAGATATTCGATGCGGCCCACGAGATTGCGCGTGAAGGCAAATTCGGCGCCGCCACCGATCGACCAGCCGAAATACTTGCCGCCGACGACCGTCGTGATGGCGCCCTCGTGAAAGTCGAGATCGGCCACAGCAAGTCCGCCCGCGACATAAAACAGCCAGTTGTCGAGCGCGTAACCGGCGCGGCCGCGCAAATGGCTGGTCCAATTCAAATCGTAGGTGTTGGGTGCCTGGGTGGTGATGAAATTGACCGCGCCGACGCCATGGGCGTGGGTCCAGCCGAAATCGCCCTCGAGACCGAAGACAACGGGGCCGTTTTGCCAATTGTAGCCGGCCAGCACGCCGCCGATAACGCCGTCAGTGGGAGCGCCTGGCTCGGTGACCACGCCATCCTCTTCGACGCGCGTGCGGCCCCACAGATAGCCAACATGTCCGCCGATATAAAACCCGCTCCAATCGTAGGGCGGCGCGGCGATGGGAGCCTTGGTGATGGGCGCCTTGAGCGGCATATCGGCCGCCAATGCCACCTGCGTGAGGGCGATGGCCGAGACAGCGACAATAAATGCAACCGATAGCCGACTCATAAGCGCCCCCAATTTTCAAGCAAAATTAGCTTATCGCCGGACCGACTGGGGCGCAAATAGGTTTACCGCCGGACCCACTTGGATTTCAGGGCCGGTTTATTATCGCGATGGAAAAAATCAGTCTTCCATCGGCACCATGGCCGCGTCCTTGGAATTGCGCAGCGTGAGCGAAGTCTTCACGTTGCGCACATTGGGCGCGGCGGTGAGCTTCTCGACGAAGGCCTGGAAGGTCTTCAAATCCGGCGCGACGCATTTGAGCACGAAGTCGATCTCACCCGAGAGCATCCAACATTCGCGCACCAGCGGCTGCGCACGCACGAACTCTTCGAAGGCGGCAAGGTCGGGCTCCGCCTGGCTCGCCAGATGCACCATGGCGAACACCGCCACCTCGTAGCCGAGCTTCTTCTCGTCGAGCAGCGCGCGGTAGCCCTTGATGTAGCCGGCCTCCTCCAGCGCGCGCACGCGGCGCAGGCAGGGTGGCGCCGAAATGCCGACCCGGCGCGACAGCTCGACATTGGTCATGCGGCCGTCGTCCTGCAGCTCTTTCAGAATCTTGCGGTCGATGGCATCGAGTCGGGCGGTCAAGCTCCCCTCCGGGGATGAGCAAAAGCTGGGAACATCCATACCGCGAAATAATGTTTCGCGAAACATTATTGCGCGACTGCCGCGACACAGTGACCCTGCGTAAACTAAGGCTGTGAGTCCCGGGGGTTGCGTATCTTGCATAGCTCCCCGAAAGCCATAGATTGTGCTGGCAAAAGAGCCGGCTGGCCCGGCCGCTTGGGCGAAAGACGCCCGACGACGCCCGCCAGGGGGGCGCTAAAAATGCCAAAGACTACCCACGCCAAGGTCGTGATTATCGGCTCGGGTCCTGCCGGCTACACCGCCGCGATCTATGCCGCGCGCGCCATGCTGGAACCGATCTTGATCCAGGGCGTGCAGCCCGGCGGCCAGCTCACCATCACCACTGACGTGGAAAACTACCCCGGCTTCGCCGACGTCATCCAGGGTCCCTGGCTGATGGAGCAGATGCTCAAGCAGGCCGAGCATGTCGGCACCAGACTGGTCTACGACCACGTCACCAAGGTCGAGCTGGCGCAGCGGCCGTTCCGCTTGGCTTGCGATTCGGGCGACGTCTATCTCGCCGACGCGCTGATCATCGCCACCGGCGCGCAGGCGCGCTGGCTCGATCTGCCCTCCGAGCAGAAGTTCAAGGGCTATGGCGTGTCGGCATGCGCAACGTGTGATGGCTTCTTCTACCGCAACAAGGAAGTGGTGGTGATCGGCGGCGGCAATACCGCGGTCGAGGAAGCGCTGTTCCTCACCAATTTCGCCTCCAAGGTCACCGTGGTGCACCGCCGCGACTCGTTCCGCTCGGAAAAGATCCTACAGGACCGGCTGTTCAAGAACCCCAAGATCGACGTGATCTGGGACAGCGTGCTCGACGACGTGCTCGGCAGCGACAACCCGCCGAAGGTCAACCGCGTGCGGCTCAAGAACCTGAAAACCGGCGCGCTGAGCGAGCGCAAGGTCGACGGCGTGTTCATCGCCATCGGGCATACGCCTGCCTCCGAGCTGTTCACCGGCCAACTGCAGATGAAGCCGGCCGGCTATATCATCACCGCCGGCCATTCCACCGTCACTTCCGTGCCCGGCGTGTTCGCCGCTGGCGACGTCACCGACGACATCTACCGGCAGGCGGTCACCGCGGCCGGACAGGGCTGCATGGCGGCGCTCGAAGCGGAGAAATTCCTGGCCGCGCATGAACACCAGCGCGCGGCGGCGGAATAAGTCATGGTCACACCCAATAAGTCGATGGATTGGGACAAGCTGAAGGTGTTCCACGCCGCAGCGGAAGCCGGTTCATTCACTCATGCCGGCGAGCGGCTCGGCCTGTCGCAGTCGGCGGTCTCGCGCCAGGTCTCGGCGCTCGAAGGCGAACTGTCGGTGTCGCTGTTCCACCGCCATGCGCGCGGGCTGATCCTCACCGAACAGGGCGAGCTGCTCTTCCGCACGGCGCACGAAGTTTTCATGAAGCTGGAAGCCGCGCGCACCAAGCTCACCGACAGCCGCGAACGGCCGAACGGCGAATTGAAAGTATCCACCACGCCCGGCATCGGCGTGCATTGGCTCACCCCGCGGCTCGGCGAATTCCTCGACCTTTATCCCGACATCCATATCACCTTGATCACCACCGACGAGGAGCTCGACCTGGCGATGCGCGAGGCCGACGTCGCCATCCGCCTGCGCCAGCCGACCCAGCCCGACCTGATCCAGCGCAAGCTGTTCTCCGTGCATTTCCACGCCTATGCCTCGCCCGACTATCTCAAGCGCTTCGGCACGCCGCGCGACCACGCGGACCTCGACAAGCACCGCATCATTCTGCTCGGCGGCAACGTGCCGGCGCATTTCGCCAACCGGCGCTGGCTGCTCGAAATCAGCCGCGACGGCAAAGGCGCGCGCAGCCCGAATCTGACCATCAATAATGTGCTCGGCGTCCTGCGCGCCTGCCAGCGCGGCTTAGGCGTCGCGATTCTGCCCGATTATCTGGTGGAGGAAAACGGCGGACTGGTGCAGCTGTTCGGCGACGACAACACGCTCGCGCTCGATGCCTATTTCGTCTATCCGGAGGAACTCAAGTCGGTCGCGCGTATCCAGGTATTCCGCGACTTCCTGGTTGCCAACGCGCAGCGCTGGCATTTCTGAGTTTCACCGCGACAAAATAGCGCAGCAGCGGTTGGCGATTTGGCATGGCCATCATGCGTGTGACTTGCGAATTGGCCGGCGAATTGCGATTCAGCATGGCAGTCATGCGGCGCATGACGTTGCTGGAGCAGCGTGCGGCTCGCATAATTGCCGCTCGCTGTTGCACCGGATGTTTCCTCCCAGAGTCACCGGTGTGCAGCATGTTCCCCTCTGGAAGATTGCCGGTCCCCACACCGGCAAACTGAAACCGGGCCCCTCACGGGGCCCGGTTTTTTATCGGGTAAGGGCAGGCTTCGCCGGGGTCATGCGCTAGCGGAAGCGCGCGATAGCGTAGGCGAGATCGACGATCTGCGCGTCGGTCACCGGCGCCAGCACCTCGGCCATGGCGGCGTCGTAGCCGTGCCGCGTATTGTTCTTGTATTCGCGCAGCGTCTTGACCAGATAGTCCTCGCGCTGAGCGGCGATGCGCGGAACGTTTTCGCGGCCGGACAGATCGAGACTATGACAGTTGTTGCAGCGGTGCTGCGTGATCAGCGCGCTGCCGCTGGCGATGCGCGCGGCATCCGGCGTATCGCTCGGTGGTGGTGGTGGCGGCGGCAGCTTGGCCAGATTGTCGGAGAATAGCCGCAGGTCGTCGTCGGTGAAGCCCTTGGTCACGTCGTTCATGATCTCGACGCCGCGCTGCTTCTCGCGGAACAGATAGAGCTGGATCAGCAGATAGGGCGCGGGCTGCCCGCCGAGCGAGGGGATTTCCGGCGTTTCCGACTGGCCCTTCTCGCCGTGGCAGGCGAGGCAAGGCGCCGCCCGCTCGGCGAAGGTCTCGGCCTGCAGCGGCGCAATGACAACGCAAGCGAGAGCCGCCGCGGCGGCGAACTGCCGTGCGAATTGCATCGTTTTGGGCATCGTCATGGCAAAAAATGCCGGGACCGCGAGAAAGCGTTCCCGGCATATTCCGTTAGCGGTTGGCCGTGCGGGCCTTGCCGTAGGTAATGCGATAGATCGCGCCGTTCCAATCGTCGGACACTAGCATCGATCCGTCTTTCATGAACTCCACGTCCACCGGGCGGCCGATATATTTGTTGTCGACCAGGAACCCTGTGATGAACACTTCCGACGATTTCACCGTGCCATCCTTGTTGAGGAAATAGACGATGATGTCGCCGCCGAACTTCTTCGAGCGGTTCCACGAGCCGTGGCGGGCGAGGAAGATGGCGTTCTTGTACTTCGCCGGGAACATATTGCCGGTGTAGAAGCGCAAGCCCAAGCCTGCCGAGTGCGGGCCGGTCAAGACGATCGGCGGCGTGAACTCGCTGCAGCTATGGCCCCAGCCGAATTCCGGGTCCGGCAGATTGCCCTGGTAGCAGTAGGGCGATCCGAAATGCTCGCCCATCTTGGTGACGCGGTTGAGCTCATCCTCCGGAACATCCTCGGACATCCAGTCGCGGCCATTGTCGGAGAAGTAGAGCTGCTTGTTCACCGGGTTCCAGTCAAAGCCCACCGAGTGGCGCACGCCGCGCGCGACCACTTCCATGCCGGTGCCGTCGAGATTGATGCGGCGAATCTGGCCGTGCGTGGGCGGCGGCATGACGTTGTTGCCCGGCTGGCCGACCTCCAGATAGAGCTTGTTGTCGGGACCGATGGCGATGAACTTCCAGCCATGCGCTTCGTCCTTCGGCAGATCCTTGTAGATCACCGTCGGCTTCGGCGGTTTGTCGAGTTGGGCCTCGATATTGTCGATCTTGGAGATCTGCGACAGCTCGGCGATGTAGAGCGTGCCGTTGTGATAGGCGAGCCCGTTCGGGCGATAGAGGCCCTCAGCGATGGTCTTGATCTCGGTCTTGCCGTCCTTCTTGACGATGGCGGTGACCTTGTTGCCGAAGCGGGTGCCGACAAACACAGTGCCCTTGTCGCCGATGCGCAGCGAGCGCGTGTTGGCGATGCCGCTGGCATAGACTTCGATGTTGAAGCCAGGCGGCAACTTGAGTTGGGCGGTCGGCAGCTTGTCGGCTGCCGCCGGGATCGGCGGCGGCGCGACCGGCGCGAGTTTGCTGGCGGCCTCGTTGCCTTCGGGGCGGCCGATCAGCGGCGAGCCGGGTGGCAATGCGGGCGCGGCGGCAGGTGCCGCTGCGGGTGCAGCGGCCGGCGCCGGAGCAGGCGCAGCGGCGGGTGGAGCGGAAGCCGGCTGGGCGAAGACCGGAGCGGTCAACAGAAGACCGGCGATCGTGCCGGCGAGCAATAGGCTGCGCCGGGCGGTGACACACGAAATCATCGAAGTCCTCCCTGATGTGGAGGCGCGTGTCTGCCGCGGCTGGAACGAGAAGCCCTAACCCGGAGCGCGCCCCCCTTCGCGGTAAGTGTCCACCATTTGACCCATCGGTTGCAATCGGGGATCTGCCGATTTCGGCGAGTCAGGAATGCCGGTAGCTCAGGGCCGTGAAGGACAAGGCCGCCAGCGAGCAGCGCGAACGCCAACGGAAATAAGTGATCAAAGGCTTCAGAAAAGTGACAGATGTTCTGCGCCTGTGACATCATTCGAGTGGAAAGCCTCCGCTGCTGTCAACCGGCCATAAGGAGGCATCGATCGACCTGCCCGCCGAGACCTGCGGGACAAGCAGGATCGCGTGGAGGGTCTTCGTGTCTGTCGGGTGCGATTTTCAGTGCGTCTTCGGTGGTCTTGCGGTGGGCCGGCGCCGTCGAGATCGGCTGCACCGAGTTGCATCGTTCGCCGTCGTGATATGCGCCGTGGCCGGGCTCCTTACTAGCATCGACTCTTTGATGGCGCAGGAGACGGCTGGCGATGAGTCCCGGCCGAAGGAGGAGATCCGCTTCCGGCTCTACCGCTGGCAGGAGGATTATCTCTGGCTCTCGCGCAAGACCGAGCCGCTCAGCGACTACGAGCGCTTCAAGTACATCCACCTCGGCGGCGCGCCCACGAATTATCTCAGCCTCGGCGGAGAATTGCGCTACCGCTATGACGGTTACAATCCCTATCTGTTCGGCCTGACGGCGAACGGAAAGCCCTTCGGCTCCAATCAGGAACGCATGTTCCTGCATGGCGATCTGCATCTCACGGAATATTTCCGCGCATTCGTGCAATTCGATGCGGCCGCAGAGGCGGGCCGTCCGGTCCAGCGGGCCTTTGACCAGAGCGCGCCAGATCTGCGTCAGGCCTTCGGCGACCTGATCCTGCCGACGGGCAAGGGCACGACGACGCTACGCATCGGCCGCCAGGAGCTTTGGCTTGGTCCCTCGCGCTGGCTCGCCGTACGCGACCCCACGAACATTCGCCGCTCCTTCGACGGAGCCCTGCTCGAATATCGAGACGATGTCTTCATCTTCCGCGGCTTCGCGGCAAAGGCCGTCCTCATCTATCCGGGCCTATTCGACGATCCAACTTCTTCCAGCGAAGCCTTCCGTGGCTTCTACCTGAGAACCAGGCGCCTCTTCTCCCTGCCGGTCAGCGTCGATCTTTATCTGCTCGACAAGCAGCTCGATCGCGTCACCTATGCGCGTGGCTCTGGCCGCGAAGACCGCTGGACTGGCGGCGGGCGCGCCGCAGGCAAGCTCGCATCGCTAGATTATGCTATCGAGGGTGCATATCAGTTCGGCACGTTCGGCAGCGCCGACATTTCCGCCTGGGGCTTCTTCGCTGACGTCAGCCGCGCGTTCGAAGGCTTCGGCGTCACGCCGCGGTTCGGCCTGCGCAGCCATTACGCTTCAGGTGATCGCAATCTCAAGGAGTCGACGCTGCGGACGTTTTCGGCGCCCTATCCGGCGGCGAGCGTTATCTCCGAAATGTCGCTCTTGTCGGTCTCCAACGCATTCAATCTGCAGCCGTATGTCCAGCTGACCCTGCCGTACAACCTGGTGCTCGGCGCCAACTGGAACTGGATATGGAAGGCAACAGCGGCAGATTCCGTCTATGGCCCGATCGGAACGCTCATCACCGCCCCGAACTCGCCGGCGAGTACCGTGGCGCAGATCGGGCAGGTGGATATGACCTGGGACGTCACGCGCTTCCTGCAGGTCCACGCCCTTTATGCGCACATTTTCGCGGGCGACTACATCAAAGCCGCCAGGGGTGGCGATTTTGACTATTATCGGTTGCAGATTATGACGCGATTTTGAAAGCAGAGGTGATCAAAGAAAGGCGGGGCCTCATTAGGCTTCCCAAAGTGCTGACAGTCAAGACCACGCACCCAAATCGGGCGAGGCGTTGATCAGCGTCCAGCGGCCGTCGCCGGCGCTGACCGCGAGGCCCGCCTGCGTACGCACACGCACGCGCGCATCACCGGCCCACGCCAGCGTGCAGACTGGGCAGCGGCAATTCCAATGCGGAAAAGCGCCTCCGGCCGCCGAACCAAGCACGATGGCAGTGAGGCGCCCCATCTAACGGGGGTCGCGCGGACGTGGCGAGGAAATCAGAACTCGGCCGGCGACTCGGGCCTTGGGCGCGCGAGCATCATCCCGGTGTCATGCAGCGGCCCTATCCTGGGGGTTCTGCCAAGCCCGCCATCACAAAGAAGTCATCGGGGTAAAACTGGCAAAAACCTGTTCAGGAACCAGCCGGCCTGCCGACGGTTGCTATAGGCTAAAGCCTGCGGCAAGGCCGGAAATACCAGCCAAATCGGGGATTTTAGGCCCAGTGCAAAATAGCCACAGTCGGCGGCTGTTTCGCTCTTGCTTGTTGGGAAAAGCGTAACTACCGCAAGAGTATGGGATAGGATGGCTTGGAATCGAGGGGGCCTTGGCCCCCCGTACAGTGTTTAGGAGACGTTCTGGTGAAAAGTGCCCGATTTAACCGTCTGCTGGCCTCGACCGCCCTCGGGCTGGTGCTGGTATTGGGAAGCCATGCCGGCAACCCTCAGGCAGCATTGGCGCAGCAGTCCGAACAGCAGATCGAGGCGGCGGTGCCGATGCCGGATACCGACCTGTTGCCGCCGCTGACGGCGAAGGACGTCGCGAGCACTCCCAGCACGCCGTCGACCGATATCAAGGCTGAGCCCAAGCAGGACGCCGCCGCGCCGGCGGCCGAGCCGGCAAAAGCCGCGGCCGTGCCGGCCGCCACCCCGGTGTCCGCCACGGCGGACAGCGCGGTCGCCGACCAGTTGCGCGAGACGATCTCCGGCAAGCTCGACCGCATCGTCAGCCACAAAGCCGACCGCGAGGGTGTGGAGGCATTCTACAAGGCGCGCGACTACAAGCCGCTGTGGGTGAGCGATGGCGCCGCCGACGAACGCGCCAAGGCCGCGATCGCCTATCTCGCGCAGGTCGACAGCGTCGGTCTCGATCCGAGCGATTATCCGACCCCGGATTTCAAATCGGCGGTCACCGCCAACGCGCTGGCCGAGGATGAGCTCAAGCTCACCGCCGCCGTCCTCACTTATGCACGCCAGGCGCAGACCGGCCGCATCCATTTCAGCCGCGTCGGCGCCGACATCGAATTCAAGCTCGTCGCGCCGGAGCCGGCCGAGGTGCTGGCCAAGCTCGCCGACGCCAATGATGCCGGCAAGGCGCTCGACAGCTACAATCCGCCGCAGCCGGAATTCGCCGCGCTCAAGGCCAAGCTCGCCGAACTGCGCAAGGGCGCCCTGACGCCCAAGGCCGAGGAAGAAAAGAAGCCGGACCTTGTGCATGTCGGCGAAGGCAAGATTCTGCGCCCCGGCATGAAGGATGCGCGCGTGGTGGCGCTGCGCAAGCGATTGAACATCGCCGGCGACAAGGACAGCCCGCGCTATGACGACGCGGTGCGCGACGCGGTGAAGACGTTCCAGACCGAAGCCGACATCGACGTCGACGGCAATCTCGGCTCCAACACGGTGCGCGCGCTCAACGGCGAGAAGAAGGTCGCGCGCGGGCCATCCGCCAATCCGACCGACACCATCATCGTCAACATGGAGCGCTGGCGCTGGCTGCCGCGCGACCTCGGCAATCCGCACGTGATCGTCAACGTGCCGGATTACAGCTTGACGCTCTACAACAACGACAAGGTCTATTGGCACACCAAGATCGTGGCCGGAAAGCCGGGCAAGGCGACGCCGATGGTCAGCGCGGAGATGAAATTCATCACCGTCAACCCGACCTGGAACGTGCCGCCGTCGATCATCGAGAACGAATATCTTCCGGCGCTGCAACAGGATCCGGATGCGCTCGATCGCATCGGCCTGAAACTGACCCAGGACGCCGACGGCACCGTGCACATTTCGCAGCCGCCAGGCGCCGGCAATGCGCTCGGCCGCATCCGCTTCAACTTCCCCAACAAGTTCCTGGTCTACCAGCACGACACGCCGGACAAGTATCTGTTCGCCAAGGAAAAGCGCGCCTACAGCCATGGCTGCATGCGGGTGCAGAACCCGCTCACCTATGGCGAGAAGCTGTTGTCGCTGGTGCTGCCGAGCGAGCACTACACCGAGGCGCGGCTGGAGAAGATGTTCGGCGGCAGCGAGATCAACATCAATTTCCCCCAGAACATCTGGGTCCACCTGACCTATCAGACCGCGTTCGTGGATGAGGACGGCAAGCTGCAGCTGCGTGAGGACGTATACGGCCGCGACGCGAGAATGATCGCCATCCTCAAGGGCAGCGAGCGCAAGGTCGCCGACATCGCGATCGAGCGGGCGCCGAATTCATCGTCCAAGCCGGTGCGCATGCCGGTTGGCATGTATGGCGGCGGCGGCGGCAGCAACTATAGCGGCCCAGGCTTCTTCGACTTCTTTTTCGGTGGTCAGCGCCAGCAGCCAACGCCAGTCTATCGGCCGCCGCGCGGCTTAGGCCCGCGCGCCGGCAGCAATGGACGCTATACGGTGCGCTGACCGCCTATCGTTTCGCGCATGAAAACGCCGGCGAGCCAATCGCCGGCGTTTTTGCGTTGCGCGGCTAACGGCAGTTGATTTTTCACAAACCGCCTGATGCATCTGGGCACCGATTTTCATTTGCACGCGACATTTCGCTCCAAACCATATGCCATTGTTCGGCTTCTTCCGGCGTTAATGACGAATTGAGCTTCTGCTTGAGCAGCCACTCTTCGGCGCCGACGCCGCTGGCCGTAACCTCTGCAGCAAATTTGGTTAGGTGAAGGAAGATATCCGTTACCGCGCGCGCATACGCTCCCGACTGTCGGGCATGCCGCCATATCGCGGCAGAATATATCATGCGCCCCCGAAGACTCTTCGCGAGACCTAGGCGCTCCTTACGGTATCCGAGCAGAATTTTGCCGACGGCGGAGAAGCGACTGGACCCCGCCGCGCGAAGCAGCAATTCCTGATCCTGCGTTATCCAAAGCCGTTCATCGTATTGATACTTCCGAAACCAGACGGCCCTCCCGCACCAGGTCGGATGCGGGAACATAAAGCCTCTATATGGCTGAGCAACAATTTCATCATGCGTTGTGGGCGTCGACATTACGCCGACGATTTCGCCTTGACGCCTGAACACCACAGCCTTCGATGCCACCACGTCTATTCCGGGGTCGGACCGCAATACACCGACTTGGACAGCGAGACGCTCCGGATAGCAAATGTCGTCGGCATCCATGCGGGCGATAAACTCCCCGCGGGCAAGACGAACTGCCTCATTTAATCGACACGCCAGCCCTCTTGACTCCTCATGTCGAATAATTCGAATGCGCGGATCGCCAAATGCGGCCACGCGCGTCGCACTATCGTCACGTGATCCATCGTCAATGAGAACAAGCTCCCAGTCGGTCAACGTTTGCCAAATGATAGAACGGATTGCGGAGTTCAAGGTAGCCGCGCTATCGCGCATCGACATGATTATCGATACAATTGGAATTGGAGAGTGATCAATCAAGCGATGTCGCCTCCGAGTATTTCGACTGATCGCACTGGCGCAAATAGTAAGTCAACTTTCGCGGTAAAAGAAACGTCCTGGAAAGCCCGCTGCTCGAAACGTTCGGTCGCCACACACGCGCCAGGAGAATTCATATGCCAGCCGTCGCAGTGCGCGCCAGAAGAGCCTGCGATGGGCGAATTTGCCGCCTGTGGCCCGCAATGAATCGAGGACGCGACGCAAGGCGACCCCGCGGCGATGCTGTTCGACAAGCTTCCGGAGCAGATCAGAGTTGAGCGCCCACGGTTGCTTGCGCCGTTCACCGGCGATTTCCAGCGCTCGCTGCAAAATCGGCGCAAAACGCGCCTCGTAAAGATGCTCGCGCAGAACCCGCTGGTGTCCGGCCCGGGCTATGGCGTCGCGCTCGTCGGGATGATTCAGGAAATAGCGAATCTTCTCCGCCAGCTCGTCATCGTCACGATACGTGATCATCTCTTCACCGATACGGAAATACTGCGCGAGGCTCTCGCTCACCTCGCTCAGGAGAAAGCCACCGGCGCCCGGCACCTCGAAGGTGCGGGCTTTGATCTGCCGGCTGCGCGCAAGGCTGGTCCCGGACAGTTGCAGTCCGGAATCGGCGAAATTAAGCGATATGCGCGACGATCGATAAATCCGGCCGACATCGCGTGATCCGACCGGCCCGCGCTCCCAGCCATGGCCGAAGCACGTCACGTCTGTGCCCCTGCGCGCCATCGCCTGCACGCGCGCACGCCGGTTCCCGTAAGCCGCCCCGACAAAACTCACGTCATATTCACACGCGCTTGAGGGCAGCGGCTCCGCCAAGCGGGACGAGGCCGCTGCCCATTGCGAGGCCATCACGTTCTTGATCCCGAGTTTCGCGGCTTCGCTCATTGATGCGGCATGCGTCATCACATGGAGATCGACGTGTCCGGCCAGATAGCGCGAGAACTGCAAGAACTTCCACGAATCATCGGTGCCCCAGTTGACGACTGCGGCCGGGCTTTTGCTCCTGATAAGATCGAGCGTTTCGAACCAAACTTCGTAACTCATGAGGACGCAGAAAATAACGTCGGGCTGATATGCCCGAACATGCTCGATCAAGCGGAGGTTGAGATCGGCGAAGTCGCGGTACTGTTGGCGATCGAAGGAATCAAACAACTCGACCTGGTGCCCCAGCGCCGCAAATGCCGGCAGAAAATTGGCGTGTTCATAGCCTTCGCCCCGCGCCGGGTCTCCGTAGGCGTGCCGACCGAATACGCAGAGGATTTTCAAGCCGCCGCCCCGCTTGTCCGCTTCAACGCGCGGACGTGATACCCGACCGTAAATCGCTTTTCCTGATCAAATCGATCCAACAGCTTTGCTACAAATGGTATCAAGCCTGCGAGAACCGGGAGGAGCAGGAGCCAGAACGGCAGCCAGGCGAGCTCGCAAACCAACGGCATGCCCAGCGAGAACGGGCGCGCCATTTGCATGAACCGAATGGATTCCTGAGCGTAATGTCTGAAGGAGCCTTCATTCGCTTCTATTGTAATGTCGCTAAAGCCCGCCTCTGATAAAAATCGTCCGTACCAATAAGGCGTGTATCCTCCATAATAATGATACGGCTCCTGATGGATTCCCGAACCAAGCGGAGCTGTCAGCAGAAGCACGCCATCGTTCCCCAGAATACGCGCGAATTCAAAAATTAGCGTAATCGGTTCAGGGTGATGTTCCAGCACTTCGGTACAGAGCACCACGTCAAAGCTTTCATTTGCGACCGGAATTTCCTTTGCGTCACAGACAATGTCGATTTGACCATATCGGCCGTCTCGCAATTGATCGGAATTTAGGGCGATAAAATCCTGTGTTCGGTAGTTGCAGTGGGAAAACAGTGCGCGGTAAGGCGCCGACCCTGCACCGATGTCGAGGACGCGTGCACCGCTTGGCACTTTTGCAGCCTGCGCCGCAACCCACAAATCACGATTGCGCAGATTGAAGGCAAAAAAATCACTATGTGTGATTTTCCTTAGAAATTTTCGCATCGCGTCATTCTCATTTCAGTGCTTGGCCAAAAAGGTTTACTCAAGTCTTGGTCATAACGAACATTCCACAGCCATAAGATAAATTGTCCGCATGCGAAAACTCACACGCGTCCGCGAAACGCCCCTGGTCATCGACAAGACCGAAGCGGACAACTTTCAGACTAGGTAAGGCGTTTAAAATCGTTCGCGTTGCAAAGACACGGTGGGCATTGAAGCAGACGCGCTCCCGCCCGACCGGCGTGGAAAGATAGAGCTGGCCGCCGCGCGCCAACACACGTTCCAGTTCGTGCAAGCCGGCGAAGCAGCCCGATGGATCGATCGGATCTCCATAGCGGCCGAGGCCGATGTGCTCGATGACGTGCAAAGACGACAAGGAGGAGACGGAGCCATCGGCGAAAGGCAACCGCGTGATATCACCGGCGATCGGCGTGAGCTCCTCTTGATGAACACGCAGAGGCCGGTAGTCGACAAACAAGAGCGGAACAAATGCCGACAACACGCCCAGCATGCGGATGTCCGAGCCCACATCCACGTGCAGCGGCGGATTTGACTTCGCGAGATTACGCGCCATCCATGCCGCTTGATAAAAATAGTGCGGATCAAACGGCGTATGACTGACCCGGTCCATCAGACAGGGCCACAGATCCGCAAATCGAGCATTGCCCCCACCAGCCATTCGACGATATCGAATCCAAGCAGTGAAAAAGCCTGGCAATCGGACAACTGAAGCGATCCGACGGGGATCCAAAAAAGGAAGAACCCAGTTTTGCGCGAGCTTCCGCCACATTAGTCCGGTCCGGTTTGATCGAAGTTTGCGGCTAAGCAAGATCGGCCGCGACACTTACAAAAAGAGATAATTATACGATCCAAAATCCACGTATCCTTGTTTTACCCACCGGCCGACATCGCTTGGATGTATAAGTCGCTCATCGCGATTGGCAGTTCTGGCTTCGTATCCCCTCCGCCAGAACAGTTCGAATGTATCGTGAAACTTGTCGTTCAAGCCACCTGGAAAATTCTCGCTAAGACAGATTTCAACCAGCCACGCAGGCCTTGGCGACAGGCTGAGGGTATGCTCGGCACCGCTGAGAACTTCATATTCAAAGCCCTCTACATCGATTTTGACGAGAATCGGTTGGCCGCTAAATCTGGAATTCACGATAATATCGAGGGTGCTGATTGGCACGATCTCGTACCATTTATCGGACGTTGCCGCCCAGCCAGGCACGAACGACGCTGCGGTGTTGCCGCCGAACAGGCGTTTGATTCCAGCCTTTCCCGAAAGGCCCACCGGAAAGACTTCTACATCAAGGAAGTCGTTGCAAAGGAGATTCCGGTAAAGCGCAGTAAGATTGACCGATAGAGGCTCGATAGCAACGACATGTTTGCCCTGCGCCGCGGCTAAACATGTATAAAGCCCAATGTTTGCCCCGATATCGATGCATGTCGATGCCTTTTGAAGAAGCCTCAGGAATACTTCAATCTCTTCAGTCTCAAAGACGCCTGCCGCCATTGCGACGTTGCCCGCCAACTTGAAGCCAAACGGCGTTGGTACGGGCGGCGCCATAGCGGCACGCTCATCGCGTATGCTCCGATAAGCCCGCCCGATGCTAGGCAGCCAAGTATCGATTATGTGCCTCGCGGAACGCTGAATCGGCCGTCTCATGCACGCCCCGCAAGCAGGCGCCATCCCGCCCATTGATAGGCAGCGGCAATACCGCACAAATGCACGACGTTGAGGGCGACGAGAGGCGCCAAATATCCGAAACGAGGATAGAGCGCCACCGTCAATGCCAGCCGCGCCGCCACTTCGACACAGGCTATTCCATTCCACACACGAAAGCGCGCCAACGAATAGGACAGGATAGACGGCAAACGTGCCAGCCCCACCCACACGATCGCCGTCCCCGCAAGCACAAAACCCAGCGGGTCTTTCGGCGCGTGCTCGGCGCCAAGCCAAAGCATGGTTATCCATGGACCCAACAGCGCATAGGCGAGGCCGGCCGGGATCGCCGTCACTAACAGCAACGTGGCAACGTGCCGATACTGCCGCTTGATCGCGGCGTGCTCATTCATGGCATCCATGCGCACCAGAATGGGGCTCCACGTTTCCGAAATTCGCCACAGCGCGGTTACGCCGACCTCGGCGATCTTCCAGAGCAGGACATAGCGGGCGGCGGTCTCGGCGCCGCCGAGCCAGCCTATCACCAGCACATCGGATTGCGATGACACGATCAGCGCCGCAGAAAGAAAGTAGCCGCCGCCCATGCGGCCGGTCAGTCGCGCCAGCAGCGGACGCAGCGTGCCAATCATATGTTTTGCGATCGGACGCGTGCCCTGCCAGCACAAGGGAAGAAGCACGCGCGCGACCAGGACCGAGCCCAATTGGCATGCGAAGACGCCGAACAGTCCGCCGCCGGCGCGCAACACAAACACAACCGAGATAGCATAGGCGAGCACTTGTACGAATTGCAGGAGATTGACGGCGGCGAGACGTGCGGCCGCGGTCAGCGCAAGCCGCTCGATCGACGATTCGTAACTCGCGACCAGAAAAAAGCCCGCGACAATTGCCGCGCCAAGCGGCACCTGCGAGCGGTCAAGAAACGCGACAACGCCGATGCCGAGCAAGGCCGCAGCGGCGCCGTAAGCCAAGAAAATAATCTTTCCGACATCGATCGCTTGCACAAAGCCGGCGTCATTTCTGGTTCCGAAGGCTTCGCCCAGAATGCGTTGCAAGCCCCCGCTGAGCCAGCCGACACCGACTGTCGCGTAGTTGATCATCGCCAGCATCAACACGAGGAGACCAAATCCCTCCGCACCGAGCGTCGTCAGATAAACCGGAACCAGGACGACCTGCGCAATGATGTTTCCCGCCATCGCCAAATAGCCGCTCAACAGGCTCAGCGGATATTCGCTGAGCAGGCGCCGGCGCATTTGGTTGAGATTGAACATTTTAATTTGAGTCACTCGCCAAACAGAAACGATACGCGCAAATAATAAGTTACTCAGGGTGCCAAGGCCCCGGACATGAGTCGCGCGTGCCTGGATTAGCCATGGAACCAGCGTTCGCGCCAGGCCTCGAACATCAGTATGCCCCAAAGCGGATGTTGCCAATTACGGTGCCCGCTAAGGTGCTCCGCCCAACGCCGGCGCACACAGGCGGTGTCGACCAGACCGGCTTCGCGCAGGCGTTTTTCCGCCAGCAGCGTTTCCGCCCAGTCCCGCAGCGGTCCGCGCAGCCATTCGCCGAGCGGAATCCCGAAGCCCATCTTCGGGCGCTCCACCAGTTCCGGCGGGACATGGCGATAGAGCACCTGCCGCAGCAGCCACTTGCTCTTGCCACCACGTATTTTCGCAGACTGGGGCAACGCCCAAGCAAATTCGACCACCCGGTGATCGAGCAGCGGCACGCGTGCCTCCAGCGCCACCGCCATGCTGGCGCGATCGACCTTGGTCAAGATATCGTCAGGCAGGTAAGTGACGAGGTCGAGCAATTGCATGCGATCGAGCAGCGAGGGCATTTCCGCGGCGAGCGAAGGGTCCCAGAGAATGCCTTTCGGTTCCGACGTTCCGGGCATCACCTCATTGGGCTCCCAATGGGTGATCAGTCGCCGGTAGACGGCGTCGCCATCGGGAAGCGCGAGCACGGAAGCGGCCTTGTGCAGTTTGTCGCCGATCTGCGCCGGTAGGCGCGCCGGCAAAAACGCCAGCAGACGCGACCAACGGTCGGGCGAAACGCTGGTCAGCGCGGCAGCCATCCCCTGGCGTATTCCGCGCGGCAGCAGCGACATGCCTCGCCAAAATCGCTGCGTCAAATGATAGCGGTTGTAGCCGGCAAACAATTCATCGCCGCCATCGCCGGAGAGCGCCACCTTGACATGCTTGCGCGTCATTGCGGAGACGAGATAGGTCGGAATTTGCGAGGAATCTGCAAACGGCTCGTCGTACCATTCCGGCAATTGCGGAATGACGTCGAGCGCCTGTTGCGCTGTGACGGTGAGTTCGGTGTGATCGGTGCCGAGATGGCGCGCGACCGCGGCCGCGTGCGGCGCCTCGTCGAAGCCCGCAATGTCGAAGCCGATCGTGAACGTCTTGACCGGCCCGGCATCGGCGGCCTTCATCAATGCGACCACCGTCGAGGAGTCGATGCCGCCCGATAGGAACGCGCCCAGCGGCACGTCGGCGATCATCCGCCGCCGGACCGCGTCCGTGAGCAGGGCCTCCAATTCGTCGGTCAGTTCGCGGTCGCTGCCATGGTTCGGGTTGGCAAGACCCGCGTGCGCGACCTTGCGCGCGTCCCAGAAGCGCTCGATTCGCGGTTCGCCGCCCCATGGCACGGTGAGCACCGTGCCCGGCTCGAGCTTGTGGACGCCTTCATAGATCGTGTGCGGCGCTGTGATGTAATTGAGCCGCATGAAGCTCGCCACGGCGTTGCGATCGATGCGCGGTGTCCAGCCGGGGTGTGCGCGCATCGCCTTGAGCTCGGAGCCGAACAGGAACAGATCGCCGAACTTGGCCCAATAGAGCGGCTTGATGCCGAGCCGGTCGCGCATCAGTGTGAGCGTGCGCTCGCGGCGATCCCACAGCGCTATTGTGAACATTCCGATCAGCCGGCGCAGCGTCGCTTCGACGCCGAACGCGGCGAAAGATTCCAGCATGACCTCGGTATCCGAATGGCCGCGAAACGAAATGCCGCGCGCGGTCAGTGAGGGCCTTATTTCCTCGTGGCTGTAAACCTCGCCGTTGTAGATGATGACGTAGCGGCCATCGGCTGAGACCATCGGCTGATGACCGGCCGGCGACAGATCGACGATGGATAGGCGGCGATGAATCAGGGCAACGCCGGCCTCGGCGTTGATCCACACGCCGTCGTCGTCCGGCCCGCGGTGCCGCAAGCTTTCGCTCATCGAACCGGCTATATCATCGATCGGCCGCGCCGCGCCTTGCGACCGGCCTGCAATAAAGCCCGCGATACCGCACATCCGTTAAATCCAAACCTGTCGTTGGCTTAATTACGCTTAACGTTAGATGAAAACTTCAGCAATGGCGGACGTCTCAAGGATCGTATCGGCCAGTTCATTTTGGTCTATCGCTCATGGCTTATACTCCTGCGCATTCGTTTAGCTCTTCGAGGGGCATTTAAGCCGTGACCATAGATAGGCTTGCAGGCATGCAAGAAACGTCGGATAAGCGCCAAATAAATGGCTTGTTGGAAAACTATGGTCCATCCTAGCGAGCCGGAGGGAAGGCGTGGCACAGCCGTCGTCGTTCGAGTTGCGGGGCAAACGCGTCTATGTCGCCGGTCATAACGGCTTGGTGGGTTCGGCAATTGTTCGACGGCTCGCCAGCGAAGGCTGCGAAATACTCACAGCAGACCGTCAAATCCTCGACCTGACGCGACAATTAGACACTGAACGTTGGCTAGAGGAGTTGAAGCCGGATGCGGTATTTCTTGCCGCCGGCCTTGTCGGTGGAATTTATGCCAACAATACCTATCCGGCTGATTTTATAGCCGACAATCTAGCAATCGCGTTGAACGTTATCCGCGGATCATTCAAAGCCCGCGTCAGAAAGCTCCTGGCGCTTGGTTCGTCGTGCATCTACCCTAAATTCGCGCCGCAGCCCATGTCTGAAGATGCGCTGCTCACCGGACCACTTGAGCCGACCAATCAGTGGTACGCGATCGCCAAAATCGCAGCCATCAAACTGTGCGAAGCTTATCGCCTGCAACATGGCGCCGATTTTATCTCCGTCATGCCGACAAACTTGTACGGTCGCGGCGATAATTACCATCCAAAGAACAGCCATGTTCCAGCCGCACTGATCCGGCGATTTCATGAAGCAAAATTGGCAAAGGCAACGACAGTGACGGTCTGGGGCACTGGAAAGCCACGCCGGGAGTTTCTTTGCTCCGACGATCTAGCCGATGCCTGCGTTTTTCTGATGAAGCATTACTCCGATATTGGATTCCTCAACATTGGCGCGGGGGAGGACATCACAATCGGAGAATTCGCCGCCGAAATCGCACGCGTTGTTGGTTATACTGGTAGGATCATTTTCGATACGTCACGACCCGATGGTCCGCCGCAAAAACTTCTTGACGTGTCTAAACTTAGAAAACTTGGCTGGGTACATAAGACGCAATTACGCGATGGCCTGGCGCAAGCTTATGCAGACTTTCTTGCAGCGGGAGGACGCGGCACCGCTTAGCGTTAGGCGAAAAGCGGCTTTATTTTTTAGGAGTGACGATGACTAAACGGGTGGCATTGATTACCGGAATTACCGGCCAGGACGGCAGCTATCTGGCCGAAATTCTGTTGGAAAAAGGTTACGACGTCCACGGTGTCAAACGGCGGTCATCTTCATTCAATACCGGCCGCATCGATCATCTTTACCGCGATCCGCACGTGCCCAATACGCACTTTTTCCTGCACTACGGCGATCTCACCGACGCCACCAATCTGATCCGGATCATGCAGGAAGTGCAGCCGACAGAAATCTACAATCTCGCCGCGCAGAGCCACGTGCAGGTGAGTTTCGAGACGCCAGAATATACGGCAAATGCCGATGCGGTCGGTACCTTGCGCCTGCTTGAGGGCATTCGCATTTTGGGTTTGAAAGACAGCAGCCGTTTCTATCAGGCTTCAACGTCCGAACTATACGGCAACGCGCAGGAAACCCCACAGACCGAGAAAACACCATTTTATCCGCGCAGTCCGTATGCGGCGGCAAAGCTCTATGCCTATTGGATCACAGTCAATTATCGCGAAGCCTACGGTTTTCATGCGTCAAACGGCATCTTGTTCAACCACGAAGGTCCGCGCCGCGGTGAGACTTTCGTGACACGTAAAATCACGCAGGCAGTTGCCGCTATCCATTTAGGCAAACAAGAATGTCTCTATCTCGGCAACCTAAACGCTCAACGTGATTGGGGGCATGCGCGCGATTTTGCCGAGGGTATGTGGCTCATTCTGCAACAGCCCGAGCCCGACGATTATGTTCTGGCGACTGGCGAAAGCCATTCCGTGCGCGAATTCGTTGAATTGGCCTTCGCGGAAGTCGGCATTACTATCCAATGGCAGGGGGCCGACGCGAAAGAATGCGGGCTCTGCAAAAAGACTAAACGCAAGCTGGTGCAGGTTGACCCACGCTATTTTCGGCCGACGGAAGTCGAAATGCTGTGTGGAAATCCGGCCAAGGCGCGCGCCAAGCTGGGTTGGAAACATCGGGTCGGTTTCCGGGAGCTCGTGCGCGAAATGATGGCGGACGATCTAAAACTAATCTCTGGGCGGCCTGGTGATGGCATGAAAATTGATCGGTGAACCGCCAATGACCCCACCCGACTCCCTCCTCGTCGAACACCCGTCGGACGCCATTGTCGTGTTCCGCCTCAATCGGCCGCAGGTGCGCAATGCGCTCAATCTGGAGGTGCGCGCGCGGCTCGCCGACGAGATCACCCGTCATGCCGCCAACGAAAAAATCCGCTGCCTGATCGTGACCGGCTCGGACACGGTGTTCGCGGCCGGCGCCGACATCGGCGAAATGGCGGAGGCCGGACCGGTCGAGGTCATGGCGCGCAACGTGCAGAAATACTGGCGCACCATCATGGACTGCCCGAAGCCGGTGATCGCCGCGATCGAAGGCTTCGCGCTCGGCGGCGGACTTGAACTGGCCTTGTGCGCCGACATCATCGTCGCCGGCGAAGGCGCCCGCCTCGGCCTGCCCGAGGTCAAGATCGGCATCCTGCCGGGCGGCGGCGGCACCCAGAAGCTGGCGCGGCTGGTCGGGCGCCAGCGCGCCATGCTGCTGCTGATGACCGGCAAGATGTTCAGCGCCGCCGAAGCGCTGAGCATGGGCGTGATCAGCGAGATGGCGCCGACCGGCCAGGCGCTGGCGCGCGCCATCGAAATTGCGCGCGAGATCGCCGGCATGCCGCCGATCGCCATCATGCAGATCAAGGAAATCGTCAATGCCGGCCTGAACGCGCCGCTCGAAACCGCGCTGATGCTGGAGCGCAAGGCATTGCTGTTGCAGTTCGCCACCCGCGATCAGAAGGAAGGCATGCGCGCGTTCCTGGAGAAGCGTAAACCGACGTTCGAAGGGAAGTGAGCGTGGCGCAGGATCTGCAGCGGCCGGATCTGATGGTCGCGGTCATCGGCGCCGGCACCATGGGGCGCGGCATCGCGCAGGTTTGCGCGCAAGCCGGAATGACGGCGCTGCTGTTCGATGCGCGGGAAGGCGCGGCGCGCGAGGCGATGGCGGCGATCGACAAGGCGCTCGACGCCCAAGTGGCGAAGGGCCGCCTGACGGCGGACGTGAAATTGGGCGTGATCGGCCGCTTGCGGGCGATCGGCTCGCTCGATGAGGTCGCGCCCGCCGGCATCGTGATCGAGGCGATCGTGGAAGACCTCGCGGCCAAGCGCGAGCTGTTGCGCGAGCTGGAGCAACGCATCGCGCCCGACGCGGTGATCGCCACCAACACCTCCTCGCTGTCGGTCACGGAGATCGCCGCCGGCTGCGGCGATCCGGGCCGCGTGGGCGGCCTGCATTTCTTCAATCCGCCGCCGCTGATGCGGCTGGTCGAGGTGATCGGCGGATTGCGCAGCGATCCCGCTTTGGTCGAGGCGCTCACCGGCTTCGTGCGCCGCATCGGCAAGCACCCGGTGGTGGCGGCCGACACGCCCGGCTTCGTGGTCAATCACGCCGGCCGCGCCTATGGGCCGGAGGCGCTGCGCATCGTCGCGCAAGGCATTGCGAGCCCGCGCGAGGTCGATCTGCTGATGAAGGAGGCCGCCGGTTTCCGCATGGGGCCGTTCGAGCTGCTCGATCTGATCGGCGCCGACGTCACTTACGCGGTGATGGTGAGCATCTACGAGCGATATTTCGGCGAGCCGATGTATCAGCCGTCGGCGCAACTGGCCGTGCGCGTGGCCGGCGGCTTGCTCGGGCGCAAGACCAAGCAGGGCTTCTACAATTACGACGGCCCGCCGGCGGCGAGCGCGCCGACGGTGCAGGTCGCTGTGCAACCGGTGCCGTCGGTGGCCTGGGTCGCGGACGAGGACGGCGGCCGCGAACTGGCCGAATGGCTCGCGAGCGCGGGCGTTAAGACGCAAGTTGGCGGCGTGCCGGATGCGCGCGCTTTGTGTTGCGTGACGCCGCTCGGCGAGGACGCCACCAGCGCCGTCGTCCGGCTCAAGCTCGACCCGGCACGCACGGTCGCGGTCGATATGCTGGGCGGTTTCAAGGGCCGCCGCACCGTGATGAAAACGCCGCTCACGACACCGGAAACGTTAGGCGCCGCGGTCGCGGCGCTGTCGACGGCTGCGCCGGTCACCGTCATCAACGACAGCGCGGGCTTCGTGGTGCAGCGGCTGCTCGCCATGATCGTCAATATCGGCAGCCGCATCGCCGAACTGCGCATCGCCGCGCCCGGCGACATCGACACCGCGGTCGAGCTCGGGCTCAATTATCCGAAGGGCCCGCTGGCGCTTGGCGACACGCTCGGTGGGCGCCGCGTGCTGGCCGTGCTCGACGGCATGCACGCGGTCACGCGCGACCCGAAATATCGCGCGACCGCCTGGCTGCGCCGGCGCGCGCTGCTCGGCATTTCGCTGCTGACGCCGGATTGATTGCGGAAATTAAGTGGTACAGGCGGGTGGACTTGAACCACCGACCTCTGGTTCCACAGACCAGCGCTCTAACCAACTGAGCTACGCCTGCACGGGCTCGTCATCATTGACGCGAGCGGCCGGAACCTAGGTTCAGGGCGCCAATTTGGCAAGCGGCTTGGGCCAGGGCCCGGAGTGTGCCACCCAAAGCAAAAGCCCGGGCGTTTGCACGCCCGGGCTTTCGATCCGCTGCAATAAGCGCGGCGGCTATTCGATCGTTACGCGGCCTTGCTGAAGGCGCTGGTAAAGCTTTCCTTGATCGGTTCGACCGTCTCGGTCGCGACCTTCTGCGCGTGATCGGCAAGTTCCTTGGCCTGCGCGCTCACGGTGTCGAACTGCGCACGCACATAGGCGGTGTAGAGCTCGACCACTTCAGAATAGGACTTCGCGGTCAGCAATTCGCCGAACAAGTCGAAAGCGGCATTGCTGTTGGCTTTGGCGGTTTCGACCAGCTTGAGGCCATAGTCGGAGCAGCCCTTGGAGGCCGTCGCATAGGTCTCTTCGAGCATTTCCGTCGCGTCCTCGGCGGCGCTCTTCATCTTCTCGTAGTGCTCCTTGGCCTGCGCGACGCCCTTCTCGGCGACCTCGCGGAAGGCGGCGGGGACTTCCATCTTCGGCATTTCGAATTTCGGCATTTCGAACTTCGGCATCTCGAAGGCGGACGCGCTTGTGGCAACCGGCTTCGGCTTGGCTTTCGGCGTGACAGCCGCGGTTTGGGGTTCGGCCATGACAGTTATCCTTAGGTCGGAGGGCGGTTTCCTGCTCAAAGCGAGTCGTCGCCCTCGGTAAATCGGCTCGCGCTTATTTCAGGACTCGCTGCCTTGAGGGCCGCCCAAGGGGGCATATGGGCGAGTGCCATAAACCCTATATAGCACCCTTTTTGGTGCATTGCAATAAAATTATTGCGGTGCACAATAATGTGATAACCCCAGCCTCGCCGGCTAACGCCGGCTCCAAACCGCATTCGATCCCGGCCCCTAAGGTTCCGTCAGTGCTGGCCGGCCTGCCCGGCCAGCTTGGCCACCTGTTTGCTCAATTCCTTAGCCTGATCGCTCAACGCCGCGATCTGGCTTTTCACGTAATCGGTGTGCAGCGCCGTCAGCTCCTGGGCATCCTTGGCGCGCACCAGCTTCTCGGCGAATTCGAACGACGAGGCGACATTGCGCTGGGTAAACCCGATGGCCATTTCGCCGATCTCCTTGGCGCCGCTGCGCGCGGTCGTAGCCTGATTCTCGGCGGTGTTGACCGCGTGTTGCGCGGCGGAGATGAAACTGTCGAAGGCCTGTTTGGCCTGTTCCACGCTTTTCTCCGCGAACGCGCGCATTTCCGCCGGGATCTCGAAATTCCCATTGCCTTCCTTCGCCATGACATCCTCCTGCCTGTAGTTCATCGCCGGCCGCCGCCGACTTTAACTTTTATCTAGGTCGCTCGCCCAAAGTCGCTAGTGCTGGAACTCGCGCTATTAAGGTTATCGCCGCTTGGTGGGGCATAACGACCGCCGCGTCGTGGACGGAGCATCAAAGCAGCCGTATTAAGGCTTTGTTAGCCGTAAACGGTGCGACGGGATCGATGAGCGGGACTGAGTTCCAATTTACTTGCCTGAGCGATCAGCGGCTCGCGGCCCATGCCTTGAGCCCGACGCCGGTATGGCTATGGAGCACGGACGCGAAGCGCGTGCTGTGGGCCAATCCGATCGCGGCCGCGGTCTTCGATGCCGCATCGCCGGGCGCGCTTGCCGCCGTCAGCTTCGAACCCGAGCATCCGGCCGCCGCGCAGATCGCGCGCCTGGCCGGTACGCTGCCGCAGGGCGGCGCGGCGCGGCTCGAACGGCTGCGCGGTTTCGGCGCCGGCTTCGGCGGCACGCTGATCTGTCTTTGCTCGCGCATCGCGCTGGCCGACAATAGTCCCGCCGTGCTGGTGGTTTCGACCGAGCCCGCCGGCAAAGACCTTAGCTTACCTGACCGCGCGCAACGGCTGCTCACGGATCTCGATCGGCCGGCGGCGGTTTTCACCGCTGATGGCGAGTTGATCGAGGCCATGCCGGCGGCGCGCGAGCGCTTCGGTGACAAGCGCGACCTGGTCGCGCTCGGTGCCGAGCAGCTCGCCCGCGAGGCCTCGCTCAACGGCCGCGCCGACGGCGACATCGCGGCCTGGCCCGCCACCATGCTCCGCCTCGGCGCCGGCGCGACGGTGACGCTGCTGGTCGCATTCGCCGCGCCTGAGAAGGCCGCGAGCACCGATGCGGCTGCGGCAGTTGCGCAAGCGGCGTCCACCGTCCCCCATCCGGCCGCGCCGGAGCTGCGTCCGCGCCGTTTTCCGTTCCGCTTCGTCTGGCAGATGGATGCGGCGAACCGCTTCACCCTCGGCATGGAAGATTTCGCCAAGATGCTCGGCCCGAAGACCGCCGCCGTGCTCGACCGCCCGTGGGCGGACATCGCCGCAACGCTCAAGCTCGATCCGCAAGACGCCGTGACGAACGCGCTCACCGCGCGCACCACCTGGAGCGGCATCGTCGTGCCCTGGCCGGTCGACGATGCGGACGAGCCCTTGCCGATCGAGATGTCGGGCCTGCCGGTGTTCGACCGCGACCGCCAGTTTGCCGGCTATCGCGGCTTCGGCATCTGCCGCGACGTCGATCGCCTGGCCGCGCTGGAGCAACGCGGAGCGCAAGCGGCGCCCGCGCCAGCCGAAGTTAAACCGGAAGCGCCGGCGAACAATGTATTGCCGTTCGCCCCGCCGCCGGCCGAAGAGCCGCCGGCGCTCAGCCCCGGCGAGCGCAGCGCCTTTGAAGAACTCGCGCGCGAGCTCAGCAGCCGGCTCAAGAAAACCTCCGGCAAGAGCGCCGCCGCGCCAGCGCCGGACGATTTCGGGCGCGAGCCTGGTGTACCGCCGCGGGCCGCGCGCAACGGCGATGCCGCCCGCGATATCCATGAGGGGCGGCCGATCTTCGACCGCCTGCCGGTGGGCATCCTGGTCTATCGCCTCAACACCCTGATCTACGCCAACCGCGCCTTCCTCGACTGGACCGGCTATCTCTCGCTGGAAGCGCTGACCGAGGCCGGCGGTCTCGACAGCCTGTTCATCGACACCAAGACCGAGCCCGCCGCCGGCGAAACCAGGAACGACGGCAAGACGCTCATCATCACCACCGTCAACGGCAAGCAGAAGCCGGTGGAAGGCCGCCTGTTCAGCGCGGCCTGGAACAACGAGAACGCACTGGTACTGATGATCAGCACGCAAGCGGTGGCCGAAGACCGCGGCAAGGCCATGTCGCTGCGCCGGCTGGAGAGCGAAAACGACGAGCTCAAGTCGGTCCTCGACACCGCCACCGACGGCGTGCTGGTGCTCGATCGCGCTGGCCGCGTGCTCTCGGCCAACCGCAGCGCCGAGGCGCTGTTCGGCTACGAGGCCACTGAGATCGCCGAGCTCAGTTTCGGCGACCTGTTCGCGCCGGAAAGCCGGCGCTCCGTGCTCGACTATCTCGACCGGCTGGCGAACGGCGCTGGCGTGCTCGACACCGGCCGCGAAGCGATCGGCCTGGTGCGCCAAGGCGGCCTGGTGCCGCTTTACTTCACCATGGGGCGGATCGCCGACGGCGAGAAATTCTGCGCGGTGCTGCGCGACATCACGGCCTGGAAGCGCACCGAGGAAGAGCTGATCAACGCCAAGCAGCAGGCCGAGAAGGCCTCCACCGCCAAGTCCGAATTCCTCGCCAAGATCAGCCACGAGATTCGCACGCCGCTCAACGCCATCATCGGCTTCTCCGAGGTGATGATGGATGAGCGCTTCGGGCCGGTCGGCAACGAGCGCTACCGGCAATATCTCAAGGATATCCACACGTCCGGCGGCCACCTGATCTCGCTGCTCAACGATCTGCTGGACCTGTCCAAGATCGAGGCCGGCAAACTCGAACTCACCTTCGTGAGCGTCAATCTGAATGACCTCTTGCAGCAATGCGTCGCCATCATGCAGCAGCAGGCCAACCGCGAGCGCGTCATCATCCGCACCTCGCTGCCGCCGAACCTGCCGCAGATCGTGGCCGACGCGCGCTCGGTGCGGCAGATCGCGCTCAATCTGTTGTCGAACTCGATCAAGTTCACCGGCGCCGGCGGGCAGGTGATCGTTTCCGCCGCCTTGAACGACGAGCACGAGATCGTCTTGCGGGTGCGCGATACCGGCCCCGGCATGAGCGAGAAGGAATTGCAGACCGCGCTCGAGCCGTTTCGCCAGCTCGCCACCTCCAGCCGCGCCGGCGGCACCGGGCTCGGCCTGCCGATCAGCAAGGCGCTCGCCGAGGCCAACCATGCGCGTTTCCGCATCACCAGCCAGGTCAGCGACGGCACCCTGGTGGAGGTGGCCTTCCCGGCCACGCGCGTGCTGGCGCAATAGCCGCCTGGGTTTTCAAGCCAATACGCAAAACGTTTGAAATCGGCTAGCATCCTCGGGCCTGGGGGATGAGGTTTGTCATGTCGCGTCGGTTGCGGCCCGCGTTGGCGCTACTTTGCCTGCTGCTCGGATCGAGCCTGCCGGCTGCGCGCGCGGCCGAGCCGGTCGACCTGCTGCTGGTGCTGGCGGCCGACGTCTCGCGCAGCGTCGATGCCCAGAAATTCCAATTGCAACGCGAAGGCTATGCCGCCGCGGTCACCAATCCCCGCGTGCTCGACGCCATCCGCTCCGGCCGCCAGGGGCGCATCGCGGTTTTGTTCGTGGAATGGTCGGGCCTCGGCAACCAGAAAGTGGTGATCGACTGGACGCCGATCGACGGGCCGAAGGCCGCGCAAGCCTTCGGCGACCGGCTGTTGGAATCGCCGCGCTCGTTCGCCGATCGTACCTCGATCAGCGGCGGCATCGACTTCGCGGTCGCGCAGTTTGCGCGCACGCCGTTTTCGTCCGAACGCCGCACCATCGACGTCTCCGGCGACGGCACCAACAATGCCGGCCGCGATGTCGGCGTTGCGCGCGACGAGGCGCTGGCGCTCGGCATTACCATCAACGGGCTGGTGATCCTGAGCGAGACCCCGATGCCGTGGAACCCCGAGCACACCAATCCGCCCGGCGGCCTGGCGAATTATTATCGCGTAAACGTGGTGGGCGGACCCGGCGCCTTCGTGCTGGAGGCGAAGGACTTCAATTCGTTCGGCCAGGCGATCATCAAGAAGCTGATCGCCGAAATCGCCGATGCGACGCCGCCGCGGTAAGCTTATTCATAAGGGCATTTTTGCAGCGCATGGTCTTTTCCGAAAACCGGTGCCCACTTTTTGGGACCATTCGCGTGTGGCCATGAAAGGGTCACAGAGGCCGAGCACGGTTGGTGACAGCGCGACCGATGGTATAGTCCGTCGGCAATCGACGCCGAAACAACCGGAAATCCTCCCTTTGACGGCCGCCATTGGCTTTAAACGCCTGGGTCTAGCCCTGCTGGCCGCGATCGCGGTCGGCGCCGGCGTGCTCGTGACGGCCGGCTACCTGATCTCGGCCGACGCGGTGCGCGGCCAGGTGCTGAGCGAAATCCGCTCCGTCACCGGCTTGAACCCGATCCTGCGCGGCGAGACCAGTGTTTCGCTTTTTCCCACCGGCAGCGTGAGCTTCGCCGATGTGGTGCTTGGCGATGCCAAGCGGCCGGCGCTCACCGCCGAGCGGCTGACCGCGCGCCTGCGTTTTTTCCCGCTGCTGGTCGGCCGGGTCGAGATTTCCGACGTGGCGCTGGAGCGGCCGATCATCGCGATCGACCAGGAGCCGAACGGCCAATCCAACTGGTCCGGCCTGATCGAGGCGCTGACGCGCAGCCAGACCAAGGACGGCCCCCGCGTCGCGGCATTCTCCGAGATGCGCATCGAGAACGGCACCGTGCTCGTGCGCAGCAAGGAAAACAAGGTCGACGAGACGCTCACCGATGTCGCCTTTTCGCTGGCGTGGCCGTCGATCTCCAAGAGCTTTGGCGCCACCGGCCGCTTCGTCTGGCATGACGAGCCGCTCGACATGACGTTGACGCTCGGCGATTTCCCCGCCGCGCTCGCCGGCAACCGCACTGGCTTGAAGCTGCGCATCGCCGGCAGCCCGATCAAGGCAGCGTTCGAAGGCGCCATCAGCGCCAAGCCCACCCTCAAGATCGAAGGCACGCTCGCCGCCGATGCCGCATCGATGCGCAATGCCTTGATCTGGTCCGGACAGCAGCCGCTGCCCGGCGGCGGATTCGGCCACTTCGCGATCAAGGCGCAGGCCAATGTGATGGGCGGCACGATCGGGCTTTCCAACGTCAACGTCGAGCTCGACGGCAACACCGCCGAGGGCGTACTCACCTTCGCCACCGACGGGCGCAAGACGCTGCAAGGCACGCTCGCCTCCGACACGCTCGATCTGACACCCTACGTTTCCACCGTCCGCCTGCTCACCGCCAATCAGCATGAATGGAATAACGCGCGCATCACGCTCGACGGCCTATCCGGCATGGACCTCGACCTGCGGCTGTCGGCGGCGAACGTCGTGATGTCCAACGCCAAGCTCGGCCGCACCGCTATCGGTGCAAATTTGCGCGGCGGTCATCTGGTGGTGACCGTCGGCGAGGCGCAGGCCTATGGCGGCGTGATCAAGGGTTCGCTGACGCTCGCCAATTTCGACGCCGGCGTGGACGTCAAATCCCAGCTGCAATTCACCGACGTTGATCTGGAAAGCTGCCTTGGCCAGTTGTTCGCGCTGCACCGGATCGAGGGCAAGGGCAACCTATCCTTTGCGGTCGAAGGCAGCGGCGAAAGCGTGCTCGCGGTCACGCGCACCTTAAACGGCACCGCCAGCCTTGTCGGGCAAAATGGCGCGCTCCTCGGTCTCAACGTGGAGCAGTTGCTGCGCCGGCTGGAGCGCCGCCCGTTGTCCGGCGGCGGTGAATTCCGCACCGGGCGCACTCCGTTCGACAAGATCGCGGTGGGGCTGAAGATCAGCCAGGGCACGGTCACGGTCGAGGACGTGAAAATCGACGGTTCGGCGGTGCGGCTGGCACTCGCCGGCTCAGCCTCGATTCCGACGCGCGAACTCGATCTCAAGGGCACGGCCGCCCTGGTGGCCGCCGACAAGCCCGAGGCACCCGTATTCGAACTGCCCTTCATCGTGCAGGGGCCGTGGGACGACCCGATCATGCTGCCCGACCCCGAAGCCCTGATCCGCCGTTCCGGCGCGGCGGCCCCGCTGCTCAATGCGGTGCGCGATCAACGCGCGCGCGACGCGGCGCGCTCGGTGATCGAGCGACTGACCGGCGCCCCTATGCCCGCCGTCCCGGCGGCCGAGCAGTCCGCCGCCCCGGCGGGCGCACAAAAGCGGGAATAAGCTTATTAGTTACCCGTGCCGCCGCTCGGCCATTTGACTATCATTGCGCCTGGAACGAATCACCCGCCGGCCTAGCGCCGGCGCGACAGGGCGCGAATGCTGCACCCCATTGTCCGGACGCTGGTCAAGGTCGCGGTCGCCTCACTGGTGCTGGGGGCGATCATGGCCCATTTCGGCATCACCGTTGAGCAATTGATGCAAAAAACCGGCCTCTCGGCCGAGCGAATACAGGATTACGCCCGGCGGGGCTTTGCCTGGGCCTGGCCGAACGTGCTGCTCGGCTCGCTGGTGATCGTGCCGATCTGGTTCCTGGTCTATCTGTTCCGCCCGCCGCGCCGGCACAGCAGCAGCGATTAGCGCACGCTCGGGCGTCAGGCCGCCGGCGGCGCCGTGTCGCGAGCATCCGCTTCCGGATCGAGCGCGGGAACCCGCGGCGCGGGGCCATAATAGTCGCCGCGAAAACTCAAGCGTGCGTTAACGTGCGGCGCACCGCGTCCTGCCAGCCGGAATATTTCCGCTCGCGCTGGGATGCATCCATGTGCGGCTGGAACCTGCGGTCGAGCCGCCATTGCGCGGCGAAACCGTCGAGATCGGGGCAGAGGCCGGCCGCCCGCCCGGCCAGATACGCCGCGCCCAAGGCCGTGGTTTCCATCACCACCGGGCGGTCGACCGGGCTGGCCAGGATATCGGCGAGGAACTGCATGGTGACGGCGCTGGCGGTCATGCCGCCATCGACGCGCAGGACGGTGGCGCCGCCGCCCGCCATCGGCCAGTCGGCATGCATGGCCGCGAGCAGGTCGCGGGTCTGGTAGCCGACCGCTTCCAGCGCCGCACGCGCAAGTTCCGAAGGTCCGGAATTGCGGGTGAGCCCGAAGATCGCGGCCCGCGCCTGCGCATCCCAATAGGGCGCGCCCAGGCCGACAAAGGCCGGCACCAGGTAGACCTGCTCGGCCGGATCGGCGCGCTCGGCCAGGCTGTCGACCTCCGACGCCTTGGCGATGATCTTGAGGCCGTCGCGCAGCCATTGCACCGCGGCGCCGGCGATGAAAATCGCGCCTTCCAGCGCGTAGGTGCGTTTTCCCTCGAGCTGATAGGCGATGGTGGTGAGCAGCCGGTTGCGCGAGGTGACGCGCTCCGGCCCGGTGTTGAGCAGCGCGAAGCAGCCAGTGCCGTAGGTCGATTTCATCATGCCGGGCTTGAAGCAGCCCTGCCCGACCGTCGCCGCCTGTTGGTCGCCGGCCATGCCGAGAACGCGGATCGGTGCGCCGAACAATTCGGACACGGTGGTGCCGAACTCGCCCGCACAGTCCGCTACCTGCGGCAACAGGGATGGCGGCACGCCGAACATCCGGCATAAGTCGGCGTCCCATTGTCCACTTGAAATATCGAACAGCAGCGTGCGTGCCGCGTTGCTGGCGTCGGTCAAGTGCGCCTGGCCGCCGGTGAGGCGCCACAACAAGAAGCAATCGATGGTGCCGAAGGCGAGCCGGCCGGCCTCCGCCAAGCCACGCGCGCCGCTGACGTGTTCGAGCAGCCAGGCGATCTTGCTGGCGGAAAAATAAGGGTCGAGCAGCAGGCCGGTCTTGGCGGTGATCTCCGGCTCATGGCCGGCGCGGCGCAGCGCATCGCAAAAATCGGCGGTGCGCCGATCTTGCCAGACGATGGCGTTGTGGATCGCCTTGCCGGTGGCGCGGTCCCAGATCACGGTGGTTTCGCGCTGATTGGTGATGCCGATGCCGGCGATGTCCTTGGCCGCTAAGCCGGCCTTCGCCATGGCGGCGCGCACCGTGGCAACCGTCGCCGCCCAGATCTCCTCCGGGTCGTGCTCGACCTCGCCCGGCGCGGGATAGATCTGGCGCAGCTCCTGCTGCGCGCTGGCGAGCGGCTGGAGGCCGGCATCGAACGCGATGGCGCGCGTCGAGGTCGTGCCCTGGTCGATGGCGATGAGAGCGGTCGGCAACGAGAGTCTCCGCGCAGACTAAAAAGTCTGCGGAGACTAGTTTAGCACGGACAGATTGGCGATTGCCTGATCGTTGTCGGCATGAATGGCGGTGGCCAATTTGCGCGGCACCGGGCCGTAATAGTCGCCGCTTTTGACGACATCGCGCGGCTTGGTCAGGACGGAGGTCATACGGTCCTGCAGCGCCTTCACCGACACCGGCTTGAGCAGGAATTCGTTGACGCCGATCTTCACGGCCTCGATCACGCGCGAGCGCTCGCCATGGCCGGTGAGCATGATGATCGGCACATTCGGGTACGGGAAGGTCGCCGGCGAGCGCACCATGCGCACAAAACCGGGGCCGTCAAGCCCGGGCATTTGCCAGTCGAGGATGACGACATCCGGCGCCACGCGGCGGATCAGGTCGAGACCGGCCGGCCCGTCCGGCGCCTCATGGACATGGCGCACGCCGATGCTCAAGAGCATCGTACGCACGACCTTGCGCATGTAATGCTCGTCGTCCACTACCACGACTTTGGCGGCGGCAAAGCGTTCGGCGAGCTGTTTCGAGTCGGTCGACATCGGTGGTCCGCATGCGGCAAAACGAACATTGAACACGGCCAATACAGCACAAAAATGTGGCGGCCGCGTTAAGACGAACGCGTCCGATTACGCCGAGCTCGGCAAGATTTCGTAAACCATGCGCGCCGTTAAGCCGCTGACTGCAACGACGCGATGAATTGCTCGAGCGCGCTGCGCTGCTCGGGCGTGGCTTTGAGGCCGAGCTTGCTGCGCCGCCACAGCACGTCGTCCGCGCTCTGCGCCCATTCGTTCTCGACCAGGTAGCGCACTTCCGCGCCGGTGAGATCGCCGGCAAAGCGCGGCCCGAGTTCGTTCATGTTTTGCGCGTCCTTGAGAATGCGCTCGATGCGCCGGCCATAGGCGCGCACCAGGCGTCGCGCATGTGGCTGGTCGAGGAACGGCCAGCGGCCGATTGATTCCGCCACCAGCGCATCAAAGCCGTCGACCGGAAAGTCGCCCCCGGGCAGCGTCGAGCCGGCGGTCCACGGCGGCAGCGCGCCGAAGAAAATTCCGATCCGTTCCATTGCCGCCTCCGCCAGCCGGCGGTGCGTGGTGATCTTGCCGCCATAGATCGTCAGCAGCGGCGCCTCGCCATGGATCTCGTCGAGCGCCAGCACATAGTCGCGGGTGACGTCCTCCGGCTTGTTGGCGCCGTCATCATAGAGCGATCGCACGCCGGCAAACGACCACACCAACTCGTCGGGCGTGACCTGGTCACGAAAATATTCATTCACCGTCTGACACAGATAGACGACCTCGTCGTGGTCGGGCGCCGGCGAATTGAGATCGCCGACGAAATTCTCGTCCGTCGTGCCGATCAAGGTGAAATCCTGCGCGAACGGCAGCGCGAACACCACGCGCCCGTCGGCGGCCTGCAACAGATAGCCGCAATCGTGCTCGAAGCGACGCCGCACCACGATATGACTGCCTTTCACCAGGCGCACCGGCGCGGCTAGCGGCCGCCGGATCACGGTGTCGGCCACCTCGCCGATCCAGGGCCCGGCGGCATTGACCAGCACGCGCGCGGTCGCCACCTCGCGGCGGCCGCGCGAGTTGAGCACCAGTTCCCATTCGTCGCGCCGCGCGGCCCGGATACAGCGGGTGCGGGTGCGGATGACGGCGCCACGCTCGGCGGCGTCGAGCGCGTTAAGCACGACCAGACGGGAATCGTCGACCAGGCAGTCGGAAAATTCAAAGCCATAACGGAACGAGCGCTTGAGCGGCTGCCCGACCGGATGATGCGTGAGATCGACGCTGCGCGTGGCGGGCAGCAGCTTGCGTCCGCCCAGCCTGTCGTAAATGAACAGCCCGATGCGCAGCCGCAGCGCCGAGCGCAAGCCGGGCAACGGCGGCAGCATGAAGCGCAGCGGCCGGATCACGTGCGGCGCCATGCGCAGCAGCACCTCGCGCTCGTGCAGCGCCTCGCGCACCAGCCGGAAGGCGGCGTGCTCGAGATAGCGCAAGCCGCCGTGGATCAGCTTGGTGGAGGCCGAGGAGGTGCCGGAGGCGAGATCGTTCTGCTCGACCAGCAGCACGCGCAGGCGGCGGCCGGCAGCGTCCCGGGCCAATCCGGTTCCGTTGATGCCGCCGCCGATGATGGCGAGGTCGTATTCGGCCATGGACTTGCAGATTTGCCTGCTGATTCGCGCGCTTTCGCGCAGAATGGGCGGCTTACGCGGCGACCTCAAGAACGTAAGCGCACGAAAGCCGCGCCAAGTCACTAAATTCGGCCGCGATTGCAAAATCGCCTTGGCTTAGCCATATCAAGCCTATGTCATATGCGCTGTTTCACGCGATAAACACGGGACGAGGCCCGTTTATTTAACGCCCAATGTCTTCCCCCCGCCTGCTCGTCATCGAAGGCAACTCGCCGCAGACCCTGGCCGAACACATCGCGGTCGGCGGAACCGCCGCGCATCAGGGCTATTCGAATCTATTGCGCGAACTGATACCGGGCGCGATCGTGGACACCTGCCATCCGGGCGATCCGGGCGCCACTTTGCCCGAGGGCGAGTCGCTCGCGGGCTATGACGGCATCGCCATCACCGGCTCCTCGCTGCACGTCTATGACGGCGGGCCATCGGTGATGCGCCAGATCGAGTTGGTGCGTGCGGCGCTCACGACCGGAACGCCGCTGTTCGGCTCCTGCTGGGGGCTGCAGGTGATCACCGCGGCGGCCGGCGGCAGCGTGCGCAAAAATCCGAAAGGCCGCGAGATCGGCTTCGGCCGCGGCATCCGGCTCACCGAAGCCGGCCGCAAGCATCCGATGTATGTCGGCAAGCTCGACGTGTTCAACGCGCCGACCGTGCATCTCGATGAAGTCGAAGCGCTGCCGGCGGGCGCCACCGTGCTCGCCACCAATGCGATGTCGGACGTGCAGAGCGTAGAAATCCGCACCAACGGTTCGGTGGCCTGGGCGGTGCAGTATCATCCGGAATATCCGCTGCGCGAGATCGCGGCGATCGTGCGGCGCATTGGCACGCGGCTGATCGAGGAAGGCTTCTTCAGGGACGCCAACGACATCACGACCTTCGCGCACGACCTCGATACGCTCGACCGCGATCCGGAATGCAAGCGGCTGTCGTGGCGGCACGGCATCAGCAAGAATGTGCTCGACAAGAAGTTGCGGGTCGGCGAGGTGGCGAACTGGATCGAATTCCAAGTGCTGCCGACGCGGGTTAAGCGCGGAAGAGGATGAGCTTGGATTTTTCCGGCAAGCATGTGGTGGTCACCGGCGGCACCGGTGCGCTCGGCACCGCGGTGGTCGGCGGGCTGCTGGCGGCGGGCGCGACCTGCACTGTTCCGTACGTGCACGAAGCGGAGGCGCAGCGCTTTCCCCATCGCGGCGATGCGAAGGTGAAGCTGATCGCGGTCGCCGATCTGGCCGATGAGGCCTTGGTGGCGAAAGTCTATGACGGGCTGAAGCTCTGGGCCTCGATCCACATCGCCGGCGGCTTTGCGCCGGGCAAGGTGGCGGAGACCGGGCAGACCGCGCTGATGGCGCAGATCAACGGCAATCTCGTCTCCTGCTTCCTGTGCTGCCGCGCGGCGGTGAACGCCATGGCGGCGGGCGGGCGCATCGTCAATGTGGCGGCGCGGCCGGCGCTGGAATGGCGTAACGGAGCCGGCATGGCAGCCTATACGGTTGCGAAAGCGGGCGTCGCCGCGCTCACCGTGGCGCTGGCGGAGGAAGTGGCGAAAGACGGCATTCTGGTCAACGCGGTGGCGCCCTCGATCATGGACACAGCCGCCAATCGCAAGGCGATGCCGAAGGCCAACTTTGATGCCTGGCCGAAGGTCGAGGAAGTGGCGGCGACGATCCTGTTCCTCGCCTCGCCCGACAACCGCGTTACGCGCGGGGCGATCGTGCCGGTGTACGGGAAATCCTGAAACTCAGCCCGCAACCGGGACCAGTTCGAGCGGCGGGCGCAACAGGCGTTGCACCGCGCTGGAGGCGACTACGTTGCGGGTTTCCGCATAGGCCTCGTGGTTCGTCTCGATGTCGTCGAGGTCGTATTGGTAATTCACCATCAGCCCGTGCGCCTGCGCGATCGCCTTGTCCGAGGTGTCGGCCAGCCAATTGATGCGCTCGAGCCGCGCGCCATTGCCGAGATGGAAGCGCGCCACCGCATCGACCGGCAACCCGCGCTCGCCGCGCGCGCGCAGGAAATACCAGGCGGCCGCGCGCATCAGCGGGTCTTGCAGGCGTGCCGCCGTTTCTTCGTCGCGCCACCAATTGGGATCGTCGAGCGCGGCGAACAGCACCTTGTCGGCCTCGCTCAGCGCCGCCGAGTTCTCCTGCGCACGTTCGCGCGCGAGCCAGGCGGTAAAATTCGTCACCGGCGACAGCGTCACGAACGTCGATAGTTTCGGCATTTCACGGCAGATTTCCTCGACCACCTGCTTGATCAAGAAATTGCCGAACGACACGCCGGCAAGGCCGCGCTGGCAATTGGAGATCGAATAGAACACCGCCGTGCGCATCTTCTCGGGTTCCATCACCTCGCGATCGGGGCTGAGGATCGGCGCGATCGCGTCCGGAATGTCGCGGGTGAGCGCCACTTCGACGAAGATCAGCGGGTCGTCCACCAGCGCCGGATGGAAGAACGCGTAGCAGCGCCGGTCGGGCGGATCGATGCGGCGGCGCAGGTCTTCCCAGTCGCTGATCTCGTGCACGGCCTCGTAGCGGATGATCTTGTCCAGCACGATCGCCGGCGTCGACCAGTCGATGCGGCGCAGCACCAGGAAGCCGCGGTTGAACCAGGATGAGAACAGGTGGGTGAAATCATCGTCGACCGCGGTAAGATCGTCGCGGTGGTCGAGCACGTCGATCAACTGCTCGCGCATACGCACCAGCGCAACCGTGCCGCCCGGCGCCAAATTGAGCCGGCGGAACAGTTCCTGCCGGCGCGGCTCCGAGGCGGCATGCAGCTCGGCGGCGGTGGCATCGGACGGCTTCTCGCGCCAGGCGGCGATGGCCGCCTGCATGCGGGCCGGATCGGGACCGAAGCGTTCGCTCAGCGCCTCGAAGAAGGCGATGCGTGGCCCGGTGGTCAACTCGCCATAGCGGCCGAGGATTTCGCGCGCCCGGGCGACGCCGGAGGCCTCGCCGCGGCTGGACAGGAGGTCCTCGCACAGCTCGACCAGGCTCTCGGAGCGGGCGGACGCCTCGACGCGCCGGTTGCGCGCCAGCAGCGCGCGGCCGCGCTCGGAGATCGTCTGCAATAGTTCGCCGAAAAACGAGACATTCATCGTGCGTTCCGCACCCGTTCAGATGGCCCGGCAGCCATCCGTCACTTGCTGGCGCCCATCAGATGGTTCGGCAACCATGTGGCGATTTCAGGAAAAAAGCACAAGATCACGATCGCTAACATCATACATAGGACGTAGGGCATCGTCCCCCACATGACAGTTGTGACCGGCACATCGGGCGCGATCGCGTTGACGATATAGATGTTGAGGCCGACCGGCGGATGGATCAGGCCGATTTCCATATTGATGGTCAGGATCACGCCGAACCACACCGGATCGAAGCCCGCGGCGGTGATGATCGGCAGCAGGATCGGGCTGGTCATCAAGATGATGGCGGCAGGCGGAATGAAAAATCCGGAAACCAACAGGAAGAGATTGATCATCCCCATCAGCACCCAGCGATTGAAATGCGCGTCGGCGATCGCCTGCGCCAGCATCTGGGTGAGGTAGAGCGAGGTGAGCATGTAGCCGAACAGCACGGCGGCAGCGATGATGGTCAGGATCATCACCGATTCCCGCATCGTGTCGCGCAAGATGTGCCAAATCTGGTCTACGTTCCAAAGTCCGTAAATCAGAATCGCTAAAATGAGACAGAGCGCGGCGCCCACGCCGGCCGCCTCCGACGGCGTCGCCACACCGCCATAGAGCGAATACATGACGCCGAAAATAATCAGCAGGAACGGTGCGATCTTCGGGATCGATTGGAATTTTTCTTTCCAAGAATAACGAAAATCGATCGCATGGGAGCGGAAACCGCGCTTCCAGATGATGAAGATGGTCCACACCATGAACAGGCCGGTCAACATCAGGCCCGGAATTACACCGGCGAGGAACAGACGGCCGATCGAGGTTTCGGTGGCAATGCCGTAGAGGATGAAGGTGATCGACGGCGGAATCAGAATGCCGAGCGTGCCGCCGGCGCAGATCGAACCGGTGGCCACGTCGTCCGGATAGCCGCGCCGGCGCATCTCTGGAATTCCCATCTTGCCGATGGCGGCACAGCAAGCCGGTGACGAGCCGGTGAGCGCGGCGAAAATAGCGCAAGCGCCGAGATTTGAAATGACGAGTCCGCCCGGCACACGGTAAAGCCAGCGGTCGAGCGCCTCGTAAAGATCCTTACCGGCCGGCGACGAGCCAATCGCGGCGCCCATCATCACGAACATCGGGATCGCCACGAGCGTAAAATCGTCGAGGCCGGACCAGAATGTCTCGGCGACGACGTGCATGCTGTCGAAGCCGTGGAAGAGCAGAAGAAAGATGATCGAAATCGCGCCGAGGCCGAAACCCACTGGGATACCAGACATCAGCATCAGCAAAGTAGCAACGAGAACGAGAGTCCCTTGGGTGGTCGCGCTCATGGGACGTCTCCTAACGCCTGCTTGGCCTGTGCCCGCGCGAACTCCTCGGCATCTTCCTTCGGCTTGAGGCCGAACGGCGGCGCCCTGCCAGTCACTAGGCACATCAGATCGGCGATGTATTGCATAACCAGCAGCCCGAGACCGACAGGCATCGCGAGATACGGAATCCACAGACGCGCGCGCCAGACCGTGTTCGAGTGCCAGCCTTCCGACCATGCTTCGAGCCAATACTGCGTGCAGAGGATCCACAGCACCAGGCAGAAGCTCAGCGACAACACAATCGTGAACAACGCGAGCCAATAACGGGCGTTGGGTCCGAGATAGAGCGGAAGGATTTCCACATTCACGTGGCCTTTTGTCATCAACACATAGGCACTACCGACGAAGGTCGCGGCTACGATGCTGTAAGTAACCACGTCGATTTGCCAGATCGTCGCTGCACTGAAGAAGTAGCGCTCGATCACCATGTCGCAAATCATGACCACGGCGAGGCCGATCAAAAGAGCCGCGGCTACACCCGCAACTCGCGACAAAAAGGCCACCGCCCGAATGTAAGCGTCCATGGGGGTTGATTTTCTCATCTAGTTTAGATGCGACAAATTTTTCGCGAAGTGGAAGTGATCGCGCCTTGGAACGGCGCCGGCCGGCGAGCAACCCCGCCGGCCGGCCAGCCGCAGCCTATTTAACCGCGAGCGCCTCATCGATCAGCTTCTGACCGTTCGGCACGTCCTTGGCGAAGCGAGCGTAGGAGCTCGTCTTCGCCAGATCGAGCCAGGCCTGATAATCGGCATCGCTGAGGGTCACCACCTTCACCTTGTGATCCTCGAAGGCCTTGATCGCCTCTTTGTTCACCGCCTCGGCTTTGCCCTCGTAATAGGCCTGCGCCTTTTTGCCGGCGGCGATCACGACGTCCTGCTGCGCCTTGTTGAGCTTGTCGAAGCTCTTCTTCGACATCAGCACCGGCTCGTACATGAACCACAGCGCATTGTCGCCGGGAGCGGTCAGGCAGTCGGTGACTTCATAAAGACGGGTAGAAGCAAAAGTTCCAAGGCTGGTGTCGGTCGCGTTGACGACGCCGCTCTGGAACGCATTGTAGATTTCGTTCGACGGCGGGCTGACGATGCTGGCGCCGGCAGCTTCCCACATCGCCGCAAAGGTCGGTCCGGCGGCGCGGAATTTCAGGCCCTTCAGATCTTTCGGAAGGACGATGCAACCTTTGTTGCCCGCCATGCCGCCGGCAAACCAGGCGTCGGACAGCACGATCACGCCGCGCTTCTCGATCTCGGCGCGGATGTCTTTCATGAACGGCGAGTTGTTGATCCGCTTGGCGCGCTCCTGGCTGCGGATCAGGCCGGGCATCAGCGTCGCGCTGAAGAGCGGCACCTTGCCGCTGGCGTAGTCGAGCGGGAATAGCGTGATGTCGAGCTGGCCATTGACCATGGCGTTCCACTGGTCATTCGGCTTGAACAGCGAGGCGCCGGGATAGACCTGGATCTCGAGGCCGACATTGGCGGCCTTGGCCTCCTTGGCGATCATCTGCACCATGTCGTCACGGACGTCGCCCTTGCCGCCCGGGAACTGGTGCGAGGCCTTCATCGTGACCTGCGCCTGCGCGGAAGCCGATAGCAGGATAGCTGCGGCGGCGCCTGCAAGAATTTTCGTTAACGCTCTCATTTCATTCCTCCCTTTGGCTTTTTCTGGCAACGGTAGACCGTTGCGCATGTTCTATAGCGGTAGAATAACCAAAAACGGCCTGTCGCGCCCTATTTCACATTAGCCGCCGGTGCGACACAGCGCCATAGCTGCGTCATAAAATTCAGGCACAACCCCGTGCCCGCAATGAACAATTCCCGGTCTGGTCAGCACGGAACGATGCAACTATAACCCCCGCCGTCGTCGTCCATTCCGCGTCCCTTAGGAGTTTCACAGCATGCCGAAGCCGTTGGCGGGTCTCCGCGTTCTCGAACTTGCCCGCA
>Ga0097691_1000357_pt1 | contig 41520 bp, 40 predicted proteins | sample NGESurdeep072012_8_FD_72858 | JGI IMG/M metagenome (GOLD analysis project Ga0097691, IMG submission 72858) | Arctic peat soil microbial communities from Barrow, Alaska - NGEE Surface sample 210-1 deep-072012 | ecosystem: Environmental > Terrestrial > Soil > Wetlands > Peat ... | reverse complement strand
CCGAGTAGCGTGCGGAGGCAGCGGCCCGGGCGCTCTAGCCCGCACAAGAGGCCCGTTCCATGGCGCCAGGTCGGCTTCCCGCTCCACGGACGGACCCCGGCGGAGTCAACCGGATAAGCATGATATGACAACGACAGAGAAGGAAACCGATGAGATTCGCACGACTCGGACCGGTTGGTCAGGAGATCCCCACCGTCGAGGTCGACGGAACCAGCTATGACCTGCGCTCGCTGACCAGTGACATTGACGGGGCGTTCCTGTCGTCGGACGGTGTGATGCGCACCCGAGATGCCCTCGCATCGGGCGGTCTGCCGGAGCTGGCCGATGCTCGATCGCTGCGGATCGGCGCACCCCTCGTGCCACCGGGCAAGATCGTCTGCATCGGGCTCAACTACCGTGACCACGCGGAGGAGACGCACGCGGACATCCCTACAGAGCCTGTCGTCTTCATGAAGGATCCGTCGACCATTGTCGGGCCGAACGACACGGTGTACATTCCGCGGGCCTCAGTGAAGACGGACTGGGAGGTGGAGCTGGGCGTGGTGATCGGCGCGACAGCCCGCTACCTCGAATCCCCGGCAGATGCGCGCGGGCACATTGCGGGCTTCGTTCTCTCGCACGATGTCTCCGAGCGTGAGTTCCAGATTGAGCGCGGCGGCCAGTGGGACAAGGGTAAGAGCTGCGAAACCTTCAATCCTCTCGGCCCCTGCCTCGTGACGGCCGATGAGATCGTGGATCCGCAGAACCTCGGCCTGCGTCTCTGGGTGAACGGAACGCAGCGTCAGAACGGCACGACGGCGAGCATGATCTTCGGGGTTGATCATGTGATCTGGTACCTGAGCCAGTTCATGGTGCTCCGCCCCGGTGACCTCATCAACACCGGAACGCCGGCCGGTGTCGCGCTTGGGCTGCCGGAACATCCCTATCTGCGCGCGGGCGACGTCGTCGAGCTCGAGATCGATCAGCTTGGTCGTGCCCGCCAGGAATTCGTACAGGCGTAAGGAGTCGGACATGGCAGAATTCACGGGACTCGTGGCAGCGGTCACGGGCGGGGCATCGGGCATAGGCCTTGCGACGGCGAAGCTTCTTGCAGAACGCGGTGCGCGAGTAGCCGTGCTCGACATTGCACCGAACGAGCTTCCGGACGGGATCGACGGCATCGTCTGCGATGTGACCAGCCGAGAGACGATCGCTGCTGCCATCCAGACCATCAGAGACCAGCTTGGCGGCCTCGACATTCTGGTCAACAACGCCGGGATCAGTGCGGTTGGCACGGTCGAGGACAACGACGATGCCGAGTGGGCGCGGGTGCTCGACGTGAACGTGATCGGGATGGCACGCGTCACGGCTGCTGCGCTACCGCTGTTGCGCGCTTCTGACGCGGCCGCGGTGGTGAATCTCTGTTCCATCGCGGCGCTCAACGGTTTGCCACAGCGCGCGGTCTATGGTGCGTCGAAAGGCGCGGTTCTTGCGCTCACCTTCGCGATGGCGACGGATCACGTGCGCGAAGGCATCCGAGTCAACTGCGTGAGCCCAGGCACGGTCGACACACCATTCGTCAACAGGATGCTGCAGAAGTTCGACGATCCGATCGCCGAACGCGCCGCGCTGGATGCCCGGCAGGCGACCGGGCGAATGGTGACCCCGCAGGAGGTCGCTCGCGCGATCGCGTACCTGGCGAGTCCGCTCTCCGGCTCGACGACGGGCACCGCACTCGAGGTCGATGGCGGCGTGCACAATCTGCGCATGCGAGCGCAGTAGGCAGTCGCAGGAGTTGGACTAGCCTGTGGGGCCGCTAATCCTCCGATGACTGGGTGATAGCCTCACCCGCTCCGAGATCAGGCTGTGGGCTATGAGAGTGAGGGACGATCGATGGGACGACGACCGGCTGGGCGTCCGGGCGGTGGCGCGGACCGAGGGGGCCTTCGACTGGAGGGTGGTCGTCCGGCGAGGTCCGGGCTGAGCGTTACTGATGGCGCTATCTTGAAGATCAAGAGCCTGATCGTGGACGGCGAGCTGCTGCCCGGTGACCGGTTGCCCACCCAGGACCGGTTGGCGGCCCAGCTCGGCCTGTCCCGCAGTTCTCTGCGCGAGGCGGTGAGCGCGCTGACGCTGCTCGGGGTGCTGGACGCCCGCCAGGGTGACGGCACCTACGTCACCAGCCTGCGCCCCGACCTGCTGGTCGGCGTGATCGGCTATGCCGTTGATCTGCTTCAGGATCGCAGTTTGCTGGAGCTGTTCGAGGTGCGACGCGTGCTCGAGCCGGCAGCGACCGCGATGGCCGCGACCCGCATCACCGACGACGAGCTCGCCGGCGTGCGCGACTGCCTGATCCGGATGGAGACCCTGAGCGATCCGGAGGAGTTCGTCGCTGCCGACATGGAGTTCCACGACCGCATCGTGCAGGCGGCGGGCAACGCGACGCTCGCCTCCCTGGTCCGCGGGTTCTCCCAGCAGACGACCAGAGTTCGCGTCTGGCGGATGGCTGCAGTCGCCGGGGTGCCGGAGTGGACCAGGTCCCAGCACGAGGCGATCTTCCGGTCTCTGGTGGATCACGACGCGCAGATGGCGCTCGCGACCGAGACCGTCCACGTGGCCGAGAGCGAGCTGTGGCTGCGGCGTTACCTCGAGAGCGAGTGACCCTCGAGCCACCCGCTGTTCGGCGAATTACTCCGACGAATTCGTTGACACCCGCGAGTTTCACTGCCTAGTCTTCGTGAACGGCGGCATTCCTGGAATGTCGCGAATGTCACGAATGTGGCAGGGCGGCGACGCGCGGTCGCCGCCCCCAGCCTCGTACCGACGGGAGCCAACCGAGTGGCACAGCAGATCGAGAGCCGGTCGCCCCAGGACCCCACGGACGTCGTGGTCAGCGCGCCGGCTGCCACCTCCGGGCAGGTGCGGGCGGCCGTCGACCGGGCCCGGGTGGCCTCGCGCGAGTGGGGCACCGCCCCGGCCGTCCAGCGGGCCACCGCGCTGCACGCGGCTGCTGACGCGGTCGCGGGTGCGGCGACGGAGCTGGCCGCCCTCATCGTCCGAGAGGTGGGCAAGCCGGTCGGCGAGTCCCGTGGGGAGGTGGCCCGTGCGGTGGCCATCCTGCGCTACTTCGCGCAGCAGGCCCTCGACCCCGACGGGGAGACCTACCCCTCGGCAGACGGCCGCGCGCTGCTGCTGGCCAGACATCGTCCGCGCGGGACCGTGGGGCTCATCACGCCCTGGAACTTCCCGATCGCCATCCCGCTGTGGAAGGCGGCCCCGGCGTTGGCGTTCGGCAACGCGGTGGTGCTCAAGCCCGCCCCGGATGCCAGCGCCGTGGCGATCAGGCTGGAGGAGCTCGTGCGGACGGTGCTGCCCGACGGCGTGCTGCAGGTCGTCACCGGTTCGGCGGAGGCGGGGCGGGCCCTGGTGGAGTCCGTCGACGCGGTGTCGTTCACCGGGTCAGCCTCGGTCGGTCGCTTGGTGGCGGTGGCCGCCGCCGCCCGCGGGATCGCCGCGCAGTGCGAGATGGGTGGCCAGAACCCCTCGATCGTGCTGCCCGATGCGGACATCGAGCAGACTGCGGCCATCATCGCCAACGCCGCGATGGGCTATGCCGGGCAGAAGTGCACGGCCACCAGCCGAGTGATCGTCGTCGGCGACGCGGCACCATTCACGCAGGCGCTGGTGGCCGCGGTGGAGGGCCTCGCGAGCGGTGACCCGGCGGACGAGGCGACGGTGGTCGGACCGGTCATCACCGAGGCGGCCCGCGCCCGGGTGCTGGAAGCAGCCGAAGCGGCGGTCGGCAGCGGGGGCCGGGTTCTTACCGGCGCGCGGTCAGGGGACGGCGACGGGTGGTTCGTGCAGCCGACCCTCGTCGACCGAGTGGACGCCGGCTCGCCGATCGCCCAGGACGAGGTCTTCGGGCCTCTGTGCGCACTCCTGCCCGCAACCGACGTCGAGGACGCGCTGCGGATCGCGAACGGCGTCCCCTACGGCCTGGTGGCGTCGGTGTTCACCCGCGACCTGAACACCGCACTCGACCTGGCGCAGCGCCTGGACGTCGGCCTGGCCCGGATCAACGCACCGACGTCGGGCGTTGACTTCCACGCACCGTTCGGTGGCGAGAAGGACTCGAGCTACGGCCCGCGCGAGCAGGGCAAGGCGGCCAGGGACTTCTACACGTCCACGCGCACGATCACCATCGCGCCGGCAGCCTCGTGACCGCCCAGGCGCTGTGGCGGGTAGCCGTGGACGGTCGGGTGCGCCTTGCCCGCGGGCCGGTCGACCAGGGACCACAGGAGCTGCTCGAGTCGGCCGGCGACGTCGACGAGCTACTGGGCGAGGGGCCGCAGACCGTGGCCTCGGCGATCGAGGGCCACGCGGTGGGCGTGGTGCCCCCGGGCGCACGCACTCTCGTTCCGATAGCCGGCCAGGAGGTGTGGGCTAGCGGCGTCACGTACGAGCGCAGCCGCCAGGCGCGCAACGAGGAAGCCGGCTCGCCCGACTACTACGACCGCGTCTACGAGGCGGCTCGCCCGGAGCTGTTCGCGAAGGCGGGCGCCGGCCGCAGTCGCGGCCCCGGTGAGCCCATCGGGATCCGCGCCGACTCCGGCTGGGACGTCCCCGAGCCTGAGCTCGGCCTCGTCGTCGACAGCCGAGGCGAGATCGTGGCCTACGTCGTCGGCAACGACGTTTCGTCGCGGACCATCGAGGGCGAGAACCCGCTGTACCTCCCGCAGGCCAAGGTCTACCGGGGCAGCTGTGCTCTGGGCCCGTGTCTGGTCCCGACAACCACGGCGCCTGCGTTCAGCGAGCTCGAGATCTCGCTCAGCATCCGGCGCGACCACCGGGAGCTGTACGCCGAGACCGTTCCGGTGAGCCGGATGCGGCGCCGCCCCGAAGAGCTCGCCGACTGGCTCTTTCGCGGCATGGACTTCTCCGTGGGCGTCGTCCTGCTGACCGGTACCGCGATCGTGCCGCCGCCCGAGTTCACGCTGTGCGCCGGCGACGAGGTCGTCATCGCCATCCCCGGCATCGGCACGTTGACGAACCCCGTCGAGGTGGTCGACACGGGGGCTCGCGCCGGCGCGGAGAGGCGGCCCGGATGAGCACGAGGACCGGCACCGTGAAGGTTGGCGGCGTCTTCGTGGCGCTCTTGACACCGTTCGACGCACAGGGCGCGATCGACGTCCGCGCACTGACCGATCTGGTCGACGGACTGGTCGCGGCCGGCGTCGACGGGCTGGTCGCGCTCGGCACGACCGGCGAGTTCGCGGACCTCACCGGTGACGAGCGGCGGCTCGTCACCGACGTCACCGTCGCGGCCGCTCGTGGCCGCGTACCGGTGATGGTCGGGGTGGGTGCCCTCGGCACTGCGGACGCGTGCAGCTACGCCGAGCAGGCCGAGCACGCGGGTGCGGATGCGGTGCTGAGCCTGCCGCCGCTGTTCTGGAAGCTCGACGACGCGCGGCTGTTCGCGCACTTCGCGGCCGTTGCCGCGGCGACGGCGCTGCCGGTCTTGCTGTACGACATTCCGCTCTTCGCGGGGGCGAGCCTGTCCCCGCAGCTAGTCCGGCGAGTGGCAGCCGAGCTGCCGTCCGTGATCGGCATCAAGCTCACCGTCTCGGACTTCCGGTCGGTGTCAGAAGTGCTTGCCGCGGTGAAGCCGGTCCGGCCCGACTTCAGCGTCACGGTCGGCTTCGAGGACCTCGCCCTGTCCGCGATGCTCGCGGGCGGCGACGGCGTGATCAGCGGCATGGCCAACTTCTGCGCCCCCACTCTCCTGCAGCTCGTCGCTGCCGTACGCCGTGGCGACCTGCCGGACGCGGTCGCGGCACACCAGGAGGTGATGCGGCTGTTCCCGGTCTACTTCCAGTCCAACCCGCCGATCCTGGCGCTAAAGATGCTGTCCCGCGAGCTCGGTGTACGGATCGGGCCAGTGGTCCGCACTCCGGTCCACGAGGACCCCGATGTCCTGCAGCGGGTCGGCGCGTGGGTCGGTTCCCGTATCACCGAGGGCACCTTGTCGTAGGACCTGTCCCATCACTGTCAGTTGACCTGTGTACACACCAAGGAGCGAGATGCGCAAGAGAACAACAGCCAGAACGCTGGCGGCCAGCCTGACCGCTGTGCCGATCTTCCTCACGGTCTCGTGCGGTGGTGCCCCGGCGCTGACGACAGCGGGCGCCAAGGCTGGTGAGGGCCAGATCCAGAAGGACTCGTCCGGCAAGGTCACCTGCAAGGACGGCTCGCCGGGCGTTAGCGCCAAGGGGATCAGCTTCGGTGTCAACGCTGAGCTGACGGGCAAGGCGGCCCTGTCGGGTGCCATCGCCAAGCGCTCGCTCGACATGGCGGTCGACGATCTGAACAAGGCCGGCGGCATCTTGGGCAAGCAGGTCAAGGTCGTCTACGAGGACAACCAGTCGACCAACCCCGGCGCCGTCAACGCGATGAACAAGTCGCTGACGCAGGACAACATCTTCGCGCTGATCGGCCCGATCCGCTCCACCCAGGTCAAGGCGATGGAAGAGACGATCAAGTCAAAGAAGGTCCCCATGATGGTCGGTGGGACCAACGCCGATCTCACCAAGGACGGCGGTGGCCTGATCTTCCGCTTCCGCCCACCGGACTCGCTCACGGGCGTCGCGATCGTCGCGTACGCGCAGAAGGAGTACAAGCCCAAGAAGATCGCCGTCCTGTACGACTCCGATGCCTTCGGCTCGGGTGGCGCCGCCGTCGTGGAGAAGGCCGCGAAGGATGCGGGCATCACCGTCCAGAAGACCTCGTACACCACCGGGGACAAGGACTACACGGCGCAACTGTCCACGATCAAGCGCTTCGCCCCCGATGTCATCACCACCTATGCGACCAACTCCGAGGACGTCGCGATCTTCGCCCGGCAGATGCAGGAGCTGGGCATCAAGACCCCCCTCGTCGGTGGTCCGTCGATCACCTCGCAGGTGACCTACGACCTCGGCAAGCAGTTCATCCAGGGCTGGCGTGCCGTGGTCGACTTCCGCCTCGACTCCAACCCGGTGAACACGGCGTGGGCGAACGAGTACGAGCAGCGGTACGGTTCCAAGCCCGACCTCTACGGTGCCTGGCAGCGGGACGCTCTCTACTTCATGAAGGCCGCCTTGGAGAAGTCCGGCTGCGACACGGGGGCCTTCACCAAGGCGCTGCACGCGGTCGAGGCCGACGGGGTACAGGGTCACCTGAAGTCCAACGACATCGGCGACGCCAACCGGAACCTGCTCGTCGTCCAGGTCCAGGGCGACGGCACCAAGCTCGTCGAGGACGCCACCAAGCTGCTGCCCTCGTCATAGCAACCCGCTGGTGGTGGCCGGCCCGCCCGGCCACCACCAGCGACACCCTGTTCTTCTCTCCCCATGGCTTCGGAGGCGATTGGTCGGATGGACGTCATTATCCAGCTCGGTGCGGCCGGTCTCGCGATCGGGATGATCTACGCGTTGGTTGCCCTCGGCTTTGTCCTCATCTTCAACGCGGTCAACGTGGTGAACTTCTCGCAGGGCGAGTTCGCGATGTTCCCGGCGTTCGTCGTCTCGTTCCTGCTCACCTCGTCCCATCTGCCCATGTGGCTGGCGATCCTCGGGACGATCCTGTTCGCGGCCGTGTTCGGTCTGGTCTTCAACCGGCTGGTCTACTACCCGCTGCGCAAGCGCTCCTTCGTGCCGGTCATCATCGCCACCATCGGTGTTTCGGTGTTCCTCAAGAACATCGCCCTGGTGCTTTTCGGTGCCGACCCACGCAAGGTCGAGCCGCTGATCAGCGGGGTGGTCAGCATCTTCGGCACGAGGGTCAACGCGCAGTATCTCGTCATCATCGGGGTCACCGCCGTTCTCCTGGCCCTGCAGTACTTCGTGTTCGACCGCACGATGGTCGGCAAGCGTCTCCAGGCGACCGCTCAGAACCGTGAGATGGCGTCGCTGCTCGGTGTCAGGACCCATGTCATGATCGCCGCGACCTTCGCCTACAGCGCCGTTCTCGGCGCGGTGGCGGGCATCCTCGTCGCGCCCCTGTTCGGTGTGACGACCGAGATCGGCTCGCTCATCGCGCTCAAGGCGTTCGCGGCCACCGTCATCGGGGGGTTCGGGTCGGTGCCTGGAGCAGTCATGGGCGCGGTTTTCCTCGGCCTCGTCGAGATCTTCGGGGCCGAGTACATCAGCGCGGACTACAAGGACGCCTTCGCGTTCGTCATCCTCATCGCCGTACTCATCTTGCGTCCGCAGGGGTTTTTCGGCGAGAAGATCGGGCAGAAGGCCTAACCAGAGCAGAAGGAGGAGTCGTGTCCGCACTCGCTGACCAGTCACCGAGCGTCACGTCCGGGTCCACGTCGGCCGTGAGTCGCTTCATGGACAAGCCGTACGCGCTGATGGCGTTGCTCGTGCTCATGGCGTGCCTGCCGTTCCTGGTGAACCCGTATTACCTCGGCGTGGTGGTGCTCGGCGCCATCTACGCGATCGCCGTGCTGGGCCTGTACTTTGTCATGGGCCTGAGTGGTCAGCTCTCGCTGGCGCAGGGCGCTTTCTTCGGGGTCGGGGCGTACACAGCGGCGATCCTGTCCACCCGGTACGACTGGCCGTTCCCGGCAACGATGGCCGCGACGGTGGCGGCAGGCATCGTGCTCGGAGTGTCGCTCGGCTTCGCGACGCTGCGCCTCACGGGCCACTACCTGGCGCTGGCGACCATCGGCTTCGCCGTCATCGCGAACATCATCTTCCTGCACTGGAAGCCGGTGACCAACGGCCCGGATGGCATCTCGGGCACCAAGCCGCCACGGATCGGCAGTTTCATCCTCGACCAGAACTTCTACTACTACTACGTCGTACTGGCCTTCCTGGTCGTGCTGGCTCTGGTCGGGTGGAAGATCAAGCTCAGCAGGGTCGGCCGGGCCTTCCTCGCGATTCGCGAGGACCAGCTGGCCGCCTCGACGATCGGCATCAACACGCTGAACTTCAAGGTGCTCGCCTTCACCTTGTCAACGGTCTACGGCACGGTCGCCGGCGGCCTGTACGCACACGGCCTCACCCACTACATCAGTCCCGACAACTTCGTTTTCGAGCTGTCGGTGACCATGCTGGTGATGCTGCTGCTCGGCGGCCAGGCCACCGTGCCCGGGGCCATCATCGGGGCCATGCTCGTCACCGCCCTGCCGGAGACGCTGCGGTTCCTCAACCAGTACTACCTGGCGGTGTACGGCGTCGCCGTCATCCTGCTCGTTATCTTCCTCCCCCAGGGTCTGTGGGGGTGGCTGGAGTCGGTGGTAGCACGGCGCAGCTCCCGGGGACGCGCAGAGGTGTCCGAGCCGATGGAGACCGTCGCGGACCAGCCGATCGCGGCCGGGCCGGGATCGAAGGTGCGGCCATGACGCGGTCCCAGGACGGCTCGGCCACCCACTTGCGAGACGGCGATCGCGCCGCCGCGACCGACCGGACCGGCGCCGCGGTGCTCAAGCTGGAGGGACTGTCCAAGTACTTCGGCGGGGTGAGGGCTGTCGACGACGTCAGCCTCGACGTCACGTCGGGCCACATCCACTCACTGATCGGACCGAACGGGTCCGGCAAGTCGACCCTGATCAACGTGCTCACCGGGCTGTACGTCCCGACCCACGGCACGGTCACCCTGCTGGGCCACGAGATCACCCGGCGCAGGCCGGACGAGCGCGTCAAGCTGGGCCTGGCCCGGACGTTCCAGAACATTCGGCTCTTCAAGGACCTGCCGGTGCTGGACAACGTCATGACGGGGCAGCACTGCCGGACGTCGTCCGGGCTGTTGCGGGTCCTGCTCAGCCCGGGCGCTCGTCGCGAGGACGCGGCGACGCACGAGCGGGCCCGCCAGGAGCTGGAGTTTGTCGGCCTCTCCAACGCCGGCGACGTGCTGGCCGGCGGCCTGTCCTACGGACGGCAGCGTCTGGTCGAGATCGCCAGGGCACTGGCCAGCGATCCCACCATGCTCCTGCTCGACGAGCCGGCCGCGGGACTGAACCCGCACGAGACCGAGCTGCTGGACCAGATCCTGCGCCAGATCGTGGGGCGTGGGATCACGGTCCTGCTCGTCGAGCACGACATGAACCTCGTCATGGGGATCAGCGACTACATCACGGTGCTGAACTTCGGCAAGAAGATCGCCGAGGGCAGGCCGGACCAGGTACAGGCCGACCCCGACGTGATCGCTGCCTACCTGGGCACCGAGGATCAGGAGGAGATGGATGCTCAGCGTTAGAGATCTCGACGTCCGCTACGGCGAGATCCGCGCGTTGCGCGGCGTCTCCTTCGATGTCGCCGAGGGCGAGGTCGTGACGTTGCTGGGCGGGAACGGCGCCGGCAAGTCGACGACCCTGCGCAGCATCAGCGGCCTGATCGGTCCTGCCGGCGGCAGTATCACCCTCGACGGCGAGTCGATCGTCGGCAAGCCGCCGGAGCGCATCGCCCGGATGGGCATCGTCCACGTTCCCGAGGGCAGGCAGATCATCCCGGGCCTTAGCATTCTGGACAATCTGCGGCTCGGCTCGTCCAACGGGCGGATGAGCCGCAAGGACGTCTCCGCGGGCATCGAGCGCACCTTCGAGACCTTCCCCCGCTTGCGGGACCGGCAGAGCCAGCTCGGTTGGAGCCTGTCCGGCGGTGAGCAGCAGATGCTCGCCATCGGACGCGGACTGATGGCCAACCCTCGGTTGCTCATGCTCGACGAGCCGTCGCTCGGTCTCGCCCCCATCATCGTGCGCGAGGTCTTCCGGATCATCCGCCAGGTGCACCAGGCGGGCACGACGGTCCTGCTGGTCGAGCAGAACGCCTACCAGGCACTCAAGGTCGCCGACCGGGGCTACGTTTTCGAGACCGGTCGCGTCGCGCTGGAGGGGCGCGCGCGCGAGCTCCTCGACGACGAAAAGATGCGCGCCGCGTACCTGGGCAAGAACACCGCCGGAAGCCCCGGAGCGTCCAGCGCCGAGGGCGCGCTGTCCCCTGCGCCTTCGGCGCCGCAGCACCAAGGTGGTGGCCAGACATGACCGTAGTGGGCAGGACAGGACTACCCCGTCTGGCCGTGGTGGCCGACGACCTCACGGGCGCGGCCGACACCGCGGCTCCGTTCGCGAGTCGTGGAGCCGAGGTCAGCCTCACGTTGTCCGGGCCCCCTCGCGGAGACGTCGACGTCCTGGCACTCGTCAGCGACAGCCGCTGGCGCGAGGCGTCCGACGCCGCCAACCGGGTCGGTCAGCTGGTCAGGCAGGCACGCGACTGGGGGGCGGACGCCTTGTTCGTCAAGGTGGACTCGACGCTACGTGGCAACGTGCGCGCCGAGGTCGGCGCGGCTCTGGCGGCGTGGGGCGGCGCGCAGGCCATCGCGGCGCCGGCCTTCCCCGCTCAGGGTCGCGTGGTGCGACACGGCGTCCTGGTGGTCCACGGGGAGCCGCAGCCCGGATCGGTAGCCGGCTGCTTCCCCGAGGGCGTGAGCCTGCTCGACGCCGAGACCGACGAGGAGCTGGACGAGATCGCTGAGCGAGTCCTGAACGAGGGGGCGGTGGCCATCGGCTCGGCCGGCCTGGCCCGAGCGCTCGCCGACGTGATCCTGCCGGGTCCACCTGGTCCACAGGGTCCACGGCGGCCGACCGGGCCGGTCGGCGGCGTGCTCGTCGTCGTCGGCACCGCCCATCTCGCCAGCCGTGCGCAGGCGCTCGCGCTCACCGGATCGGGCGCGGTGTGCGTCCTCGTCACGCAGTCTGCTCCCGTCCGCATCGAGGAGGCCGTCGTCGCGCTCGCCCGCGGTGGACACGTCCTGGTCACGACGGACATCGCCCACCACGTCGAGGCCGACACTCCGGGCGCCGCTGCGGTGGCGGCGGAGCTGGCCCTGGTCGTCCAGGCCATCACCGACGCCGCGCCCACTGCGGCGCTGGTGCTCACCGGGGGCGAAACCGCGCTGGCCGTGTCGCGGGCTTTGGGCGCCCGCGAGCTCCGGCTGCTCGCCGAGATCACCCCCGGCATCGCGATCGGCGAGCTTGTCCTCGCCGATCGCAGCATCCCGGCAATCACCAAGTCCGGTGGCTTCGGAGCGCGCGACGCGCTGCTTCAGGCCGTGACCACGTTGGAGGCATGCGCATGATCCCACTTCTTGGCCTGACGGTAGGCGATCCGGCGGGGATCGGCCCGGAGATCACGCTGATGGCGGCTCGTGACCCGAGGTCGGCGGCCGCTCGGTTGGTGGCGATCGGCAGCCTGCAGGCACTGCGTGCTGCCTGCGACGTGGTCGCGGAACCCCCGAGGCTCCGGGAGGTCGCTGCGCCGTCGATGGCCCGCTTCGAGCCTGGCTGGCTCGACGTCGTGACGGTCCCCTCCGACCGGCCTGTCACCTTCGGCCGGCTGTCCGCCGAGGCGGGCCAGATCGCCTTCGAGGGCGTGCAGCGGGCGGTCGAGCTCGCCGTCGCGGGCGACATCGACGGGATCGTGACGGCTCCATTGAACAAGGAGGCCATCGCCTTGGCCGGCCACCCCTACCCCGGTCACACCGAGATCCTCGCGGACCTCACCGGGACGCGCGACTTCGCCATGATGCTTACCGCCCACAAACTGCGTGTGGTCCACGTGACCACCCACGTCAGCCTGCGGGAGATGCTCGAGCTGGTGACGACGGAGCGCGTGCTCACGACGATTCGGCTCGCGGCCCGGGCACTGCAGGACATGGGCATCGAGTCGCCGTCGGTCGGCGTCTCGGGGCTGAACCCGCACGCCGGTGAAGGCGGACTCTTCGGCGACGAGGAGGCCCGGGTGATCACCCCCGCCATCAAGCAGGCACAGGCGGCCGGCATTGACGCCAGCGGACCGTGGCCTGCCGACACGCTGTTCGGGCGCTCGGTGGCAGGAGACTTCGACGTCGCGATCGCCATGTTCCACGACCAGGGCCACATCGCCGTCAAGGTGCTCGGCTTCGAGACGGGCGTGAACGCGACCATCGGCCTGCCCATCGTCCGGACGAGCGTCGACCATGGCACCGCGTTCGACATCGCCGGTACCGGACGGGCCAGTCACGACAGCCTGGTGGAAGCGATCCTGGTCGCGGCGGGGATGGCGCAGGCCCGGGCTGCGGCGTCGCGGCCCGGGATCGCGACGGTGGCGACAGGAGATCAGACCGCATGACCTGCCGACCAGGCGGGCACCTCGGCCCCTTCGAGGCGGTCCGCGAGCTGCGCTACGACGCCCCATTCCCCTGGATGCTGCCCGTGCGCCAACGATTCGAGGCCCCACAGCTGGCCGACGTCGCAGCTGCCACCGCAGCTGCGCTCGAGCCGTTGCGAGCCCGGATCACGCCCGGTATGACGGTGGCCATCACCGCCGGCAGCCGGGGTATCCACGACAAGCCGACGGTGGTGCGGGTCGCCGGCGAGTGGCTGCGCTCGGTGGGCGCCGAGCCCTTCGTCGTGCCCGCCATGGGATCTCACGGCGGTGCCACCGCCGAGGGCCAGGTGGGGATGCTCGCCGAGCTCGGCATGACCGAGCAGAGCCTCGGCATGCCCATCCGCGCCACGATGGAGACCGTCGATCTCGGATCGGTGCCGGACGGCCCGACCGCCTACCTGGACCGCAACGCGGCGGCGGCGGACGCGATCCTGGTGATCAACCGTGTCAAGGCGCACACCGACTTCAAGGGTGACATCGAGAGCGGCCTCGCGAAGATCATCGCGATCGGCCTGGGCAAGCAGCGCGGCGCCGAGGGCATCCACCTCTACGGGCCCGCGAACCTCGGGTTCTGGATCCCGCGCGTAGCGCAACGCATCATCGACACCGGCAAGGTGCTCGGCGGCATCGCCATCCTCGAGAACGCCTACGACCGGGCCGCGAGGATCGAGCTCGTCGAGCCGGAGCAGATCGGTGGCCAGGCCGAACAAGAGCTGCTGCGCGAGGCGAAGCGCCTGATGGCGACGTTGCCGTTCGACCACCTGGACGTGGCGGTCATCGACGTCATGGGCAAGGACAAGTCGGGTTCGGGCATGGACACCAACGTGATCGGCCGCATGATGATCCGAGGGAGTGCCGAGTTCGACCGCCCACGCATCACCAACATCGCCGTGCTAGACGTGAGTGACGCCTCGCACGGCAATGCCAGCGGGCTGGGCCTGGCTGACTTCATCCCGTTCCGGATCCTCGAGAAGATCAACCTGCGCAGCAGCTACATCAACGCGATGACCTCTGGCCTCGGCGGACCGCAGCGCGGTCAGATCCCCATGGCGATGCCCACCGACCGCGACGCCATCGCGGCCGCGATCCTGACCTGCGGTCGCGCCGACCTGGGCAGTGCCCGGATCGTGCGGATGCGCGACACGCTCGACCTCGAGCAGCTGCTGGTCTCGGAGTCGCTGTTCGACGAGGTCGAGGCCAACGCTGGTCTTGAGATCGTCGGCGAGGCCGCACCGATGTCCTTCGACGCAGAAGGACGGATCGAGAAATGGCAATGATCGACAAGCACACCTCGCGTACCCGTGTGGCACCCGCGACTGTCGCCCTGTTCGTCACGTGCGTGGGCGATCTGGTGTCACCTGGGCCGCCGCGCGCCGCCGTCGAGGTGCTTGAGGCGATGGGTGTGCGGGTCGAGGTTCCGCGCGCCCAGACCTGCTGCGGGCAGCCGGCCCTCAACTCCGGGTACCCGCAGGAGGCACGCATCCTGGCCCGGCGGTGGCTGCGGACGTTCGCGCCATACGACGCGGTGGTGAGCGTCTCGGGCTCGTGCACCGCGACCGTCCACCACGCCTACCCGCGGCTCCTCGAAGGAACCGAGCGCCAGCAGGCGCAGGACCTGGCGGCCAAGAGCTGGGAGTTCACCCAGTTCGTCGCCGAGTTCGGCCACGACCTCCTGCTGCGTCTGGATGCCACGGTGACCTACCACGACTCGTGTCATATGCTGCGCACGCTCAACGAACGCGAGTCACCGCGCACCCTGCTCGGCCGGATCGAAGGCCTCAGGCTCGTGGAGATGAGCGACTCGGAGGTGTGCTGCGGCTTCGGCGGCACGTTCGCCACCAAAATGCCGGACGTCTCGGTGACCATGGCCGACCACAAGCTGGTCAACGCGCAGGAGACCGCGTCGCACTACTTGGTGTCCGCGGACCCGGCCTGCCTGATGCACCTGCAAGCTCGCGCCGACGCCACCCGGGCGGGTGTTCAGACCCGGCACATCGCCGAGTTAGTACGCGAGGCACTTGTCGTGGAAGAGGTGGGGGCATGACCTCCACCGACGGACCGGTCCCTGACGCCGCGACCACGACTGTGCCCGACTCGGCGTCGGGCGAGTCCCGCAACCGCAGATCGGCTGCCCTATCCGGCCGTGAGCGCATCGTGCCCACCCGCCCGGACTGGGCCGCTGCAGCGATCCCGGCGCACCGCAAGCCGCTGCCGATCCTCACCCGTGACGCGATCGGTCAGGCGGGTACGACGGCTACCCACGCACGACTGTCAGGCAAGAACCGGGCACAGAACGACTCCGGGTGGCCGCCCGAAATCGCCGCCCTGCGTGAGCGCGGATCGCAGATCCGCCGGGAGACGCTGGAAGACCTCGAGGGCTATCTGCATTCCCTGACCGAGAAGGCCGAGGCCAACGGGGTTGTCGTGCACCGGGCCGCGACCCCCGAGGACGCCGCGCGGGTCGTGAGCAGGATCGCGGCCGAGGGCGACGTCAAGCTGGTGGTCAAGGCCAAGTCGATGGCCACCGAGGAGATGCACCTCAACGCCCATCTGGAGGGGCAGGGCATCGAGGTCGTCGAGACCGATCTGGGGGAGTACATCGTCCAGCTGGCTGACGAGCGGCCAAGCCACATCGTGGGCCCCGCGCTGCACAAGTCGCAGGTGGAGGTCGGAGCCCTCTTCAACGAGCTGGCCGGACAGCAGATCCCCCAGGAGGCGGAGGATCTCGCCGCGTTCGCCCGGGAGCGGCTGCGCACCGACTTCCGCCGCGCCGACATGGGGATCACGGGTGTGAACTTCGCGGCGGCAGACACCGGGACCCTGACGCTGGTGACCAACGAGGGCAACGCCGACATGGTCACCTCCCAGCCGCGTATCCATGTGGCCGTCATGACGCTGGAGAAGGTGATCCCCCGTTTCCGGGACCTCGCCGTGCTGGTGCCGTTGCTCTGCCACGCCGCCACCGCGCAGAAGCTGACCGTCTACCTGACCATGCTGAACGGGCCGCGCCGGAAGGACGAGGCTGACGGGCCCGAGCAACTGCACCTTGTGATCTTGGACAACGGGCGCAGCTCGATCGTCGGGGGCCCCTACGAGGAGGTTCTGGCGTGTATCCGCTGCGGCAACTGCCAGATCGCCTGCCCTGTCTACCGCACCGTCGGCGGTCACGCCTACGGGTCGGTGTATGGGGGGCCGATCGGCGCCGTCTTGACCCCGCTGCTTGAGAACACCCGTGACGGCGCGGATCTGCCCTTTCTCTCCTCGCTGTGCGGTGCCTGCTACGACGCCTGCCCGGTCAAGATCCCGCTGCCGGACATGCTCGTCGACCTGCGTGCGGACTACGAGTCGAGGGCAGCGCGCCCCCGCAGGTTGCTGTGGCGGCTGTGGGCGAGGCTGTGGGACAGGCCCATTGGGTTCCGGCTGACGGTGATCGCGCTGCGCGTCCTCGGCCCACTGCTCCCGCGCGCGCTGGTCCGGCTGCTGCCCGGGCCGGGCAAGGGTTGGGCCACCGGCCGGGCTCTTCCGGCAATGGGCAACGCCGGCAGGTTCCGGTCCTGGTTCGCCGGGAGGAGAGCACTGTGAGTGGTATCGATCTGGCCGAGCAGTTCCGGGCCGCACTGACCGCGCTCGACGGTGTCGCGCACCTCTGCACCTCGGCAGCCGAGGCGCACGACCGGGTGGTCGACCTCTGTGCTGCCGCGTCGGTGGTGATCGACGAGGGCCACCCCGACACCGCCGGCCTAGCCGAGCGTCTGCGTCTGGTGGACGACCCATGGGAGGCGGCCGTGGGTGTCACCGGGGTGGACGTCGCGGTCGCCGAGACGGGCACGCTGGTTCTGTCCTGGGGTCCCGGACGGCGCCGGAGCACTCCCCTGGTGCCGCCGGTGCACGTCGCACTCGTCCCGTTGCACCGGTTGGTGGCCACCTACGCCGACGCCATCGACGTCCTGGCAGCCATGAATCCGGCGCCCTCGGGTATGCAGCTGGTCACCGGACCCAGCCAATCGGCCGACATCGAGATGAAGCTCGTCAAGGGAGTGCACGGGCCCGGGCAGGTCCACGTCGTGCTCTACCCGCAGCCGGACCGGGCCTGCACCTGATGACCACGAAGCCCGCAGCCCAGCAGCTGAGCCGCATGAGCGCGGGCGAGCTGTTGTCTGGGCAGCCCCCTGAGTGGTCTGTTCCCCACGCGATGGCCACCATCCGGGACCGGGTCAAGGGTCAGGGCACGCACATTGCGGTGCTGGACGACGACCCGACCGGTACACAGTCCGTGCACGGGGTGCCGGTGCTGACCACCTGGGAGTCCGCCGATCTGCGCGCCGCACTCAGGCACCCCTCCAATGCCTTCTTCGTCCTCACCAACTCGCGCGGCCGCTCACGCCCGGAGGCTGCGGCCATCAGCCAGACCATCGCGACACGGCTGGCGGATCTCGCCGACGAGCTCGGGATCGACGTAGAAGCGATCAGCCGCAGCGACTCGACGTTGCGCGGCCACTTCCCCACCGAGATCGACGCCCTGCAGCAGGGGTTCGGTGAGCGGGGTCGGCGTTACGACGGTGTCATCATCTGCCCCTGCTTTCTCGAGGCCGGTCGGGTCACCGTCAACGACGTCCAATGGGTGCGTGTGGGGGATCAGTTCGTCCCGGCGGCCGGCACGGAGTTCGCCGCCGACGCCACGTTCGGCTACCAGAGCTCGAACCTGCGCGCCTGGGTGCAGGAGAAGACGGAGGGCCGGATCCCGTTCGAGGAGGTCCGGTCGATATCCCTGGCCGACATCCGCAACGGGGGACCGCGCCGGGTCGCCCAGCTGCTGCAGGAGCCCGCTGGACGGGCCGTCATCGTGAACGCCGCGAGCTACGCGGACCTCGAGGTCTTCGTGCTCGGGCTGCTCGAGGCGGAGGGTGCCGGTCGTCGCTTCCTGTACCGAACTGGCCCCTCGTTCGTCCGGGTGCGTGCGGGGATCGAGCCGAAACCCGTTCTCGGGCCTGAAGACATCTACCCGGACGGTGACCGGCCCGGATCGGGGCTCGTCGTCGTCGGGTCGCACGCAGCGCTGTCGACGCGCCAGCTGGAGGCGGCGATGGCGCTGGGGGGACTGCATCCGGTCGAGCTGTCCGTTCCCCGGCTCCTCGGCGCCGGACGCGACGACGAGATCGATCGAACCGTCGAGGAGGTCGCCGAGCGGCTGCCGGACTCCGACGTGGTGCTGTACACCAGCCGGGACCTGGTCCGCACCGACGATCCCGACGAGAGCCTCACGCTGAGCCGGTCGGTGTCGAGCGCTCTGGTCGACGTCGTCGCGCGGCTCGACCGTAGCCGACCACCGCGCTTCCTCGTCGCCAAGGGTGGGATCACGTCCAGCGACCTCGCGACCGAGGGCCTGGGCGTACGCCGGGCCGAGGTGGCCGGACAACTGCTCCCGGGCGCGGTATCGGTGTGGTTGCTCACCGCCGACAGCGACTTCCCCGGACTGCCCTACGTGATCTTCCCGGGCAACGTGGGCAGCACGGAAACGCTCGCCCGCGTCGTGAGCATCCTGCGAGAGAGGCCGAACGCATGACATTGGAACGAGTCGGATTCATCGGCCTCGGAGCGATGGGGGCGCCGATGGGGGCGCGTCTCGTCGACGTCGCCGACACGCTGACCGTCTTCGACCCCGTCGCCGAGCGACAGCAGTCCCTGGCCGACCAGGGAGCGGTCAGCGCACAGTCGCCGCTCGAGGCCGCCAGGGAAGCCGACGCGCTGTTCGTCATGGTCGTGAACGAGGCCCAGTGCGAGGAGGCGTTGTTCGGCAGCGACGGCGCCGTCGCTGCGCTGCCGCAGGACGCGGTGGTCGTGATCATGAGCACGGTGGGTCCCCACGCCGTGCGTGCCCTGGCCGAGCGTCTGCACCGACGCGGGCTTCAGCTCGTGGACGCCCCGGTCAGTGGCGGGGTCGCCCGCCCCGGCGCCGGCGACCTGCTGATCATGGCGAGCGGACCGGCTGGCGCGCTCGACGTCGTCCGGCCGGCACTGACCGCGATGGGTTCCACCGTCGTCGACTGCAGAGCCTCGGCCGGTGACGGGCAGTCGGTGAAGCTGGTCAGCCAACTGTTGTGCGGCGGGCACATCGAGGCGGCCGGCGAGGCGCTCGGCTACGCCCGTGCACTGGGCCTGGACCCGGCGGCCGTGCACGAGACGATCCGGCACGCGCTGCCGGTTCGTTCATGCTGGATGGTCGCGGCGCGCGCATGCTGTCCCGCGAGTTCCAGCCGGCCAAGAGCGCCCTCGAGATCTTCGTCAAGGACATGGGACTGGTCACCGAGGCGGCCGCGGGACGAAGATTCCCGGCGCCGCTGGCGGCAACCGCGAACCAACTCTTCCTCATCGGCGCCGCTCAGGGCTATTCCGGCGATGACGACTCGGACATCGTGCGGGTGTTCGAGCAGTGGGCGGACAAGCCCGATGCGTGACGTCCCGCACGGCACCGAGTGAAGCGCGATCGCGCCACTGGATGCGTGTACCTCTCACCGACAAACCGACACTGCTGCAGAACAGCGGGAAGAAGAAGATCATGACGACATCGACCGAGCAGGGAATCGGCGTGCGGCTGCACCCAGCCGACAACGTCGTGGTGGCAACCAGCGACCTCGCAGCGGGCATCGAAGCCGGGACGCTGACGGTCCGTCAGGCCGTGCCGCGAGGGCACAAGATGGCCGTCGCGTCCATCGCGGTCGGCGAGCCGATCCGCAAGTACAACCAGATCATCGGCTTCGCGACGGAGGCCATCCTTCCCGGCGCGCACGTCCACACCCACAACACCGAGTTCCGGGCGTTCGAGCGGGACTACGCCTTCGGTGCCGACGTCGTCCCGACCGCGATGGTCCCTGAGTCCGAGCGGGCCACCTTCCAGGGGATCGTCCGCGCCGACGGAAGCGTCGCGACCCGCAACTACATCGGCATCATCACCTCGGTGAACTGCTCGGCGACGACTGCCAAGTTCATCGCCGAGTCGATTCGTGCCAGTGGCGTCCTTGACGACTACCCCAACGTGGACGGCGTGGTCGCGCTGGTCCACGGGATGGGCTGCGGGATGGCCGGCAGCGGGGAGGGGTTCGACGTCCTCCAGCGGACGCTCACCGGCTACGCAGCGCACCCCAACTTCGCCGGCTTCCTGCTGCTGGGTCTCGGCTGCGAGGTCAACCAGATCTCCAGCCTGACGGCGCAGTGGAAACTCGACCGGTCGAAGATCGTGCACTCGTTGACGATCCAGGACGAGGGCGGCACGGCGAAGACGGTCCAGCGAGGTGTCGAGCTCATCCGCGAGATGTTGCCCGAGGCCGACCGCGTGTCGCGGACGACGGTGCCGGCCAGCGAACTGATTCTGGGTCTGAACTGCGGGGGATCGGACGCCTACTCGGGAATCACCGCCAACCCTGCGCTCGGTGCCGCCGTCGACATCCTCGTGCGCCACGGCGGCACGGCGATTCTGGGGGAGACACCGGAGATCTACGGGGCAGAGCACCTGCTGACGCGGCGGGCCGTGAGCCGCGATGTGGGAGACTCGCTCGTCGAGCTCATCCGGTGGTGGGAGAGGTACACCGCCGCCAACAACGGCTCGATGGACAACAACCCCTCTCCTGGCAACAAGGAGGGCGGCCTGACGACCATCCTCGAGAAGTCGCTCGGTGCGGTCGCGAAGGGTGGCACGACGAACCTGACCGGCGTCTACCGCTACGCGGAACCGGTCACCGCGAAGGGCTTCGTCTTCATGGACACCCCCGGCTACGACCCGGTGTCGGTGACCGGGATCGTGGCGGGCGGGGCGAACGTCATGTGCTTCACCACCGGCCGAGGCTCGGTGCTGGGGTGCAAGCCGACGCCCAGCCTTAAGCTCGCGACGAACACCGAGATGTACCGCCGCATGTCCGGCGACATGGACGTCAACTGCGGCGTGATCATGGACGGCGAAGCATCGGTCCAGGAGGTCGGCCAGCAGCTCTTCGAGCTTATCCTGCAGACGGCGTCCGGGCGCAAGACGTTGAGCGAGGAGCTGGGCTTCGGGGAAGAGGAGTTCGTGCCGTGGCAGCTCGGGGCGGTCATGTGATGGTGACCACGTCGCACGTTCGAGGGACCGACCTGCAGCTGGACTTCGCCGACCAGGTGGTTCTCGTCACCGGCGCCAGCAGCGGGATCGGTGCAGCGGTGGCCAAGGGGTTCGCGGCACTGGGTGCGCGGGTGGTCCTGCACTACAACCGCGGTCACGACGCGGCGAAGGAGGTGCAGCGAGGCATCGAGGCGGCAGGTGGGCGCGCCTCGACCGCGGCCGCCGACCTGGGGACGCGCGGCTCGGCGGCAGCGCTCGTGGACAACGTGCTCGACGAGTACGGCCGCATCGACGTGCTGGTCAACAACGCGGGAGACCTGTTTCGGCGGGCGCCGGTGAGCGAGACGTCCGATGAGGACTTCGATCGGATCATCGCGTTGAACCTCGCGTCCGTCGTGGCCACCTGCCGCCAGGTGATCCCCGCCATGCGAAGGCAGGGCGGCGGAGCGATCGTGAACCTGACGTCGATCGCTGCGCGGACCGGAGGAGGCGGCGGCTCGGTGCTGTACGCCACGGCAAAGGGCGGTCTGAGCACGTTCACCCGGGGGTTGGCCAGAGAGCTCGCTCACGAAGGGATCCGGGTGAACGCCGTCGCTCCCGGCATCATCACCACGCCGTTCCACCGGCACACCGCCGACGACCAGATGCGAGCCATGGTCGACGGCATCCCCATGGGACGAGGGGCGACCCGCAGGAGTGCGTCGGAGCGGTTCTCTTCCTCGCTTCAACGGCACTTAGCAGCTACGTCACCGGACAGGTACTCGAGGTCAACGGTGGCCAGCTGACGCCCTGACCACCCGACGGACGGCGGCGCAGGCCACTGCCAGAGCCGGATCGAAGCACAGACCAGGAGGCGTCACATGGAGTACCGCACACTACCGGGGACGGACATGCAGCTGCCCCGCCTCGTCCTGGGCACGATGACCTTCGGCGCACAGGTCGACCGGGAGGCTGCCGGCACGATGGTCGACTCGTGTCGTGATGCGGGCATCACGATGTTCGACACCGCCAACTCCTACAACGCGGGGGCCTCAGAGCGGATCCTCGGCGAGATCGTCGCGCCCTTTTCGGGCCGACGTCCTGATTGCGAGCAAGGTGTTCAACCCGACCGGGGACGGATCGAACTACCGGGGACTGCGCCGACCTGCCATCGAGGAGGCACTCGAGGCGACCTTGCGCCGGCTGGGCACCGACTACCTGGATCTGTACTACCTGCACGCCCCCGACCGGGACACCCCCATCGAGGAGACGCTCGGGGCGATGGCTGACGCGGTGACAGCGGGCAAGGTGCGTCAGGTGGGCGTCTCGAACTACGCCGCTTGGCAGATCGCCGAGATCCGGTGCCTGTCGGAGCGCCACGGGTGGCCGACGGTCTCGGCGTCCCAGCCGGTGTACAACCTGCTGGCCCGCCGCGTCGAGGACGAGTACGCCGCCGGCTCGGCTCGGTACGGCCTACACAACGTGGTGTACAACCCGCTCGCCGGTGGTCTGCTCAGTGGCAAGTACACCGACCCGCGACGCCCGCAGGAGGGTGGACGGTTCGCATCTGACCTCGGCCCCATGTATCGCGAGCGCTATTGGAACGACCAGCAGTTCGCGGCCGTCGACGCGCTGCGAGAGATAGCCGGCGACGCCGGTCTGACCCTGCTGGAGCTGGCCTTCCGCTGGCTGCTGGGCCGCCCGCTCGTCGGCAGCATCCTGCTCGGTGTCTCGGGCACGGACCAGCTGTCCGAGAACCTCACGGCTGCCTCCGGGCCGTCCCTGTCGCCAGAGGTGGAGCAGGCCTGCGACGAGGTCTGGACGACGCTGCGGGGGGCGGCGCCGCTCTACAACCGCTAGCTGCGCGCCTGCGCGCAGATCAGACAGCTGTGTCCATGTGCCCACGGTCCAACCGTGGCAGGAGAAGGGTGGAATGACGATGAAGCTCATGCGGGTTGGTTCGGTGGGGCAGGAACGTCCTGCGGTCCTGTACGAGGGTCGGGTGCTCGACGTGTCGGCGCACGTCGAGGACTTCTCACCTGCGTTCTTCAGTTCCGACGGGATCTCGCGCCTGCGGCAGGTCGTCGAGGAGCGCGCGAGCGAGCTGTCCGAGGTAGATCTCGCCCGCGAGCGGATCGGTGCCCCGATCTCGCGCCCGTACAAGGTCGTGTGTGCGGGACTCAACTACGCCGACCACGCCCGCGAGTCGGGCATGGACGTGCCGAGCGAGCCGGTGATCTTCTTCAAGGCCAGCAACACGGTGGTCGGCCCGAACGACACCGTGCTGCTGCCGCGAGGAGGAGAAAAGACCGACTGGGAGGTCGAGCTCGGGGTCGTCATCGGTCGTGAGGCCCGTTACCTGCAGGACGAGAGCGCTGCGGTCGATGCCATTGCCGGGTACTGCGTGTCCAATGACGTGTCCGAGCGGGCGTTTCAGCTGGAGCGCGGCGGCCAGTGGGTGAAGGGCAAGTCCTGCGAGACGTTCAACCCCCTCGGGCCCTGGCTCGTGACCCCGGACGAGGTGGGAGACCCCCAGTCGCTCGACCTGTCGCTGCGACTCAACGGCAAGATCGTGCAGAAGGGAAGCACGACCACGATGGTCTTCCGGGCGGCGTACCTGGTCTGGTATCTCAGCCAGTTCATGGTGCTTGAGCCGGGCGACCTGATCAACACCGGCACGCCGCCGGGTGTCGGCATGGGGATGACCCCGCAGCGGTTCCTGCGCGACGGCGACGAGATGGAGCTGACGATCACCGGTCTCGGGGTCCAGCGCCAGGTGTGCCGGTCGGCGCCGTGAGCGGGGACGAGTTCGCCGGCCAGACCGCCGTGGTGGTCGGTGGCGCCGCCGGCGTCGGCAGGGCAAGCGCCACGCTGCTGTCGCAGCGTGGCGCGCGCGTCGCCTGCCTCGACCGCAACTTCGACGGCGCCCAAGAGTCCGTCGACGCGCTCGGGCCCGACGCGCCCGACGCGATCGCGCTGGAGATGGACGTCACCGACGACCGCGCGGTCGTCGCGGCGATCGGGGAGGCCGAGCGCCGGCTGGGCCCGATCGCCGTACTGGTCAACTGCGCCGGGATCACCGGAGTCACCGATCGGCGCAGCCAGGACGTGGACATCGAGGACTTCGACCTGGTCTGCCGGATCAACCTGCGAGGGGCGTTTCTGCTCTCGCGGGCTGTCCTGCCGCGGATGGTGTCGCAGGGCTACGGTCGCGTGCTGCACGTGGCCTCGATCGCCGGCAAGGAAGGCAACGCCGGGATGGTGGCCTACTCCGCGTCCAAGGCCGGGCTCATCGGCATGGTGAAGGCGCAGGGCAAGGAGTACGCCGAGACGGGCGTCACCGTCAACGCTCTCGCGCCGGCGGTCATCCGTACCGCGATGGTCGACGCGATGCCACGCACGCAGGTCAACTATATGACCGATCGGATCCCCATGAGACGGACCGGCACCCTGACCGAGGCCGCAGAGACGATCTGCTGGATCGTCTCTCCCAAGTGTAGTTTCACCACGGGCTTCACCTTCGACCTGTCCGGTGGCCGGGCCGTCTATTAGCGCTGTTCGCGTGATGACTGGAGGTATGCATGAACCAGGAAGAGAGTCCTCGCTTTCGCAGCGCCGAGTGGTTCGGACTGCCAGGGAGGAACGGGTTCATCCACCGCTCGTGGATGAAGGCACAGGGCTTTCCGAACGACGTGTTCGACGGCCGGCCGGTCATCGGGATCTGCAACAGCTGGTCGGAGCTGACACCCTGCAACGTGCATCTGCGCCGGGTCGCGGAGTCGGTCAAGCGCGGGGTGTGGGAGGCCGGTGGGTTCCCGCTGGAGTTCCCGGTGATGTCGCTCGGTGAGACGCTGATGCGGCCGACGACCATGTTGTTTCGCAACCTCATGAGCATGGACGTCGAGGAGTCGATCCGGGCCAACCCCGTGGACGGCGTCGTCCTGCTGTCGGGATGCGACAAGACGACCCCGGCCTCGCTGATGGGAGCGGCGAGCGTTGACCTGCCGACGATCATGATCAGCGGCGGGCCGATGCTCAACGGCAAGTACCAGGGCCGCGACATCGGTTCGGGGACCGCGGTGTGGCAGTTCGCGGAGGAGGTGCGCGCCGGACGGATGACCGCGGACGAGTGCGTCCTGGCCGAGTCGTGCATGTCGCGCAGCAACGGGCACTGCATGACGATGGGCACCGCGTCCACGATGGCCATCGTCGCCGAGGCGCTGGGCATGCAGCTGCCCGGCTCGGCCGCCGTCCCCGCAGTGGACTCGCGGCGGTACACCATGGCTCAGCTGTCCGGGCGGCGCATCGTGGAGATGGTGCACGAGGACCTACGGATGTCGAAGATCCTGAACCGGAAGTCGTTCGAGAACGCCATCCGGGTCAACGCGGCGATCGGCGGCTCCACGAACGCGGTCATCCACCTGCTCGCGCTGGCTGGTCGGGTCGAGGTGGACCTCGCGCTCGACGACTTCGACACCCTCACGCGGGAGATCCCCCTGCTCGTGAACCTGCTGCCGTCCGGCAAGTACCTGATGGAGGACTTCTTCTACGCCGGTGGCCTCCCTGTTGTCATGAACGAGCTCAGCCGGGTGCTGCACGGCGACGCCGTCACGGTCACCGGACGCAGTGTGCTCGAGAACGTCAGCGCTGCCGTTAGGCCGGAGGATAGCGAGGTCATCCGACCCTTCGACGACCCGCTCGGTGTCGGCGCCGGAACCGCCGTGCTGCGCGGCAACCTGTGCCCGGACGGAGCGGTCATCAAGCAGTCGGCGGCCTCGCCGCAGCTGATGCGGCACCGGGGCCGTGCGGTGGTCTTCGAGAGCATCGAGGAGTACGACGAGGGTGTGGACTCTCCAGACCTGGACGTCGACGAAACCTGCGTGCTCGTCCTCAAACACGCTGGGCCCCGCGGTTACCCGGGTATGCCGGAGGTCGGCAACATGGAGCTGCCCAAGCGGGTCCTGGCCAAGGGGATCACCGACATGGTGCGGATCTCCGACGCCCGGATGAGTGGTACGTCCTACGGCACAGTGGTGCTCCACGTGGCGCCGGAAGCCGCAGTGGGCGGCCCGCTCGCGCTGGTTCGCAGTGGCGACATGATCGAGCTGGACGTGCCGAACCGCACGTTGCACCTCGAGGTGTCCGATGAGGAGCTAGAACGTCGCCGCCAGGAGTGGGTACCGCCGAAGCCGGTGCGCGAGCGGGGCTACGTGCGGCTCTACATCGAGCATGTGCTCCAGGCCAACGAGGGTGCCGACCTCGACTTCCTGGTCGGTCGCAGCGGCGACGCCGTGCCGCGGCAGTCGCACTGACGAAAGGGGATGACATGAGCACTCGGCGAGCGGTCGTGCTGCCCGCTCCGAACCGCCCGCTGGAGGTCGTGGAGCTCCCTGGGAGCGAACCCGGGCCGGGTGCGGTCGTCGCCCGCGTCGAGCTCGCCGGGGTCTGCGGCACCGACATGCACCTGCAGGACGGCCGGATGGCGATCCCGACCCCACTGGTCCTCGGCCACGAGGCGGTCGGGCGGGTGAAGGCGCTGGGAGAGGGCGTGAGCACTGACGCCAACGGTGCTCCGCTGCGACCGGGCGACCTGATCGGGTGGGCCTCGAACATCCCGTGTGGACGCTGCTACTACTGCGTCCAGGAGCAGGAACGCTCACTGTGCGAGAACCGCACGGTCTACGGGATCAACCAGCCCGCCGACCGCTGGCCGCACCTGTCCGGCGGCTGGGCGGACGAGATCTACCTGCAGCCCGGGTCGACCATCGTGCGGGTGCCGGAGGGAGTGTCCGCCGAGCAGGTGATCTCCTTGGGGTGCGCCGGCCCGACCGTGGTGCACGGTCTGCTCGGCGTCGTCCCGCCGAGGTTCGGCGACGTCGTCGTGGTGCAAGGCAGCGGCCCGGTGGGACTGGCTGCCGCGATGTACTCCAAGCTCGGGGGAGCCGCGCAGGTGATCCTGGTCGGGGGGCCGCGCAACCGTCTGGACCTTGCCGTCGAGCTCGGGATGTGCGACCTCGCCGTCGACATTTTCGAGCACCCAGACGCCGCCGACCGTGTGCGACAGGTCGTGGCGCAGACTCCGGGGCACCGCGGAGCGGATGTCGTGGTGGAAGCGACGGGAGTGCCGCAGGCGGTGGCCGAGGGTCTGGACATCTGTCGCAAGAACGGCCGCTACCTGGTGGTGGGCCAGTACACAGACCACGGCTCCACCGCGCTGAACCCCCACCTGGTCACTCGCAAGCAGCTGCAGGTGTTTGGCTCGTGGGCGTTCGCGGGTGAGCACTACACGGACTACGTCGCCTCGCTGCCCCAGCTGGCGCAGCGCTTCGACCTCGCGCGCCTTGCGACGCGCTACGACCTCACGGAGGCGAACCAGGCACTGGCCGACATGCGGTCCGGAGCGACGCTGAAGCCGGTCCTGTCCACCGCGACGCGCTGACATTGCCGCCCGGTCCTGGCGGCGCGTGTGCGTCGCGCTGTTCGCGGTGGCCTTCGGCACCAACGTGCCGCCGCTGCTGCTCGTCTACGAGCAGCGATTGCACCTGAGTGCGGCGGCGCTCACCGCGATGTTCGGTGCGTACGCCGTGGGCCTGGTGCCGGCTCTCCTGGTCTCCGGCCCGGTACCAGGAGTCGTAGCGGCGGACCTGGTACTGGTCCTGGCCGACCTCGCCCTTGGCGCTCTGGAAGGACTCCTGAATGGCCCAGCGGGCGACGACCGCACCCGGCTCAAAATAAGCGCGGCTGTAGTAACTAGAACGGCATCGAGATGAAGGGCGAGGCGTAGTCCTGGACCTCGTCCAAGACCCGCGCTGCGTCTTGCACAGACATGCCGTCGGACGCGGCCTCGGCCACGATCATCTGCCGCAGCAAACGGGTCTCGCCGGCCGTCGCGATCCCGGTCACCTGTGGGTACGTCTTGAGCACCCATGTAACGGCTGCGCTGATGTGTCGCTGCTCGTCGAACGGGGCGTACCACGTGTCGTACCGGTGCTGCTCGTCGTCCTGCCAGTTGCGGCGGGCGATGGTCTTGATCGTCATCAGTGCCGTGTCGCGTGCGCCGACCGCCTCCAATAGCCCCGAGAAGTCAGCGGCGTACATCGGGTCCTTGGCCAGCTGGTAGTTCATCGGGGTCAGGACGCTGTCGAAGTCGAAGCGGCGCAATGCCTCGGTGTGCACCGACGGCGCGGTGTGCGTGTGACCGGTGATGCCCACCGCCGACACCAGTCCCTGCTCCTTGGCGCGGACGGCGGCCGCCAGTGCTCCCCCGTTGCCCGTCACTTGGTCTAGGGTCTCCAAGTCACCCACGGAGTGAAGCTGAATCAGGTCGAGGTGGTCGGTCTGCAGCCGCTCCAAGGAACGGTTGATTCCTGCCCAGGCCTCGGCGTCGGTGCGGCACCCAGTCTTGGTTGCCAAGAAAACTTGGGACCGGATGCGTGGCATCCACGGCCCCAGCCGCAGCTCGGCGTCACCGTAGTCGGCCGCCACGTCAAAATGGTTGATGCCCGCGTCCAGCGCCTCCTGGACGGAGATGTCTGCACGGGCCTGATCAACGTCAGCCAGGGAGGCCGCTCCGTAGATCAGGACCGAGCTGTCATGGCCGATTCGCCCGAGCCGTCGAGTCTGCATGCCCCGACGCTACTGCGAATCCCGCGTGCCCGCACTACCGCGAGTGCCCGATCTGAGGCGCTATCTGCAACCAGCCGCCACGGTAGGCGCGATCCTGATGAGAAGACATCGGCGCGAAGTGGTTGAGTTCACGGCCGGGTGTGGCGCTGCGCCTTCTGCTGCCGCATGGCTGCTTCGTGAGTTTCGTGCCAAGACTGTGTGCTCTGCAGTCGAAGGCTGATGAGCCGCACCGGCCTCAACAACCTGACCAGTACTACATAACCGGAGCACGGCTGTAGCTGGCGAGGGGTCGTCGTCATCACCAGTAGCCTGGACCTCCAGTGCCGCGCCTGTTCTCAGAGACGGCTCCCTACGACCCAGTGAGCGCCGAACGGCTTGCCACCGCCCCGGTACAGGGAATGCGGGACTCTTCGGCGCCCACACCAACCGTCGCGTGGATCGTGAGGTGCTTTCCACGCAGAATGGTCGCTTGACCCATCCGAATACGCAAGGGAGAGCAGAACCGTGCCGGAGGACACCGCGTTCGGGGTCGATCACGCCCTGGTCGACCGAGTGCGCTCACAGCTGCAGGTCGTCGACCGGCTCGGTGTGGCGTTCTCCGGCGGCGTGGACTCCTCCGTCCTGCTCGCCCTGGCGGGGGCGTTCCTCGGGCCGGCCCGAGTGGTCGCGATCATGGGCGTGTCCCCCAGTTTGGCCTCCGCCGAGCGCAGCGCCGCTCACGAGGTTGCGCGCTTCGTCGGCGTTCCGCTGGTGGAGGTGGTGACGAACGAGGGTGAGCGGCCGGCATACCGGGCGAACGGACCGGACCGCTGCTTCCACTGCAAGGACGAGCTGTTCACTCGCATCTCCGACGAGGTCGTTCAGGCGCACGGGCTGACCGCCCTCGCCTACGGCGAGAACGCCGACGATGCCCGGCGCCCAGACCGACCGGGCTCTCGGGCAGCCACCGAGCACCTGGTCCTGCGGCCCCTGGCCGACGCTGGACTGGACAAGGCCGCCGTACGCCGCGTCGCACGGGTGCTGCGCCTGCCCAGGGCCGACAAACCCGCCGCGCCGTGTCTGGCCTCGCGCATCCCCCACTACGAGGAGGTCTCCCCCCAGAAGCTGGCCCAGGTGGAAGCAGCCGAGGCGAGCCTGCGCGCTCTGGGCTTCACCGACTGCCGGCTGCGCCACCACGGCGACGTCGCCCGCCTCGAGCTGCCCGGGGCCGACATCGAGCGAGCCGTGTCACCGGCCCTGCGCGGGCGGGTCCAGGCCGCCGTGCGGGCGGCTGGGTTCCGTTTCGTCACGGTCGATCTCGCCGGGATCCAGTCCGGTGCCTTCACCCTGCCGCTCGTACAGGTTGACCGTGAATGAGGCCTGGGCGCCGCCGGCGTCGCTGACCGACTTCGCCGACCTCGACCACGACCGGGCGGCGCGGCGCGGCTACCCCGAGGCCATCTACTGCGAGGGCAAGTCACCCGACCAAGTGGCCGTCATCGCCGCGGCCGTGCGCGAACGCGGTACCACCACCCTCTTCACCCGTGCCACCACGGCCCACGCCAAAGCCATCCTCATGGTCATCCCGGACGCCCACCACGACGATCAGGCCCACCTCCTGGCGTGGCCAGCCCAGCCGCCCCAGCCCAGCGGCGGCCTGGTCCTGGTCGTCACCGCCGGCACCTCCGACCTTCCGGTCGCCCGGGAGGCCCTGAGCACCGCCCGCTACCTGGGCCGCCGCGCCGAGCTCGTCGTGGACGTCGGCGTCGCCGGGCTGCACCGTGTCCTGGGCAAGTTGGACCTCCTGCGGCAGGCACGATGCCTGGTGGTCGTCGCCGGCATGGACGGCGCGCTCCCCGGCCTGGTTGCGGGGCTGGTCGCGGCGCCGGTAGTGGCCGTGCCGACCTCCGTAGGCTACGGCGCCGCCTTCAGCGGCCTGGCGCCTCTACTCACAATGCTCAACGCCTGCGCTCGACAGGACCGCGTCCACCGCGCCCTGCACCGCCGCCAGGGACGCGCCAGCATCCACCAAGGCCCCGAGCAGCATGTCGCCCGCGACACCCGCCGAAGCGTCAACCCACGCCACACACCGTCCGGTCAGCATGGAGTCATCCTCTCAACCACCTGGGTTCACACCGTCCGGAGGGGCACCGGGAAATCGTCGGCGGCCGAGCGCCCTTTCAACTCAAGACAACACGCCCTGGTTGCCTTTTAGGTTCTGATCGGAACCCGAGCGTACGGCGCTCGTATTACTTCACGGCACCGTGCGTGAGGCCCGCCACGAAGCTGCGCTGTAGCACGAGGAACGCCACGACAACGGGGATGCTGACGATCAGGGATGCCGCCATGATCTGGTTCCAGTACACGTCCGTCTGGGTGGAGTAGAGTTGCAGGCCGATGGCCAGCGTTCGATTGTCAGCGGTGGTCATGACGGAGGCGAACAGCACTTCCCCCCACGAGGTCATGAAGCTGTAGATGGCTACGGCGATGAGTCCTGGCCGTGCGGCGGGCAGCACGACGCGCAACAGCGCGCCGATGGGGCCGCAGCCGTCGACCATGGCTGCGTCGTCCAGTTCGCGAGGGATTCCGTCGAAGTAGCCGGCAAGCATCCAGATCGAGAATGGCAGTGAAAACGTGAGGTAGGTGATGATGAGACCGATGCGTGTGCCGACGAGTTGGACACCGACCACCTGGTCAATGTTGACAAAGATGAGGAACAGCGGCAGCAGGAACAGCACGCCGGGGAACATCTGAGTAGACAACACCGTCGTGGTGAATACGGTGCGACCGCGGAAGCGGAAGCGCGACACCGCGAACGCCGCAAAGGTAGCGATCACAAGGCTGACAATCGTCGCGCTTCCTGCCACGATGAGGCTGTTCACGAAGTAGCTTGCGAGCGGCACGGTCGTCCACATGTCGATGAACGGCTGTAACGTCAGTTGTGTCGGCCACCAGGTGAAGGCGCCTTGCACGTCGGCGAGCGACTTCATTGACGACGTGATCATGACGTAGAGCGGGAAGATAGTGAAGAGCGTCAGCACCACGAGGACAACCACGCGGAACGTCTTCGCTGGGGTCGTTTCATGCACGGCCGGACCTCCGATTCAGAACGAGCAGGTAGACGCCCGTGACGAGCAGCAGGAAGAGCAGCAGGAGGACGGACATAGCAGCTCCCAAGCCGAAGTTCCAGGTGAGGAACGACGCATTGTAGATGTGGTAGGAAATGAGGTCACCTCCGGCCGGTTGCGCGTTCCCGAACAGGATAAACGGAGTGTTGAAGTCGTTGAACGTCCACAGGAACATCACGAGTACGAGCACGAGATTGACCGGCCGGAGCATCGGGAGGGTGATGCTGAGCCACTGACGGAACGGCTTGGCGCCGTCCACGGAGGATGCCTCGTAAACATCCGTTGGGATGCTCTGCAGCCCGGCCATCAGCATGAGAAACGCGAACGGCCAGAACCGCCAGATCGTGACCACGACCGTGGCGATGAACACGTTGTCTCCGATCAGCCAGAACGGCTTGCTCCCGCTCAAGTGCAGGTTGTCGAAGAGCAGATGGTTGATGGCACCGGTGTCTTTCTGGAGCATGAACTTCCAGGCGATGATGCCGGCGTACACCGGCAGTGCGTATGGCACGAGGAAGAGCGTGCGGAAGATGCCGCGACCCAAGAACTTGCGCTGCAGCGCGACTGCGGCGCACATCCCGAGAGTCCAGGAGATGGCGACGACCAGTATGGTGAAGCCGCAAGTCACGAAGAAGGATTGCAGTAGTTGCCGCCCCACCGAACTGTTGAAGTCCAGGGCAACCCCATAGTTCTCGAGCCCCGCGGCCGGCGCTTCTCCCCAGTTCGCGATGAAGAACTTCGTGAGTTTGATGAAACTGATCCACATGCCCGTGAGCATGGGGATGACGTGGATGACCATCTCGAAGACGACCGCCGGCGCCAGCAGAGCGAAGGGCAGCCACCAGCCCTTCGGACGTTTCTTGCGGCCGTTAGGCCGCGTTCTGGCGCTCGGCAGAGTCCTGAGCGGCGGTTGCCGGGATTCGGAGGCCGTTGTCTTCGTTGACATACGAGCCCTTCCTATTCGGGAGTAGGTGGAAACGCGGGTCGCCGCGCGTCTGGGCCCCGGCGACCCGCCGACCCGCCGACCGGCTAGCCGGTCGAGCTCTGCACCTGCGTCTGCGCGGTCTTCATTGCCGACATGATGTCACTTTCGGAGACGGTTCCGCCCGTGGCGATCTTGGCGAACATGTCGTTCATGGCCTTGCCGACCGTGCTCTCGAACTGGTCCTCGGCCGGCACGAGCGGCATCGACTTCGACATGTTGTTGTAGATGTCCTGGAACACCTTCGACTCGGCCGCGTTGTCGGTGAAGTTTGGCGTCACGCCCTTCAGCACCGGCAGCTCGTGGAACGGTTTGTCCATCGTCTTCTGGGTCGCTTCACTCGTCATGTACTTGACGAACTTCAGCGCGGCATCCGTGTTCTTCGTGTTCTTGAAGATTGACAGGTTGGTTCCGGCAGGGAAGCTCGCGATCTTCTCGCCGCCGACCGGGGCGGGGAGGGGCACGACGCCGTATTCGTTGGACTTCATGCCGCGGGCCGCGATGCCGCTGTCGCCGTTGTTCTGGTTCATGATCATCGCGGCCTTCTTCTTGGCGAAGTCGTCCATCGACTTCGTGGAACTGTCATTCTGTGCGTCCGACCGGTTGACCGCCTTGTCGGTCTGCATCAGGTCGAGGTAGCGCTTGATTCCTTTAACGACGCCGCTCGAGGTAAACGTCGGGTTTCCCTTCGCGTCGAAGAACTCTGCGCCGTTCTGTGCGGCAGTGATGAACGCGTAGTGAGAGTTCCCGGTATAGCTACCGGCATCGAGTACCATGCCGTAAACATCCTTGGATGGGGCGGTCAGCTTCTGCGCGTCTGTGACGAGCTCCTCCCATGTAGTGGGGGGCTGGAGGCCCGCATCCTTGAACATCTGTTTGTTGTAGTAAAGGCCGTAGGCCTGCCCGTAGAGCGGCACGGATGTTACAACCTTCCCCGGAGCGCCACCGGTGTCGAGAGCGGTCTTGATGAACTTATCCGCGCCGCCGATGGCCTTCATGTTGGCGGAGTCGAACGGCAGGAAGGCGCCGGTCGCCTGCAGGGACGACGCCCAGGTGTTGCCGATGGCCAGCACGTCCGGGCCCTGTCCACTCGCGGCGGCGGTCTGAATCCGCGCCTGTAGGTCATTCCAACCGATCACCTCGATCTTGATCTTGATGCCGGTCTGCTTCGTGAATTCGTCGAGAACCGGGGTGAGCACCTGCTTGGTTTTGTCGAGGCTCGTGCCCGTTTGGGTCGCCCAGTAGCTCAGGGTCGTTCCGCTGCTGGAGCCGGAGGATCCGCTGCTGCACGCCGCCGTCGACAACGCTACGGCCGTGATCATCGCGCTAGCGAGAATGGCGCGTTTCTTACCCATGTGACTTCCCTGTCTCTAGTGTTCCTCTTGGCGTGATGTCGGAGCGATTCGTTGGAGCGCGGGCCACAAACTCTTCGTCTTTAGGCCTGCGACCAGTTGGCTTGGCCAAACTCAGTGTGGCCACTGTAGGGTCAGTTCGATCGTAGGGTCACTTCGATCGGTACGCAAGCAAAAGTATGATGTTCATGATCTGAACCGTCCCGGAAATCATGCCGTCTTCTTGTTGGCGGCGTCACCGGATGGTGAGTCGGTTGTTGAAGCGTGGTAGCCGTGTTCGCACTCCTCTGGCGTGACGTTGCTCAGCTGGCTGTGAAGCCGCTCGTTGCGGTACCAGTGGACGTAGTTCATGGTGAGGGTCTCGACGTCGCTCAGGGTGCGGAGTGGGCCGGTCCGGAACGGCGACCCGGCGGCCACGGCCTCGTTCTTGTAGAGCCCGATCGTCGACTCCGCGGCGGCGTTGTCGTAGGCGTCACCGACCGAGCCGGTTGAAGCCGAAAGTCCTTGCAGGGCAAGGGTTTGAGTGAACCTGACCGAGGTGTCAAGCACCGGCTTTCATAGAGATATGGCACTTCCGCGGAGCAGGCTGCTCGGGGAGGGTAGTACGTCGGTGCTGGGTCTCGTACTCAACCGTACGAGCAGGCCTCCTACGCTTCAACAACCGCGGTGGGACCAGCCCGATCTCGCCATGCGCCGGAAGTTGAACCAGTCGATGTCCTCGGCGACCGCGACCGCGGCCGCGATCTCGAGGTCGTCGATCCTGCGCCGAGGGCCTTTTTTGCGGACAAGTTCGGCCTTGAACAACGAGTTGAACGCCTCGGCCATGGCGTTGTCAGGCAGTCGCCCTTGCTTCCCACGGAGGCGACAGCGTCGGCCTCGGCGAGGCGTTCGGTGTAGCGGATCGCGAGGTACTGCACGCCGCGATCGGAGTTAAGCCGAAGTCGGCTTAACTCCGATTATGCCGAGGTTCACGTTAAGCCGAGGAGTCGTGGTTTGGCCTGTGCTTGAGGTGTGGGTCGTCTGATTCCTCGGCTTAACGTGTGGTTCTCATCGGAGGTCGTAGAGGGCTTGGAGTGTGTCGTCGGTGAGCCGTTCGGCGGCTGGGCTGGTGATGGCGGGGGTGGCTGCGTTGACGGCCTCGCGCATCATGTCCAGGGTGGCGAACGCGTAGAACGCTGCCGTGGTCGAGGTGTTCTCGTGGCCGAGCAAGCGCATGATGATCGGCAGCGGGATCCCCTGCTGGTAGAGGTCCATGGCCTTGGTCTTGCGCAGCATGTGGCAGTGGATGTGCTCCGGGACACTGGGGCAGTTCGTGCGGGCGGTGCGGGCGGCGGTCTTGAGCACGGCCGCGACGGTGTCGGTCGACAGTGTTGTCGGCTGTCCGAGGTGGGGGCTGTAGAACACGGGCCGGGTCGCTGGCAGGGTGGCCGGGTTCGGGTGGAACTCGGCGAGATAGACGCGCAGGTGCTCGATCGTCTTGTCGGTCAGTGGCACGGTGCGGGTCTTGTTCCGTTTGCCGGTGAGGGCGACGTGTCCGGGCGTGGCGAGGACGAGGTCCTGCAGGGTCAGGCCGGTGATCTCGCTGACACGGGCGGCGGTGTCGTACAGCAGGATCAGCAGCATCCGGTTCCTGCGTGACTTGGCGGTGGTGCCGGTGAAGGCGGCCAGGACGGCCCGGGTTTCGGGTTCGGTGAGGTACTCGATGGGTGTTCTGGGGGTGGCCGGTGCCCGCAGCCCCTGGGCGGCCTGGCTGAGCGCGACGAGGGTGATGTCTTCGTGGGACGAGTAGGCCAGGAACGCCTTGATCGCGCTGAGCCGCAACGCGACGGTCTTCGGCGCGTAGTGTCGCTGCTCAGCCATCCACACCAGCCAGCCTTTCAGGTGGGGCCGGTCGAAGTGCTCGAAGCTGACCTGTGCGCGGTCGATGTGCTCGGCCTGGTCGAGGTAGCCCAGGAAGCACTCCAGGCTGATCCGGTAGGCCTGGATCGTCTTCGGCGAGAGCCCTCGGACGGTGGGCATGTAGGCGTGCAGGTAGTCCCTGGCGAAGCTGAAGAAGTTCGGGGCGTCGGTGTGCGGGTCGCGTCTCATTCGAACCCCACCTCCGGCAGCAGCGAGGCGTTCTTGCCGGTGATGTCGGCGTAGGCGTGCATGAAATCGGGCGAGGTGTGCACGTAGTAGAACGTCGACTCGAAGCCCGCGTGCCCCATGTACCGCGCCAGGTAGGGCAGCATCGCGGTGACGTCCCTGCCCTGGGTCATCCACCGTTCGATGTTGGCGTAGGCGAAGTGGTGCCGGAAGTCGTACGGGCGCGGTCGGATCCCGTGTGCGGGCCGCGGTAGCCCGGCCTGGTCCCAGATGCGGTTGAACACCGTCCCGACCGCCGTGCCGGTGACCGGGTGGCCGGTAGCGGAGACAAAGAACGTGCGACGCGACGGGAACTGTCGAGCTGAGGCCTGATCGCAGGCCGTGAGGACGTCGATGACCTGGCCGGTCACCGGCAGCCTGCGGCTTCGGTTGCCTTTGGAGCTGATGATGTCGATGTGCCCGGCGCGTAGGTCGACCTGCTCGGTCAGCAGGGCGCGGGCCTCGCCGGTCCTGATCCCGCACGAGTGCATCAGCGTGAAGAACGCGGTCGCTTGCCACTGCCACGGGGAGGACGCGTGAAGGTGTGCCGCGGCGGCGAAGAACAGCTCGATCTGATGCGTGGTGAGCAGGTAGGGGTGGGCGGGAACGACCGAGGCCTTCCAGTGCTCGGACAGCACGTAGGCGTCCGTGTTCTGGTGAGCCTGCAGCCAGCGGCCGAAGTCGCGGATGTAGGACATCCATGACCGGTACCGGCCCGACCGGTCCAGCTGCTCGCGCACCCACCCCTCGACGGTGTCACGGTCGAAGACGACCAGGCCGTGCTCGAGGCAGTAGGCATCGAACTTGCGCAGGTACCAGATCCGGGAGTTGCCGTAGCAGCCCATCTTCTGCTTGAACGCGAGGTAGGCGTCCAGCTGCGGGGCGAATGCGCTGGTGAATCCGTGTGCGCTCATGACCGGGCACCGCCTGGTACCGGCAGGACGCACTCGAGCAGACGAGCTTCATCCACGCTCAGGTACAGGTTGGTCGACTCCGGGTCGGCATGCCCGAGGACTGCCGATATCGTCGGCAGCGGGACAGCCGCGCGCAGCAGCCTGGACGCGGCGCTGTGCCGCAGCAAGCGGGTGCCGGCGTTCACGTCGGTCACCCCGGCCCTGCGGAACACCTCGGCGATCACCCGGTAGATCGAGGCGTGGTCGGCCAGCCGGGTGTGTGGGGCCTTCGAGCGCAGGAACACGTGATCGTCACCCGAGCCGGGTCGTTCGTGAAGGACGTAGTCGGCGAGCTTGGTCGTCACCAGTGCTGGCAGCGGCAAGGTCAGCGGGTTGTGCGTCTTCTGCTGGATGATCCCGAGCGTCTGTGCCCGCCAGTCGATCTGGGCCAGCTGCAGCCCGATGATGTCGCAGGCCCGTAGTCCCGTCGTCAGCGCCAGCAGTGTGATGGCCGCGTCCCGGGCGTTGACCATCCCCGACGAGCATGCGTAAACGACCCGCGCCTGGTCGTCGTCGCTGAGCACGGGAAGGATCCGGTGGGAGCGTTTCACACCGGCCAGACCCGCCGCCTCGACTAGGTCGGCCCGGCCCGTGAACGTCAGGAACGGGCGGAAGTTCGACACCACCCAGAACAGCGAGGAGGTGGCCCACCGATCCGAGAGGGACTCCAGAAACGCCAGGACGCTGGCGCCATCGGCGTCGTCGAGCGCGTAGGTCCCGCGTGACTCCAAGAACGTGAGGTAGCCGCGCGCGACCCGACCATAGGCATCTCGAGTGGCCGGCGCCAGGCCACGCTCGTCCATGTCGGCTTCCCACGCCGCGTCCAGCGCCGTGAACTCGCCCGAGACGGGTCGCCTGCCCCCGCCGCCGCGCTTGCGGGTCGACAGGTCCACCCGCCCCGTGGCCAGGTACCCGTCGAACACGCCGACGAGCCGCCGGTAGTCGAACCTTCGCTGCGCACTGAACCGGCCCGTGCGCGGGCTGATCGTCATCGATGCGAACACCGCCCCTGACGCAGGCGTGTAGACACCGCCGTGCTCCTCGACGAACACAGCCAGAGCCCTGATCGTCTTCTCGTACTGGCCGATCGTCGAGTCCAGGTAGCCCGCCGCGCGCAGCTCACCAATGACAACCGCACCGATCTGCTTGACCGTCGTATCCACCGCCGTCTCCTTCCAGGAGGTAGGGATACGGCGGACGCTAGCCCCGAGCCGCAGGATCGTTAAGCCGAGGAATCAGACGACCCACACCTCAAGCACAGGCCAAACCACGACTCCTCGGCTTAACGTGAACCTCGGCATAAGCGGACTTCTCTTGATTCTGCGGACGGGATCCCTTGTATCGAACGGCTCTTCTCGTCGTAGACATGTCTTCGACGGGGATCATGAACGTTTCGTGACTGCTGCGGCCCGGTCGGCGCCGAGCCGGCGGGCCAGTTGCTCACGCAACTCCTGGTTCTCGATCCGCAATCGGGTGATCTCGTCGCGGTAGGTGCGCACTTGCTGTCGCAGCGAGTCGGCGGTGGCTCGCTCAGCAGATGGCAGGACTCCGGGTCGGCCTTGTGATGCGTGGCGTAGGCGGTTGATCTCATCGCGGAGTTCTTGTTGGCGGTAGAGCCAGGAACGGGAAACTCCCGCGGTCTCGGCGACACGACGAAAGGTGACCGGCTCGCCGCGCCTGACCATGGACGCCAGTGCGCTCTTCGCGCGGCGCAGAGTCGCTTCGTGACGGGCTTGCGCCGCTTCGCGGAGCCGTTCGACCCGGTCAGGCATTCTCGGCTCCCTGGGGTCGCAGCGCCTGCAGGGAGCCGATGATCTTGTCGAGGCTGATCAGGACCTTCTCGTGGTTGGCGGCTTGTCGTTGCCGGCCGGCGGCCTGCGCGGCGTCGAAGAGCTCCCGGGTGAGGTCGGCCTGCTGGCGGTGCACGGGCAGGAACTCAGCAGTCGTCTGGAAGTCGGGGCACGTCAGACAGGCGTTGGGGTGTGGGCAGTCTTGCTGGGGTGGCCGGCCGCAGTACCCGTTTGGCAGGGTGTCGGCTGCTCGGGACAGCCGGTGTTTGACCCATTCGGCGTTCGCGGTCACGGCCTGCGGGTCGAAGCCGAGGAGCCGGCCTTCGACGTCGACTCGGGTCTGGCAGTAGCGTTCAAACTCGGCCCGGATCGTCGTGTCGTGCATGTGCGCATAGACGGCCGTCATGGCTGGGCTGGCGTGGCCGAGCAAGCGTTGGATGACGTGTTCGGGAACCCCTGAGTTGATCAGCCTGGTCCCGAGAGTGTGCCTCAGCCTGTGGACCGTAACGGTTGTGGCGCAACCTGTTTCATCGTGCAGACCGATGCGGGCCTGCCAGCAGCCGAAGGCCCGGCGGAACGTGTCGTAGGGGACGGGCTGGTGCTGGTCGGAGCGCGACGGGAACAGCCATGCGGACCCGTCGGGGCAGGTCTGCCGGACATGGTGCTGCTGGGCGCGGATCGCCTCCACGGCCCGAGTCGACAGTGGTAGCAGGTGTTCGGCGCGCATCTTCGAGCTGGCGAACCGCAGGCAGGGCCAGCCCGCGCTGTCGGTGAGCATCGGGTCGAACGGGAGGGCGCACGCGTCCCCGGCCCGCAGCCCGGTCTCGGCGATCAGCACCACCAGGCTCCGGTACGGCGCGCGCAGCTGCGCGAGGTTCTCCTCAGACTCCAGCTGGCCCATGACGAACTCGGGGATGAAGCGGGGCAGCGTGTGGCGCCGGCTGGACAGCTCCTCGGGATATAGCGTCGCCTCGGCCGAGATGGTGGGCACCCAGCGGTAGCGCCGGTTCTCCTGCAGGAAAGCACGCAGGAACACCCGCGACAGGGCCTTGGTGGACTCGGCCAGCGGAAGGGGCGCCAACCACGCGAGGTAGCGCTCGAGCAGCGCCCGGTCGACGTCCTGTGGATGCTGGACCGGCGGCTGACAGCAGGCGAGGAAGCTCGAGAAGCGTTTGAACGCAAGCGCTCCCGAGCGGATCGTGTTGAAAGCGCAGCCAGTGGCCAGCCGTTGGCGGGCCCAGCGTTTGACCCCCTCACGCAGCCATGGCTGGCTGATAGCTGTGAAGCTCAGCGCGCCCCGGCCGCGGGCGGCAGCCACCCCCAGCTCTGATGCCTGCCAGGCGTCGGCGCCGTAGCGACGATCGAGCTGATCGCCGGCGGCCGCCGGGACCGCGGCTAGCATCCCGCCCGGGTCGGCGCTCACGTCACAGGCTCTTTGCCCCAGGCCCCGGACCGGGTCAGCTCAGCGCGCAAGTCATCGACGTCGAGGTGGACGTAGGTCTGGGACGTAGTCGTTGAGCAGCGATGGGTGAGCAGCCGGGCCACCACGTCGACGCCGACCCCATGGCGCAGCAGGTCGGTGGCCCGCGAGTGGCGCAGCATATGCGGGGTGAACCAGATCCCGGTGTGGGCCCGCAGACGCCGAACCAGCTGATGCACGGCCTGGTAACGCAGCGGCCGCCCGTAGGGCTCGGCGAACAGATTCACGAACACATAGTCCGAGTCGCACTCCCCATACTCCTGGAACATGTACCCCGTGTAGAGCCGCACGAGCCCAGCTGAGATCGGGATCGTATGCTCCTCAAGGGTCTTGGCCCTGGCGCCGTTCGCGTTGTCCCACCTGGGCACGATCCGCACTTCTCGGCGGTGAGAGACGAAGTCAGCATGCCGCAACCCGAGCGCCTGGCCTATCCGCATGCCACTTTCAGCAAGCAGCACCAGTAAGAAACGGTCCCGCAAGTGCTCGCACGCCTCGACCAGCGTCAGTATCTGCTCGTCGGTCAGGGTGCGGGGCAGTCGGCGAGGCTGCCGCAGCCGCAACGGCCGCGTGGCCGCGGCTCGACCGGCAGTGACATGGTGCAAGAACGGCCGGTAGCCACCCCTGTTGACCCGCCGCCAGTCCACGAGCGACTGCGCGAGCACCACACCATTGCGGGCTCGGTAGTCGTAGAAAGAGAACAGCGCCGCCAGGTGGCGGTTCACGGTCGCCGCACAGCAGCGGCCCGAGCCGCCGGGCAGCACCGCGACGTTGCCGGCCGGGGCCCGCAGCCACGCCACGAACCGGGAGACGTTCTCCAAGCTCGCTTCGTCAACTGCCACACCCATCGGCTCAAGGAACTGCAACCACAG
>Ga0097691_1000356_pt1 | contig 41532 bp, 31 predicted proteins | sample NGESurdeep072012_8_FD_72858 | JGI IMG/M metagenome (GOLD analysis project Ga0097691, IMG submission 72858) | Arctic peat soil microbial communities from Barrow, Alaska - NGEE Surface sample 210-1 deep-072012 | ecosystem: Environmental > Terrestrial > Soil > Wetlands > Peat ... | reverse complement strand
GACCGTGCGGTCTTCGCTGGGTCGAGTCGGCTGATGTCGAAGGTTCACCGGGGTGGTTCTTCGTTCAGCCCGAGACGTTGCTCCGCTGGCATCGAAACCATGTTCGGCCCAGTGCACCACCATCGCCCTGACCCGCTCCCTGCGAGGCTGGCTCCGCCACTGGTCGTAGTCGAGGTCGGGCAGCGACGGCTTGATGAGTCCCATTCGGTCCCCGTGTTCAGTGGCGGCCGAGCCAGCGTGACCAACATGTGTGAGACTGGGGTCACAACGGCCGAGGGTTGAGTTGAGGTCTCCTCGGGCCGGTAACCCGAACCCACGAGGAGATCACGATGGCTCGACGCGATATCGAGTTCGACGCCGAGGGCGTCACCCTGCGTGGCTGGTTCTATCCGGCCGAGCAAGCCAGCCGCACAGCCCCGACGGTCGTGATGGCCCACGGCTTCTCCGCGGTCAAGGAGATGTATCTCGACAGCTACGCCGAGGTCTTCGCCGCCGCAGGCCTCAACGCGCTGGTGTTCGACAATCGCAACTTCGGCGCGAGCGACGGCGAACCACGCCAGGAGATCGACCCGTGGGCACAGGTCCGCGACTACCGCCATGCCATCACCTACGCCACCACGTTGCCCGAGGTCGACGGCAACCGCATCGGCATCTGGGGGAGCAGCTACTCCGGTGGCCACGTCCTCGTCGTCGCCGCAATCGATCGCCGGGTCAAGGCCGTCGTCAGCCAGGTTCCTCTAATCAGCGGGCATGCCAACTTCCGCGCCCTGGTCCGTGCCGACTTCATCGCCGGGTTCCAGGACGGGTTCAATGCCGACCGTCTGGCCCGCTTCCAGGGCGAGCCACCGGCCATGGTTCCCGTCGTCGCCGAGGACCCGCTCGCGCCGTCGGCGCTGCCCACCCACGACTCATGGCAATGGTTCACTGAGACCGGCGCGACCCGTGCCCTGTCGTGGCGCAACCAGGTCACCCTGCGCAGCGTCGAGATGTTCACCGAGTACGAGCCGATTGGCTACATCCCCTACATCAGCCCCACTCCGCTGCTGCTGCTCCCGGCCATCGGCGACCACCTGTGTCCCGCTGAGCTCGCCATCGCCGCCTTCGAGACGGCCCGCGAGCCCAAGAAGCTCACGATCCTGCCCGGTGGCCACTTCGACGCCTACGTGAAGGGCTTCGAGCCCTCCAGCGGTCTGGCGCGCGACTGGTTCGTCCAACACCTCGCGCCCTGACCTCGCCGATCCGGCCAACTCTGCACACCACCGAGAGGACAGACATGGGTAACCGCCTCGAGAACAAAGTCGCCGTCGTGACCGGATCGAGCTCGGGCAACGGGCGCGCGATCGCCTTGGCGCTCGCTGCCGAGGGAGCAGTCCTCGTGTGCTCCGATATCCGGCGCGAAGCCCGAGAAGGCGGCTACGAAACCGACATCCGCACCCCCACCGACGACGTCATCCGCGCCAATGGGGGCAGGGCGGAATACGTCGAGGCCGATGCCGCCAGCTACTCGGCCGTGGAGGCACTGGTGGCCTCCGCAGTCACTAGCTTCGGCCGGCTCGACGTGATGGTGAACAACGCGGGCATCTTCACCGACCTGCACACCATCGTCGACGAGACCGAGGAGGAGTACGACATGACGATGGCGGTCAACGCCAAGAGCGTGTGGCTCGGCTGCAAGTTCGCAATCCGCCAGATGCTGGCCCAGGAGCCGGTCGGCGGCTCGCGCGGGCGGATCGTCAACATCGCCTCCATTGGAGGCCTCGTCGGGCTGGCCGCTGAGCCGGCCTACTGCGCGGCGAAGGGCGCCGTGGTCAACCTGACCCGGCAACTGGCCGTGGACTTCGCGCCGGAGCGCATCAACATCAACGCCGTCTGCCCCGGTTTCCTCGCCACCGCCATGGTGCGGCCGTTCCTGGACGACCCAGAGCTCAACATGGCGCTGCACGACAAGTCACCGTGGCCCGAGCTGGGCACAGCCGAGGACGTCGCCAAGGCCAGCGTCTTTCTCGCCTCGAGCGACGCCCGCTGGGCCACCGGGACCCTGCTCACCATCGACGGCGGCTTCACCGCCCCCTGACAGGAGAACACCATGAACCGACTACAAGACAAGGTCATCGTCGTCACCGGGTCCAGCTCCGGCTTCGGCCGCGGGATCGCCACCGCGTGCGCGGCCGAGGGCGCCAAGCTCGTCGTCAGCGACGTCCACGAGAACCCCAACGCAGGCGGCTTCGAGGACTCACAACTCACCACCACCGAGCTGATCCAAAAGGCCGGCGGCCAGGCCGTCTACGTCAACTGCGATGTCACCAAGTCCGACCAGGTCGCCCACCTCGTCGCCGAGGCCGTGGCCGCGTTCGGCCGGCTCGACGTGATGGTCAACAACGCTGGGGTCTACCGCAACGGCAAGCGGCTGCACGAGTTCAGCGAGGCTGATCTCGACGTCTGCTTCAACGTCAACGCCAAGGGGACGTTCTTCGGCTCGCAAGAGGCGATCAAGCAGTTCCTCACCCAGGGCGGCGGCGTCATCATTAACCTGGTTTCCACGGCCGGTCTGCAGGGACACCCGAACCAGTCCGTCTACAACATCTCCAAGGGCGCCCAGGCCAACCTCACCCGCTGCCTGGCCATCGAGTACGGCCAAGACGGGATCCGCGTTAACGGCATCTGCCCAACCTTCGCGAAGACCTCACTCACCCGCGAGCTATTCGACGACAAGGACTTCGACCAGACCTTCACTGACTCCATCCCACTCAAGCGGTGGGGCGAAGTCGCCGACGTCGCCAACCTCGCGGTGTTCCTCGCCTCCGACGAGTCGACCTACATCCACGGCGACCTCATCAAGATCGACGGTGGCGAGACACTCTGCCGCTACTCGGTCTAACGACACCGGCCCAGCCGTTGTTGGTCTCGGTGATCGCGACCTCGATGTGTCGGGTGTGGATCTGCTCGGCGCCGTCGTCGCAGGCGATCGCGAGGGTCGCGTGTGCGGTCAGCCGGACGTGGTGCTCGAAGAGCTCTCCCACAGCATCGACGGCGGCCGACTGGTCCAGGGCCCACTGTTCGTCCTTGAAGTCGAGTGCCAGCCCTGCCCGGCGGCCGAGGATCTGTCCGACAGCCGCAGCTACGGGAATCGCCGGCACGTGGATCGTGGTGTCCAGGAACCCGGCGGCCGACTGGTACTCGGCGAGCTGGTTCCCGGGGCTTTCCTGGCACGATAACCGCAGGTCAGGCCACCACCCTCCTCGAGCAAATCGAACCGGTAGGGGTAATCGAACTGGCCTGCTACGAGCTCGCCTACGAGTTCCTCTCCGACCTCGCTCGCATCGACGAACAGATGCGTCAGACGAAAAGACGCATCGGGGTTGCAGTGGTTGCGTCGGGCACAACTGTCACCGAGATCTATGGCGTCGGCCCGTTCGTCGCCGCGGTGGTCATCGGCTACGTGAGAGACGTGTCGCACTTTGCCGACCGTGATCACTTTGCCGCCTACAACGGCACGGCCCCGATCGAGGTGTCCTCGGGGAACCGCAAGATCCACCGGCTCTCCCGACGTGGCAACAGACGGCTCAATCACGCCATCCACGTGGCCGCGGTCACCCAGATCCGTCATCGCGACAGTGAAGGGCGCACCTACTACGACAAGAAGATCGCCGAGGGCAAGAGGCCGAGGGAGGCGCTCCGGGCACTGAAGCGCCGGATCAGCGATGCACTCTTCGCCCACCTCCAAGCCGATGCTCGAGCCGTGGTCACAACGACAACTGACGAGGGTCCGGGAGGGCAAACGGGGAACGACTCTGTCGCCAGCGCGGCCGGCTCACACCCCAAAACACCGGATCTTCGGCTAAGCCACTCCCGGACCCGGCCCAAGGCTACGACCCGACCGGCGCCACTGCCTTCCCGGCCAGCACCCACTCAGAAAAAAGTTCTGAAAGCATCTTGACAACAAAGAGGCCTCGATCGGGGTAGCGCTCCAAAGTTCAGCGGTGAGCGTTCGGTACCGCGAATCTGTACCCGGGAGGTCACTGGCCCAGCGGCGCCGCAGCGCTCGGGAGGCCGACAAGGCGTCGTCCCCCGTCGATCAGGGACGCGGCGAGCCATGGGCCGCTACTGGGCCGCTACTGGGCCGCTCGGCGTTCGTACCAGCCGACGATCATGCCGCGGGCGATTGCGTGGCTGAAAAGGTTGAAGCCGAGGTACGCCGGGGTCGCCTCCGGGTCGAGGCCGAGCGAGTCGACGTCGAGGGCGTGCACGACGACGTAGTAGTGGTGCACGCCGTGTCCGGGTGGCGGCGCCGCGCCGATGAACCGGCTCAAGCCGGCGTCGTTGCGCAGGGTCAGCGCTCCTGGCGGCAGGCCTTTGCCGCCCTCGCCGCCCACTCCGCGTGCCAGCTCGGTGACCTCTCTCGGGATGTCGGCGACCGCCCAGTGCCAAAAGCCGCTCGCAGTCGGCGCGTCGGGGTCGTACACCGTGACCGCGAAGCTTCTCGTCGCTTCGGGAAAACCGATCCAGGACAGCTGCGGCGAGAGGTCCTCGCCGCCGGCACCCATGAGACCACTCACCTGGTCGTTCGCAAGACGCGCACCGTCAGTGACGTCTTGGCTCGTCACCTGCAGTGTGGGCAGCTTCGGCAGCCGGTCGTACGGGTTGTCGCTCATGACAGCCTCCTCTGGCAGTAGCACGTTCCCGCGGCCCAACGCGCGCCACAGGACCAGCGGGGCCCACCGGTTATCGTCCAGTGTACTCGGCTCGTGCGCCGAGACCTTGCGGTGCCGTGAGAGTCTTCGGGCACGGCCGACCGGTTGTCGCGATCGAACGGCTGAGGGGCGCACCCCTCTGTGTCCCCGTCTGGGCGGCTACTGGCTCAGCGCGACATGGCGTTCGGTAGCGGCGTTCTGTCTCTGGTCGCCGCCTGCGAGCACTTCCGGATCACGCCACTCCCACAGCGAGCAGATGCGCACTCGCATGCATCAGCAATGGATCTTCCTCGACGGGCTAGGCACAACCAAGGGCCGCGTCTCGCCGTGCCTCGAATTCGCCCTCACCGACCGCGTCGAGTGTCGGCCACGCTGGTCCTTCGATGCCGTGCACCGTGACCTCCCGAAAGCCGCTTGAGCGAAGCTCAGCTTCAGGCTCGCCGGCCGTGTGCCAGTGCCCGGCGACGAAACCCACATGGCCGTCGTACGTGCCTGTGACGATCAACGCCGCGGTGCCGTCGCGCAGGTCCGACGTCAACCGTCCGCTCGTCCCTAGTTCGAGAAGTTCGAGGTACCTGCTGATGGCCGCCGCGTAGACGACACCGCCTGGACGTAGCACCCGGAGGCATTCGGCGAGGGCGAGCGCTCGATCTTCCGCCTCGCCGAGCCGGGCGGGCGTGCCGAACAGGATACCCAACGGCCGCTTCCGCCCTCGGTACCGTCAGGAGAGTTACCGCGACCGAGCCGAGAGCCCGACCTGTCAGCCGGCGAGGGCACGGTTCGGTACCGCCACATCAGGGCCGGCGTCTTCGTCTTCCCGGTCGACCAGGTAGTCCTCGGGGGAGGTCTGGTCCACCCCGGCACTTGTCGGGTGTACAACCCGGAGCACCAGGGTGCCGACGATGGCGATGATCAGGTTGAGCACCAGAGCGGTCAGTCCCAGGTAGGCGCTCTGGCCGAGCAGCGGCACCTTGGCGACCGAGCTGGCGAAGTGGGCCACCGTCGGGGTGGACTGCTGATAGGCCTCGACGGTCCCGTAGACCATGGCCACGGCCCATCCGGCAATAAGCGCCCAGCGGTGCAACCAGCGAGTGAACAGGCCAATGGCAATGGACGGGAACGTCTGCAATATCCACACCCCGCCGAGGAGCTGAAGGTTGATGGCGTTTTGGGTGTTGAGGCCGAGCACGAACGCCAGAGCGCCGAACTTGACCACCAACGACATCAGCTTGGCCACCTGGGCCTGTTCCTTGGGGGAAGCGCTCCGGCGGAAGTACTCGCGGTAGATGTTGCGGGTGAACAGGTTGGCGGCGGCGATGGACATGATGGCCGCGGGGACCAGGGCGCCGATGGCGATGGCGGCATAGCCCACCCCGGCGAACCAGCTCGGGAACATCTGGCGGAACAGCAGCGGCGCCACCAGCCGGTAGTTGGTGGTCTTGATCCCCGAGTCGATGGCCATGTACCCGAGCAGGGCGATGAAAGCCAGCAGCAGGGTGTACAGCGGGAGCGCGGCGGTATTGCGGCGGACGGTATTGCGCCGCCCACTGGCCAGCACGCCGGTGACCGAGTGCGGGTACATGAACAGCGCCATGGCCGACCCGAGCGCCAGCGTGGCGTAGGACCAGTAGGCCGCGTGACCGGGGATCAAGGAGAAGGGCGGCGGCTTGTGCTTGGCCTTGGCGGCGGCGGCGAGGGTATGGGCATGGGTGTTGACGGCGGAGAAGATGTGGCCGTAGCCGCCGAGTCGGATCGGGATGTAGATGACCGCCACCAGAATCACGATGTAGACCAGGGCGTCCTTGACGAAGGCGATCATGGCCGGGGCCCGCAGGCCCGAGGTGTAGGTGTAGGCGGCCAGAAGGACGAAGGCGATAACGAGGGGGAGGTCCTTCACGAACCCCGACGAACCCGCGCCGAGGCCCATCACCTGCAGTACCGATTGGATGCCGACCAGCTGCAAGGCGATGTAGGGCATGAGGGCAAGTATCCCGGTGAAGGCCACCACCAGGGCCAGCCCCGAGGAGTCGAACCGGCCCCTGACGAAGTCGGCCGGGGTGACATAGCCGTGTTTGTGGGCCACCGACCAGAGCCGGGGCATGAGCACGAACACGATCGGCCACACCATGATGGTGTAGGCCACCGCGAACCAGCCGGACACGGCCCCGGCCGCGTACATGGCACCGGGCACCGCGATGAACGTATAGGCGGTGTAGAGATCACCACCGAGGAGGAACCAGGTGACCCAACCACCGAACCCGCGGCCGCCGAGCCCCCACTCGTCGAGGGTGTCGAGCGACGCCGGACGACGCCAGCGGGCGGCCACGAATCCGAGGATGGTGACCAAGGCGAAGAGTACGATGAAGACGGTGAGGGCGGTGCCGTCGAGCTTCACAACGCCACCCCCGTCCGTGCCCCCCGGGCCCGCCGGCGACGGGGCCGGGCCACCAGCAGCTGGTAGGCGCCGAACTGCATGGCGGCGTTGATCAGCAACCACAGCAGCGTGTACCAGTAGAAGAACGGAAAACCGCCGAGCGCCGGGGTCGCCTTGGCGTAGGACGGGACCCACAGCAGGGCCACCAGGGCGGCGCCCTGCATCACGGCCGTCAGAACATAGGTCCAAGGAGCGTCGGCGAATCGCAACGGCGCATTGCGCGAAACAGGACTCGAAGTCTTCGCCATCAATCCCCCCCTACTGTTGACTGCGAGGAACCCTAGCCCACGCCGGGAAAATGGCCGGAGTTCGATTCTCCTCCCAGGCACCATGTTCAGGACCGGATGAGCCGGTCCGGCCTGCAAATACCCTTCAAAATGTGACCGGATCCCGATTGACGAGCCATGTGGTTCAGTTCGCGCGGAACCCGCTCCTGGGCACCGCAGCGCGGGCACTGGCGCCGTGAGGAAAGCCCCTCCCCCGGTGTCGAGAGCCCGGACAGGTCTCAGCCCTTCACGGAAGCGGGATGGTGGCTAATTGAGCCAGCCGTTGGTGTTCCTCCATCTGGAGGTCCTCACGATGCGTTCGAACCCTTTGCGGCTCTTCTCGATCGAGATGTGTGCGTGCTACCCCGGACACACCATCAGCATCCACCGCAGCTTCCCGCCCGCCCTCGTCGGCCGCGCCGCCCTCGTCGGCCGCGCCGGCTCCCCGAGTATGCGGCGATGGGACCGGAGCCCGGGGTGCGGTCCCGGCGTCGATGCGACAGACTCAGGCGGGTGAGCCGCGAAACCATCGCCTACTTCTCCATGGAGATCGCCATCGGCGACGAGATCCCCACCTTCAGTGGGGGTCTGGGAGTGCTGGCCGGTGATTTCCTCAGGGCCGCCTCCGACCTGGGGCTCCCCGCCGTTGGGGTCACCCTCGTCTACCACCAGGGCTTCTTCCGCCAGGAGATCGACGAGGCGGGCCGCCAGGTCGAGCATCCCGTCCGCTGGGCACCCAGCGATCACCTGGAGCGGCTGGACGCCCGGGTGAAGGTCACCGTGGCGGGCCGGACCGTGGTCGTCGGGGTGTGGCGGCGCGTCCTCACCGGCGTCGGCGGCAGCACCGTCCCGGTGTACTTCCTCGACACCCGGCTCCCCGAGAATGACCCGAACGACCAGGCCATCAGCGACCGGCTCTACCCCGGAGTCCCTATCGAGCGGCTCTCCCAGGAGGCAGTGCTCGGGCTGGCCGGCCCGGCCATGCTCGGAGAGCTCGGCCACGGGGACATCGCTGCCTACCACCTCAACGAGGGCCACGCCTCCCTGGTGCCGGTGGCCCTCCTGTCCGAGCAGCTCGACGGGAGGGTGGCGGACGCCTCGAGGGGCGAGATCGAGGCGGTCCGGGACCACTGCATCTTCACCACCCACACCCCGGTGCCGGCCGGCCACGACCGGTTCTCGCCCGAGGTGACAGCCGAGGTCCTCGGGAAGGAGCTGGCCGGCGGGCTGTCCCGGATCGGCTGCCTGGACGAGGGTTTCCTCAACATGACGGTCCTCGGGATGTTCTTCTCCGGGTTCATCAACGGGGTGGCCCAGCGTCACGGCGAGGTCTCCCGGGCCATGTTCCCCCGGTACCGGATCGAGGCCATCACCAACGGCGTGCACGTCCCCACCTGGGCGGCGCCCAGCACGGCCCGGCTGTTCGACCGGCACCTGCCCGGCTGGCGCCGCGAGAACACCATGCTCCGCTATGCCGGGGGGATCCCCCTCGAGGAGATCCGGGCCACCCAGGCCGAGGCCAAACAGACGCTGATCGACGAGGTGGCCAGCCGCCGGGGGGTCGCCCTCGACCCTGAGGTCCTGACCATCGGGGTGGCCCGTCGGGCCACCCCCTACAAGCGCAATGACCTCCTCCTGTCCCAGCCCGACCGGCTCCGGGCGCTCGTGGATCGGGTCGGGCCCCTCCAGGTCGTCTACAGCGGCAAGGCCCACCCCCTCGACGAGCCCGGCAAGGCCCTCATCGAGCGGGTCAACGCCGCCGCCCGGGCCCTGGCCGGCACCGTGACCGTCGTCTACCTCGAGAACTACGGGATGGACCTGGCCGCCCTCCTCGTGGCCGGGGTCGACGTCTGGCTGAACAACCCGGTCGCCCCCCACGAGGCCTCGGGGACGAGCGGGATGAAAGCCGCCCTCAACGGCGTCCCCAGCCTCAGCGTCCTCGACGGCTGGTGGGTCGAGGGCCACATCGAGGGGATCACCGGCTGGGCCATCGGCTCCGACCTGGGCGCCGGGGCCGATCTGCCCATCGGCGATCCGGAGGTCGACCGGGCCGATGGGGCCGAGCTCTACCGGGTCCTCCAACAGGTGGTGGCCCCCCTCCACTACGGTCACCCCGACGAGTTCGCCGCGGTCCGCCGCTCCGCCATCGCCCTGAATGGCTCCTTTTTCACGACCCAGCGCATGGTGGCCGAGTACGCAGCCCGTGCCTACCGCCGCGCCCTCCACCCCGATGGGTAGGCAGGGCGCGGCTTCGCCGGCCGCCGCCCTCCCGGAGAAGGTCGGCCGGGCGCGGCCCGTCATCGCCGAGGTTCGGCCGACCGTCGACGGCGGCCGCTACCCGGCCAAGGGCGCGCTGGGCGAGGCTGTCGCCGTGGAGGCCGACATCTTCGCCGATGGCCACGACGAGCTCCTCTGCGAGGTCCGCTTCCGCCACGAGGAGGACTCCCGGTGGCAGACCGCCGGCCTCGAGCCTCTCGGCAACGATCGCTGGCGGGGGGAGTTCGAGGTGACCCGGGCCGGCCGCTACCGGTTCGCCATCCGGGCCACCATCGACCGCTTCGGCAGCTGGCGCCGGGCCCTCCAGGCCCGGGCCGGGGCCGGCCAACCCCTCGACGTCGAGCTCCTCGTCGGGGCCGAGCTGGTCCGCCAGGCGGCCGCCCGAGCCGCGGTCCCCGACCGGCGACGACTCGCCGCCCTCGCCGATGCCCTCGATGCGGCCGCCGCGGCCGGGCCGGCCGAAGGCCTCGAGCTTGCCGGCCGCGCCGAGCTGGGAGCGCTCATGGCCCGCCACCGCGACCCGAGGCCGGCTGCCACCTCCAAGGCCTACCCGATCGAAGTGGAACGGGCCCGGGCTCGGTACAGCAGCTGGTACGAGCTCTTCCCCCGCTCTGCCTCCCCCGACCCGGACCGCCCCGGCACCCTGGCCGACGTCGAAGCCCGGCTGCCCTACGTGGCCCGCCTCGGATTCGACGTCCTCTACCTGCCCCCCATCCACCCCATCGGGGTGACGGCCCGCAAGGGCCGCAACGGCGTCAGCGAGGCCGGGCCCGACGACCCGGGCAGCCCGTGGGCCATCGGCAACGCCGCCGGGGGCCACACCGCCATCGACCCCGACCTCGGCACCCTGGCCGACTTCGACCGGCTGGTGGCCGCCGCCGCCGGCCAGGGCATCGAGGTGGCCCTCGACCTGACCTTCCAGTGCTCCCCCGACCATCCCTGGGTCGACGAGCACCCCGACTGGTTCCGGCGGCTCCCCGACGGCAACATCCGGCCGGCCGAGAACCCCCCGAAGAGCTATGAGGACGTCTACCCCCTCGACTTCGAGACGCCCGACTGGTGCCGGCTGTGGGAGGCCCTCCACGGCGTCGTCGAGTTCTGGATCGGCCACGGCGTCCGGATGTTCCGGGTCGACAACCCCCATACCAAGCCCCTGCGGTTCTGGGAGTGGCTGCTTGCCACGGTGCGGGCCGACCACCCGGAGGTCATCATGCTGGCCGAGGCATTCACCCGGCCCCGGATCATGGAGCACCTGGCCAAGGTGGGCTTCTCCCAGTCCTACACCTATTTCACCTGGCGGAACTCGGCCCGGGAGCTCGAGGAGTACCTCACCGAGCTGACCCGCACCCCGGTAGCCGACTACTTCCGGCCCAACTTCTGGCCGAACACCCCCGACATCCTCCACGAGTTCCTCCAGAGCGGGGGCCGGCCGGCCTTCATGGCCCGGCTGATCCTGGCCGCCACCCTGGGGGCCAGCTACGGGATCTACGGGCCGGCCTTCGAGCTCCTCGAGCACGAGTCCTGCCAGCCCGGATCAGAGGAGTACCTCGACTCGGAGAAGTATGAGGTCCGCCACTGGGACCTCGAACGGCCCGACAGCCTCGCCGACCTGCTGTCCCGGGTGAACGCCATCCGTCACGCCCATCCGGCCCTCCACCAGGACCGCTCCCTCCGGTTCCACGGCGTCGACAACGACCAGCTCCTCGTCTACTCGAAGACGGCCGGATCGACGCCCGGCGGGGCCGGCTTCGACGACACCGTCCTGGTCGCCGTCAACGTCGACCCCCGGGCGGCCCAAGGCGGTACCATCGCCCTCGACCTGGCCGCCCTGGGTTTGGAGCGGGCTGAGACCTTCGTCGTTCACGACCTGCTCACCGGCGCCCGCTACGACTGGGCCGGCCCCCAGAACTACATCCGACTCGACCCCGAGGTCGTCCCGGCTCACATCTTCCACGTCGAGCGCCCCGGGGGTGGACGCCCGTGACACCGAAGACCGCCTCCGAGCGGCACGACCCGACGGCGACCGTCGTCCCCGACCAGGTCCCCGACCAGGTCCACTGGTACAAGGACGCCGTCATCTACGAGGTCCACGTTCGGGCCTTCCAGGACTCCGACGGCGACGGGATCGGGGACTTCAAGGGGCTCATCGCCCGGCTGGACTACCTCCAGGACCTGGGGGTGACGGCCCTGTGGCTGCTTCCCTTCTATCCCTCCCCGCTGCGCGACGACGGCTACGACATCTCCGACTACCGGCGGGTCAACCCCTCCTACGGGACCCTCCGGGACTTCAAGGAATTCCTCCGCAAGGCCCATAGCCGGGGACTCCGGGTCATCACCGAGCTGGTCCTGGCCCACACTTCCGACGAGCACCCCTGGTTCAAGCGGGCACGGCGGGCCGCCCCGGGCAGCCCGGCCCGGGACTTCTACGTCTGGAGCGACACCCCCGATCGGTACTCCGAGGCCCGGATCATCTTCAAAGACTTCGAGACCTCCAACTGGACCTGGGACCCGGTGGCCGGGGCCTACTTCTGGCACCGCTTCTACTCCCATCAGCCCGCCCTCAACTACGACAACCCCGAGGTCCAGGCGGCCGTCACCGACGTGCTCGACTTCTGGCTGGAGATGGGTGTCGATGGGCTCCGGCTCGACGCCGTCCCCTACCTCTACGCCCGGGAGGGCACCAGCTGCGAGAACCTCCCCGAGACCTTCGCCTTCCTCCGCAAGCTTCGGGCCCATGTCGACGAGCGCTTCGAGGACCGGATGCTCCTGGCTGAAGCCAACCAGTGGCCCGAGGACGCCGTCGCCTACCTCGGCGACGGGGACGTCTGCCACATGGCCTTCCACTTCCCCCTCATGCCCCGGATGTTCATGGCGGCCCGCCAGGAGGACCGCTTCCCTATCGTCGACATCCTCCAGGAGACCCCACCCACCCCGCCCGACTGCCAGTGGGCCCTCTTCCTGCGCAACCACGACGAACTGACCCTCGAGATGGTCACCGACGAGGAGCGGGACTACATGTACCGGACCTACGCCCAGGAGCCCCAGGCCCGGGTCAACGCCGGGATCCGCCGCAGGCTCGCCCCCCTCCTCGGCAACGACCGCCAGATGATCGAGATGATGAACGGGCTCCTCCTCTCGCTGCCCGGCACCCCGATCCTCTATTACGGCGACGAGATCGGGATGGGGGACAACTACTACCTGGGCGACCGCAACGCGGTGCGGACCCCGATGCAGTGGGGGAGCGACCGTAACGCCGGCTTCTCCCGGGGCAACCCCCAGCAGCTCTACCTGCCGGTGATCATCGACCCCCAGTACCGGCCCCAGGCCGTCAACGTCGAAGCCCAGAGCGAGAGCCCCAGTTCCCTCCTGTGGTGGATGAAGCGGGTCATCGCCCTCCGCAAGCGCTACCGGGCCTTCGGCCGGGGATCGCTCCAGCTGCTCCTGCCGGACAATCGCAAGGTCCTGGCCTTCCTCCGGGTCTTCGAGAACGAGCGGATCCTCGTCGTCGTGAACCTGTCCCGCTACGCCCAGGCCGTCGAGCTGGACCTGGCCGAGTACCGCAACACCGTGCCGGTCGAGCTCTTCGGCGGCAGCGAGTTCCCCGCCGTCGGCGACCTCCCCTACTTCATCACCCTCGGCCCCCACGGCTTCTACTGGTTCTCCCTCGAGAGGCATGACGAGACCAGCTGGGCCCCCCGCCCCGCTCTTGAGGTCACCGACCAGTGGGAGAAGGTCCTGGTCGGGGCCTCCCTGCGCCGCCTGGAGGAAGTCCTCCCGGCCTACATCGCCGACCGGCGCTGGTTCCGGGAGAAGGCCCGGCGGATCAAGAGCGTCCGGGTGGCCGAGGTCGTCCCGGTGTCGGAGTCGCGCCGCAGCGGGCCGGCACCGGCCCGGCTGGCCCTGACCCAGATCGAGCTCGACGTCGGCCACCCCGAGACCTACTTCCTACCCTTGGCCTACGCCACCGGGATCCGGGCCGATGAGCTTGTCCGGTTCCACCCCGAAGCCGTCATCGCCGTCATGCGGGCCGGGGGGGAGGACGGGGTCCTCTACGACGCCGCCTGGGACCCGGACTTCGCCCGGGCCCTCCTCGACCTGATCCGCCGCCGCCGCCAGCTGCCGGGCCGGTCGGGACGGCTCGCCGGCCTGCCCACCCCCACCCTGCGCCGGCTCCACGCCGAGCTCCCGGCCGAGCTCGAGCCCCAGCCCATCGCCGCCGAGCAGACCAACAGCTCCATCGCCTTCGGCGACCACCTCATCATGAAGCTGGTCCGCCGGGTCGAAGAGGGGCCGAACCCCGGGGTGGAGCTGGGCCGGTTCCTGGCGGAGCGGGCCCGCTTCCCCCACGCCCCGGCGGTGGGGGGGAGCCTCGAGTACCGGCCCGACCGGCCCGGGGCGGCGGCCGCCACCCTGGTGACGGTGGAGGAGTACGCCGCCAACGAGTGTGACGGCTGGACCTACGTCGTCGACGCCCTCCGCCACGGTCTCGAGGAGGCCCTGGCCCGCCACGAGCCCGACGAGGCCCGCCGCCGGACACATCGGGGAATCCTGGCCGCCGCCGAGCACGCCGGCGCCGAGCCCGACCACCCCCTCCTCCGCCCCCACGAGACCTGGGCCGCCCTGCTGGGCCAGCGGACCGCCGAGCTCCACCTGGCCCTGGCCTCGGACCGCAGCGACCCCGACTTCGCCCCCGAGCCCCTCACCTCCATGGACCGCCAGGCCATGTACCACGGTGCCCGGAGCCTCCTGAAGCGCACCGTCCGCCAGATCCGGCCGCTGGCCCCGTCCGTCCCGGCCGTCCAGTCCGTGGTGGACCGGTCTGAGGAGATCCTCGAACGGCTCCGGGTCCTCACCACCACCCGGGTCGCGGTGGAGCGGATCCGCTGCCATGGCGACTACCACCTGGGGCAGGTGCTGTGGACCGGGAAGGACTTCGTACTCATCGACTTCGAGGGCGAGCCGGCCCGCTCCGTCGGCCAGCGCCGCCTGAAGCGGCCCGCCCTCGTCGACGTGGCCGGGATGATCCGCTCCTTTCACTACGCCTCCCGGGCCGCCGCCGCCCAGATGACACGGGACCTGCCCAGCTCGAGCGCCCCCGAGGTCCTCGACCCCCTTCTCGAGCTCTGGTACCCCTCGGTGGCCGGGATGTTCCTCCGGTCCTATCTGGAGACGGCCGCGGGGGCGCCCTTCGTGCCCGCCGACCACGACCAGCTGGCCAACCTCCTCGGCTTCCACCTGCTCGAGAAGGCCATCTACGAGCTGGGCTACGAGGCCAACAGCCGGCCGGAGTGGGTGGCCATGCCGGCCCAGGGGATCCTCGACCTCCTGGAGACGAACCTTTGACATCCGGCGGCCCTGGCCGGCCCCGCGGCCGCCGCGCCCTCGAGGCCCTGGCCACCCGGTACGGGGTGCAGGTCTCCTACGAGGCCCACGGCCACGCCCGTAGCCGGGTCGGCGACGAGTCCCTCGTCGGGGTGCTCGCCGCCCTCGGCGTCCCCATCAGCCACCGCGACCAGGCCCCCGAGCTACTGGCGGCGGCGGCCGCCGTGGCGCGCCGCCAGGTCCTCGAGCCGGTCCTGGTCCGCCGGCCCGGCGCCCCGGCCGCCCACACCCTCACCCTCCCCACCACCGTCGCCCCCGACCGGGTCCAGGTCACCCTGCGGCTCGAGGACGGCACCGTGGAGCGGCGGCCCCTCTCGTCGATCCTGGCCGGCCCGGCCCGGCCCGGGCGGATCGACGGGGCCGCCGTGACCCGGCACCGCTACCGGCTGGCCCGCATCCTCGACGCCCACCCCGGCTACCACCGGCTCGAGGTGGAGGGTCCCGGCCTGGCCGCTTCGGCCCTCGTCGTCTCCGCCCCCCGGCGCTGCCCCGACCCCGGTCGGGGCTGGGGGGTCTCGGCCCCCCTCCACGCCGTTCGGACCGAGACCGACTGGGGGGTGGCCACCTACCGGGAGCTGGCCGAGCTCGGCGACTGGGTCGGCGAGCTCGGGGGGGCCTTCGTAGGCACCCTGCCCCTCAACGCCAGCTTCCTCGACGGGCCGGTGGTGGAGCCGAGCCCATACCGGCCGGCCAGCCGGCTGGCGTGGAACGAGCTCTACGTCGACGTCGAGCGGCTCCCGGAGGTCGAGATCGCCCATGAGGCCCGCGCTCTACTGGACTCGCCCGGGCTTCGCCGCCGCCTGGCTCGGCTCCGTTCCGCCCCCAGCTCCGACCCGGCCGCTACCCTGGCCGTCAAGCGCCAGGTCCTCGAACTGCTGGCCGAGGCCCTGGTCGCCGGTTCCTCTCCAAGACGCCGCGCCTTCGAAGCCTTTCTGGCCGAGCGGCCCGAGGTTGAGGCCTACGCCCGCTTCCGGGCCGCGACCGAAACGCTCGGCCGGCCCTGGACGGCTTGGGCCGGGGCCGGACCGGGCCGGATCCCGGCCGGGTCCGCCGACGAGCGCCGGGTCCGGTACCACCGCTACGCCCAGTGGGTCGCCGACACCCAGCTGGCCGAGGCCGCCACCCACGGAGGGCTCTACCTGGACCTCCCTGTCGGGGTGCACCCGGACGGCTTCGATCCCTGGTGGCATCCCGCCGCGTTCGCCACCGGCGCCACCGCCGGCGCCCCCCCGGACAGCTTCCAGGCAGCCGGCCAGAATTGGGCCGTCAACCCCCTCCACCCCGAGGGGGTTCGCCAGGACGGCTACCGCTACCCGATCGCCCTCCTCCGCCACGCCATGCGTCACGCCGCCGCGGTCCGGATCGACCATGTGATGGGGCTCCACCGGCTCTGGTGGATCCCCGAGGGCATGGCCGCCACCGACGGCGCCTACGTCAGCTATCGGGCCGAGGAGCTCCGGGCCATTGCCGTCCTCGAAGCCGTCCGGGCCGGCGTGGCCGTGGTGGGGGAGGACCTCGGCACCGTGGCCCCGGCCGTCCGGGCCGCCATGCGCCGCGACGGGATGCTCCGGTCCCATGTCCACCAATTCGCCGCCAGCCCCGACGATCCCCTTCCCGAACCGCCGCCCGACTCACTGGCGTCGCTCGGCACCCACGACCTCCCCCCCTTCGCGACCTGGTGGGCCGGCCTCGACATCGACGAGCGGGCCCGGCGGGGGGAGCAGCCCCCCGAGGCCGCCTCGGCATCGCGTGCGGAGCGGGCTGCGCTGCGGGCCGCCGTCGCCGACGCCCTGGGCCGGCCGGCGGCGCCCGGCCGGGCTCTGCGATTCCTCCTCCTCCACCTGGCCGGGGGCCCAGCCCGGCTGGTCCTCGTCGACCTCGAGGACCTCTGGCTGGAACGGGAACCGCAGAATCGGCCCGGCACCGGGCCCGAGGAGGGCAACTTCCGGCGACGGTGGGCCCGGTGCTGGCCTGACGACCTCCGGCCCCGGAACCGGCAGCCGGCGGCCGTCCTCCGGCTCGTCGACGCCGCCCGGCGGGACCGGTCGGGCAGCGTTGGTCCCGAAGCTGAGGGAGACTCCGTGGTCGAGAACCGCACCATCACCCCAGAGGAGGCCGGCAGGTGACAGCCAAGCAGACCGGACGCGGACCCGAACCACCCGTCAGCGCGCCCTGGGAGCTCTCCGACGAGGACATCTACCTCTTCAACGAGGGGACCCATCGCCGCCTGGCCGAGAAGCTCGGCGCCCATCAGCTGGGCCAGGCCGGGACCGCGTTCGCGGTCTGGGCCCCCGGCGCCCGGGCCGTCAGCGTCATCGGGGACTTCAACGGCTGGGAACTCGCCGCCGACCCCCTGAGCCCCCGGGCCTCCTCGGGGATCTGGGTGGGTGTGGTGGCCGGCGCTACCGCGGGCCACATCTACAAGTACGCCATCACCACCGCAAGCGGGGAGCGGCTGGAGAAAGCCGACCCCTATGCCTTCGCCGCCGAGTGCGCCCCCCAGACCGGCTCGGTGGTCTGGGACCTCGACTACCACTGGGGCGACGGGGAGTGGATGGCCGGCCGGGCCGGGAAGGCCGCCCTCGGCGCCCCGGTCTCCATCTACGAGGTGCACCTCGGCTCCTGGATGCGCTCCCCCGAGCGCCCCGGCGAGGTGCTCGGTTACGAGGAGATCGCCCCCCTCCTCGTCCGCCACCTGGTCGAGACCGGCTTCACCCACGTCGAGTTCCTCCCGATCATGGAACACCCCTTCTATGGCAGCTGGGGTTACCAGACCACCGGCTACTTCGCCCCCACCGCGCGCTACGGGACGCCGCAGGGGCTCATGTCGCTGATCGACCAGCTCCACCAGGCCGGCATCGGGGTGCTCCTGGACTGGGTCCCCTCGCACTTCCCGACCGACGCCTTCGCCCTGGGGGAGTTCGACGGCACCCACCTCTACGAGCACGCCGACCCCCGCCAAGGCTTCCACCCCGACTGGAAGAGCTACATCTTCAACTACGGCCGCAACGAGGTCCGGAGCTTCCTGCTCTCCTCGGCCGAGCACTGGCTGTCGACCTACCACGCCGACGGCCTCCGGGTCGACGCCGTGGCCTCCATGCTCTACCTCGACTACTCCCGGAAGGCAGGGGAGTGGATCCCGAACCGCCTCGGGGGCCGCGAGAACCTCGAGGCCATCGAGTTCCTCCGCCAGCTCAACATCGGGGTCTACGGCGCCCATCCCGACGTCCAGACCATGGCCGAGGAGTCGACGGCCTGGCCCGGGGTGTCCCGGCCCACCGACCACGGTGGCCTCGGCTTCGGGTACAAGTGGGACATGGGCTGGATGCACGACACCCTGGCCTATTTCCGGCGGGACCCCGTCCACCGCCGCCACCACCACAGCCAGCTGACCTTCCGCGCCCTCTACGCCTTCACGGAGAACTACGTCCTGCCCCTCTCGCACGACGAGGTGGTCCACGGCAAGGGCTCCCTCCTCGGCGCCATGCCCGGCGACGACTGGCAGAAGTTCGCCAACCTCCGCCTCCTCTACGGCTACCAGTACGCCCAGCCGGGGAAGAAGCTCCTCTTCATGGGCGCCGAGCTCGGCCAGTGGCAGGAGTGGAGCCACGAGCGCGCCCTCGACTGGCACCTCCTCGACCACGCCCCCCACGCCGGCCTGCTCCGCTTCGTCTCCGACCTCAACCGGATCTACCGGGAGGAGCCCGCCCTCCACGAGCTCGACGCCGACCCGTCCGGCTTCGAATGGGTCCAGTCCGACGACGCCACGAACTCCACCCTGAGCTTCCTCCGGCGGTCCAAGGCCGGCGGGGCGGTGCTGGTGGTCTGCAACTTCACCCCGGTGCCCCGCCACAACATGCTCCTCGGGGTACCCGAGCCCGGGTACTGGCGGGAGATCCTCAACAGCGACGCCACTGTCTACGGCGGCAGCGGGGTCGGCAACCTCGGCGGGGTCGAGGCCCAGGCCGTCCCCTGGCACAGGCGGCCGGGGAGCGTGAATCTCACCGCCCCGCCGCTGGCCGTGGTGCTGTTCCGGCACCAACCTGATGGTGGGACGTGACCATGCGGGTCTGGCCGGGAGGGCCCCACCCACTCGGGGCCACCTGGGACGGGGAAGGGGTCAACTTCGCCCTCTTCTCGGAGCATGCCACCGCCGTCGAGCTCTGCGTCTTCGAGCATGCCGACGGCGCCGCCCCGGTGGACAGCGTCACCATGCCGATAGCCACCGACCGGGTCTGGCACTGCTACCTGCCCGACGCCCGACCCGGCTGCCTCTACGGCTACCGGGTCGACGGGCCCTGGGACCCGGCGCAGGGACACCGCTTCAACCGGGCCAAGCTCCTCATCGACCCCTACGCCAAAGCGGTCAGCGGGGCCATCCGGTGGAGCGAGGAGCTCTTCGGGCACAGCTCGGCCGGGCCCGACAGCGACCTCGTCCCCGACTCGCGGGACTCGGCCGGGGGGATGCCCAAGTCGGTGGTGGTCGACCAGGCCTTCACCTGGGGCGAGGACCGCCCCCCCCTCACCCCCTGGAACCGCACCGTCATCTACGAGTGCCACGTCCGGGGCATGACCATGACCCATCCCGGGGTCCCCGAGCACCTCCGGGGCACCTACCTCGGCCTCTCCTCCAATGTCGTCGTCGACCACCTCCTCTCCCTCGGGGTGACCGCCGTCGAGCTGATGCCGGTCCATCAGTTCGTCGCCGACCAGCACCTCGTCGACCAGGGCCTGACCAACTACTGGGGCTACAACACGTTGGCCTTCTTCGCCCCCCACGTCGGCTACGCCACCGGCGGCCACGGCCAGCAGGTCGACGAGTTCAAGTCGATGGTGAAGACCCTCCACCGGGCCGGGCTCGAGGTCATCCTCGACGTCGTCTACAACCACACCGGCGAGGGCAGCCATCTCGGCCCGACCCTCTCGCTGCGCGGCATCGACAACTCCGTCTACTACCGGCTCCAACCCGACGACAAGCGGTTCAACCTGGACTTCACCGGGACCGGCAACAGCCTCAACATCGTCCACCCCCGGACCATCGCCCTCATCATGGACAGCCTGCGGTACTGGGTGACCGACATGCATGTCGACGGGTTCCGCTTCGACCTGGCCCCGGTGCTCATCCGGGGCCTCGAGGACGGCCGCCGCAGCGCCTTCTTCGAGGTCATCCAGCAAGACCCGGTCCTCTCCCAGGTCAAGCTCATCGCCGAGCCCTGGGACGTCGGCCCCGACGGCTACCAGCTGGGCCGGTTCCCGCCCGGCTGGGCCGAGTGGAACGGGGCCTTCCGGGACTGCGTCCGCCGGTTCTGGCGGGGGGACCCGGGGATGATCCCCGAGCTGGCCTCCCGGCTCACCGGCTCCAGCGACATCTACAGCCCGAGCGGCCGCCGGACCTATGCCAGCGTCAACTTCGTCACCTGCCACGATGGCTTCACCCTGGCCGATGTGGTCGGCTTCGAGGAGCGCCACAACGAGGCCAACGGCGAAGGCAACCAGGACGGGTCCCGCGAGAACTACAGCCGCAACTGGGGAGTCGAGGGGGGCACCGACTCGCACCGGATCGTCCGCCGCCGGGAGCGGATCAAGCGCAACATACTGGCCACCCTCTTCTTCTCCCAGGGGGTCCGGATGCTGCTCGGCGGCGACGAGTTCGGCCGGAGCCAGCAGGGCAACAACAACGCCTACTGCCAGGACAACGAGATCAGCTGGATGAACTGGGACCTCGACGAGGCGGCCCAGGACCTCCTGGCCTACACCCGGGAGCTGATCCGGATCTTCAACGACAACCCCGTCCTCCGCCGCCGGGACTTCTTCAACGGCCGGCCCTTCACCCCGGCGGGCACCAAGGACGTCACCTGGATCCGGCCCGACGGCGACGAGATGACCGAGGACGAATGGTCCGACCGCGAGCTCCGCTCCATCGGCATGATCCTCTCGGGCCGGGCCACCGACGAGATCGACCAGCGGGGCCGTCCCATCTACGGCGATACGATCCTCCTCCTCTTGAACGGGGGGAACCGGTCACGGCTCTACACCCTGCCCCGGATCGAATGGCCGGGGGCCTGGGAGGAGCTCCTCAACACGGCCCGGCCCCCCGGGGCGCGCCGCGTCCAGCGGTCGACGGTGAACCTCACCGCCCACTCGATCATCCTCCTCCGCCACAACGAGCACCTCGGGGCTGCGCCGGTCCCCGGCTGATCCGGGGCGGGAGCCCGTCCCTCGAAAGCGCCGGGACCCGTATTGTGCAACCAGCTTCAGGCGCTGTTTCTCACCCGTACAGCGTCCGCTGGCAGCCATGGGTTTGCTGAATCCTCTGCAAGCCGAGGATTCAGCATGGCTCGTAGTGGGGGAGGATCTCTTCAACGGATGTCGACCGACCTCGCGGCGAAGTGCCAGTTCAGTTGCCTGATCGAGATAGTGGTGCCCTTCACCTCCGTCGTCAGATAACACGCCCGGCGTTGCGACCAGCCGACCGTGCGGTCTTCGCTGGGTCGAGTCGGCTGATGTCGAAGGTTCACCGGGGTGGTTCTTCGTTCAGCCCGAGACGTTGCTCCGCTGGCATCGAGATCTCGTCCGTCGCCGGTGGACGTATCGTCGGGGCCCTTCGGGATGGCCCACACTGCCCGCCGGAAAGTCCAGCTGGTGCCCGGATAGGGTTTTCGACACCCACAGGGTGAAAACGATCGTGTTTTACACAGCGGAGGACCACAATCGTGTAGCTGGCATACTCCGTGTCCGTGTCCGTGGCCAAAAGCGGGGACTAGAAACTGGCCACGGACAGATGTCACGATCGCCGAACAGCAGCCAGGAGGCACACCCATGCAGATTGAATTGACCGACGAACAGAGTTCGCAGCTTCGGCTGCTACTTCAGGACGCACTGGGCGATCTGAGTGCTGAAATTGCCGGTACTGACAATTCCCACTTCCGGGAAGGGCTGCGCTCCCGGAGGGTGGCGCTGGGGGCTGTGTTGCAGCAGCTGGGCGATTCTGCTGGAGGCAACGCATAAGCGCTCCACTAAACGTATTCGGCGGTCTCAGACAGCCTCGGCTACCCCAGACCCTCTGCCCGCCATGTGCCCACGTCGAGCACGTCGAGCACGTTGGTCATGATCTCGCCGAAGGCGTCGGGATCGGCCAGTAGCCAGGAGTGGGTGCCGGGCACGGTGACCACTTGGGGTTGACCAAGGGCTTTGCACATGTCTTCGAAGGAGTCGCGGGTGATCAATTGGTCACGTGGGCCCCACAGAATCACGACAGGGACCTCGCGTCGACGGAGGTCGTCGAGCTCGGCTGTCAAGTCAGCTCGTCGTACCAACCCAGCCGCATTCCAGAATGCCCTCGGATCACGCAAGAGGTTGGGCAAGGCCTCGGCGACGATGACCGGTAACACCCGGCGAGCCTGGCGCATCGGTAGGAGGTCAGCCGGAAAGTGGATGCCCCAGTCCCACAGAGGCCGCTCGGCCATTGAGCGCAAGGTCGAGCCGCGATGGGTCCAGGCGGACCCGCCGATGGAGTTGATCAACACCAGCGCTCGGATTTGTTCCGGGTGGTCGTGGGCGAGCTTGATGGCGACCCCACCACCGAAGGAGTGCCCCATGGCGAGTGCAGGTTGGCCTTCTCCAAGCGTTCGCAGGAACTCCGCCGCCCAGTCTCCGTACTTGGCCAGGCTGGCGGTGTCGCGTGGCAGCGCCGCAGTTCCCCCGAACCCCGGCAGCGCCGGAGCCAGCACGTGAACCCCGGCAGTCACGAGGCGCGAGAGGGCACGTTTGTATGCCTTGTGGTCCAGTCCCCAACCGTGCAAGAAGAGCACCAGCGGTCCAGTACCTGCCTCGCCGTAAAGAGCAGACCGACCATCGACCTCGGTGCGCTTCCACGTCAGCCAGCCCGCATTCCGCTGCCCTTTGATCTGGACAACGGGTGCGATGCCGACAACCTGTTCGACTGGATCCATAGCTCTACGATGGTCGGGAGTGCAATGGCGGGAATAGGGTAAAAGGGCACAAGTGCAACGGACTTCAGACCTTTCTCGCACGAATGGCACGGGAGGACTGGTCGCCGATCAAACCGCAACCCGAGTGCGGCCCCGAACGTGTGGATCGTCCGTCGTGGAGTGAGGCTCATGTGTCACTCAGCCCAGCAACTCGACGGTCGTTTTCGATGCGGAAAGGGAGGCGCCTGCCGACTCACTTCTGGCGCGCTCCGGGAGGTGAAGGGCACCAAAATCTCGATCAGGCCTCTGATCAGGTCGAACGTCCGGCGCTGTGCCGCGTCATCCCACCACGGGAGGAAGGATGTGGGCGTCAGAACCTCGGTCCCCAGGTTCCTTCATCCGGCAGCACCAAGGGTGGGATGCGACTTCGACGGAACTACAAGATCCCTGATCATCGGCTGATTCAGGTTTTCGGACACTACGGGCTGGGACAGGGTGCAGGGGGCGGCACCTGGCGCCCGAGTCCGACCCGAGCGTCAGGTCACGGTCAGGACGTCGAACATTCCTGCGGCGTAGTGCCAGGGTTCGTCGCAGACCAGCTCGTAGCGACCGGGCTCCAAGGTCATCGTCGTCCATCCGATGCTGCCTGGGGCAATGCCACTACCGGTGCCGCCGGCACAGGAGCGAGACGCCTCGCCCAGGCTCTGGGCCTCATCGATCTTCCCGTCGGTCCCCGTCGCCCTCGTCCCTGGCCCGTCAGCCGGAAGCGGCAGCACCACCATCTCGTGGACGAGGGCGCCATCGTTGGACACGACGAAGGAGACCTGTCCAGCGGGCACCGTGGAGGGGGTCGCTCTCATTGCCGCCATCATCGGGGCCTGGCCCATCATCGAGTCGCCGGCATCGGTGATAGTGACGTCCACGGTGGTGCCAGGAGGGTGGGGGGCCGGGCACGAGACGGCGCCGTAGGCGCCATTGACCGGTGAGGGCTGTCTGTTGGCCATCAAGGCGACGAACACTGCAGACCCGGCGGCCAGTGCCACCACCGCGACGACCGATGCGATGATCAGGTTGCGGGGGGTCGTGGCGTGCCCGTCGCTCACTCGTTCCTATTGATCAAGTCCCGACGACGCTTGTACTCCTCTTCCTCGATCTCCCCACGGGCCAGGCGCTCATCGAGAATCCGCAGTGCATCTGGACTGGTCCCGCGGGGCGCCACGGGGCGACGATCGGAGTGGCCTCCCCTCTGGCGAAGGAGGGTGACGATGATCCAAGCGAGCGCTCCCCAGAACACCAGCATGGCAACGATCATGAGGATCCACATGCCCCAGTGCCCGCCGCCATTCCGATATCCGTAGTCCATCACGACGGTGACCTCCCAGCCCTTTGGTTTCCCACACTCAGTATCGCCCGCCCGAGGCATCCTCGATAGAGGAGAAGGTCACCAGTGGTCATGAGACGGTGGGACCCTGGTGGCCGGGTCGGGGCTAGGTGATGGGTGACCCGGTGCCTCCGGTGCACTCGCCACCGGGTTCACCTCCCTGCCCACCCCCGGCGTATCGGGCGACGAATGCAGCCAACCGGGGATCACTGGGTCCGTTCAATGCAAGCTGCGCACCCCATGTAGAGGCCACGACCGGCGACAGGAGTCCGGGATACGGACTCAGAAGCAGGTATCCCTGGGTTCCGGTTGAGTGCGACCGAACGAACTCCTGGAGGTGTGCGACAGATACTGATGACAGGCTTGGCTGGTAGGTGATCCAAACCGCTCCATGCTCAATGGAGTGGACGGCATTCTCGTTCTTTTCGGGCTGGTTGTAGACGCCGCAGTTGAGCCAGATGGCGCTGTGGGCACCTCCTGCGGGTGGGGTGCGGTCGTAGGTGACAGTTCCGGTGACGTGATTGTGGTTGTGTTCTGCAAAGACCCGGAGGCCCGTCAGCGTCGATGTCGAACCGCCCCCTGAGGTCAGCACGAAGGGGATCGCGATGGCTATCCCCAGGATCACCACGCCAGTGGCAATCCAGTACGGCAGCAGCTTGCGCCGATGTTGGGATCGGAGCGCAGCCTGCGCCGCCGCTGCCCGCTCGACCTCACGTCGAGAACTGCGTGCCTGCTTTCCCACGGTGCCTCCCACTGGCCGCTTTGGCGCACGGTCGGCAGGGATACCGCCGCCTGTGCTCTGAGTCCATCAGGGATCGAATACCTCAGTTCTCCCCGATCGCCTCTCTGGACATTCTCCGAGACGGTGCACGAACGAGACAGAGGACAAAGTCCCTAATGGGGATCGACCACCTAAGCTGCCCCTCATCGCCGGTGCGGGGAGTGCGGGCGCCAGCCGTCACGTAGGTGGGTAGCCCGTCGAGGACTAACCTAGGCTTCGCTTTGTGCTTTCCCATATTGAGCGTCACCGCTCGGAGCGTTCCGGCTGGCTCCGGGCGGCGGTGCTTGGTGCCGATGATGGCCTCGTGTCCACCGCGGCCTTGCTCGTCGGGTTGGTCGCATCTGGTGCATCCCGCAATGCGATCCTCACGGCCGGTGTAGCCGCCCTCACCGCCGGGGCGATGGCCATGGCTATCGGCGAGTACGTCTCGGTGAGTGCTCAAGCCGACACCGAGAAGGCCGACCGGCGTCGCGAGGAACTGGAACTTGCAGCGAACCCGGAGGTCGAGCTTGAGGAGCTGACCGCGATCTATCGCGAACGTGGGCTTCCGGCTGATCTGGCCGTCGAGGTGGCAACGGCTCTCCAAGCGAATGACCCGCTCGGTGCACATCTAAGGGACGAACTCGGCCAAACTGCGGCCGGTGCCGCCCGGCCGATCCAAGCAGGAGCCGCCTCCGCAGCCAGTTTCGCCTGCGGAGCCGCAGTCCCTCTCCTCACCGCGGCCGTTAGCAGTGCTGCGTTCCGCACCAGTGCTATCGCCGTCATCACGCTGGTGGCCATGTGTGCTCTGGGCGCGGTCGGAGCCGGCCTCGGTGGAGCCCCACGTACCCGCGGGGCACTGCGAGTTGGAGTCGGAGGTGCTCTGGCCCTTGCCGTCACCTATGGCGTGGGCTCCTTATTCGGCGCAGCCACCTGAACATCGCTCCCGGGGACCTGTCTCGCCCATCATGCCGCCCCAGACTCGCGTCGGAACTACGGCATTGGCGCATCGGAAACGCAACACCACGCAGCTCTCAACGCGCACGTGAGCCGTGCTCCATTTGGTGCCCCCAATCACCTGTATAACGCCGGTTCGATGACTCTCCGGGTGTCGATGAAAGCCACCGTGTGGTGTACCGTCGTAATGGCTCATTCAGAGCACCAGCGTCCCCGCTTACGGTGACAAGATCGAGAGTCCCGATGGGACCCAGCAACACGGTCCAATCCTCCGGATCGGCTAACCAAGGACACGCCCGTGGGAAGATCGGGAGAGCGCAGTTGCAGGCTGCCAAACCGCCTTGTCCCTCAGAACAGATGCCTACCCGTCAGTGCGGCCGATGCAGGCAGTTCTTCCCCGTTGACGCCTCGGCAACTCCACAGGCGAAGTGGTGGGCATGTCCGACCTGCCATCGCAGATTGTTTGGCACCGAATAATGGTCGGGGGGTACGACACCGGCATGGACCTTCTTATCGAGGCTGTCCATGCACTAGATATGGCAGGCGATGCTTGTGAGGCGCCGGAGGATGCAGCTCGCTTTTCGGCCCTGGCGGATCGAGTCCGCAGCTATCTGGCAGTGAGCCGTCCGACCACCACCCTTGGAATGCCCCGAATCCCGCCGGACGACAATCGGCTCACGGATGAGAGCGTGATTCACCGGTCAGGAGGGGTCCAGCAGTCCCACATACGCGTCCTTCCATCCTGAACGTCGGCCGATCACCGGTTCCGCACCCATCCGATTGTCGCGGATCCCAGCAGCAGACAAGGTGAATCGGCCCGGGACTCCTGAAGGGAAGATCGCCCGAGGGGTGTCCCAATAAGCCGGGCGCCAGATCGCTTCAGCCCTGCCCCCGATCAGTGATGATGTTCTTGTCGTCCTGGAGGGTCCACCGCTTTGCTGTTGGTCCTCAATAGGTTCGGAGGCACTGATCGATCCCGGTTCCCGACCGCCCAGATCGACGGGTCGTTGTTCGTCCTCGTCTCGCTCCAAGCCGATTCGGTGCTCGCCCCTTCACGGCCAGCTTGACTGGCCCTCCTGCTACCCAGGCCAGGCTGTAGACCGCCAACGTTGCTCGGTACCGCCTTTGACAACGCTGTGGCGGATTGTCAGCCGGTGACGGATACGCTCACTTCGAAGAGGCGACTCGGTGCGAGGCATTCGGGATAGCAGTTCGGGTTGTCCGTTGCTGTCACTGTTGCCTTGCCGGGCCCGACGGCAACAAAGCTGGCTCTAGCAGTGCTGCCCGATGATGTGGCCATTGGGTCGAGTGCCCCCTGGTCGGAGGATGTTGGCTTGGTCCAGGTATAGCTCGACGGCCCCGACAGTTCCACATCGAGCTGGTCGCCTCTGTGGAGGGTGTAGCTGCGACCACTATCTGCCTCTGTCACGGTAATGGTCTGGGACGGAATGGGGCGATGGGTGATGGTGAGGTGGAGGCTCCACTGGCGCGCCAGAGCAGGGCAGGGTTGGCCTGGCGCACAGGCCAGCGTTCCAACCGTGGTCACGGTCGCTTGGCCGACCGCTGCGGCGTACAAGTCGGCAGTAAGCCCGCCGCTTGATGGACGCTGAATCCCGCCCACCTGTACAACGTCGGAGTCGCTTTTGGGGCCATCCCAACGGAATCCGGGGTCGAGCACGATGTGAACGGTGAACCCGACATGGGTAGTTACCGCACAAGGTCCAATTCGGGACGTGATAACGACGTCCGGGCTTGCCACCACTCCACAGGGTAGAGCCGCCGGCCCGGTCGTCGTGGCAGTGCTGGTGGTGGAGCTGCTCGTACTGGGGTAACCGGACGGTGGCACGCGCGAATTTGCACACGCGGCCAGCAGAGCCACCAAGGCAGCGAATGTGAATAGCCCAAGGAGACGGCCACGGGCGGTTCGCAACGTGACACCCACAGCGCCAGTTAAGCACCCAACAGCCTCTCGAGCTCGCTCGTGCTAACCGGTCGGGAATGCTTGATCCTGCGCCGTGGACGACACCTTGTGGGTGCCGAAAACCCCATCCACGACGTCCACCTGGACTTTCCCTGAGGCCACTGGGCAAGCGAAGATTGCCCAGTGGCGTTGTCCTTCCTCTACGTGGCGTTCGTGCGCCTCCTCCTGTTGCTGCGGCTTCGCAGGAGCGAACGAGGCGAACTGGCCGTCGAGGTGGTCATTCTCCGTCATGAGCTGGCGGTCCTTCGTCGCCAAGTCGAGCGTCCGGCGTTGCGGCCAGCGGACCGGGCGGTCCTGGCCGGGTTGAGTCGGCTCGTGCCAAAGGCTTGCCGGGGTCGGTTCTTCGTCCAGCCAGAAACGATGCTCGGCTGGCATCGGGACCTGGTTCGGTGCCGATGGACGTATCCTCAGCAGGGCCTCACCGGTCGGCCAGCTCTGACGGCGGGCACGGCCCAGTTGGTGCTGCGGTTGGCCAAGGAGAACCCCACCTGGGGTTGTCGCCGGATCCACGGTGAACTGGCCACAATGGGCGTGGTTCTCGCACCCTCGAGCGTGTGGGCGATCCTGCGTCGTCACGGCGTCGAGCCATCGCCGAGACGCTCTGGGCCGACCTGGGCGGAGTTCCTGCGTGCCCAAGCGACGACGATGCTTGCCTGTGACTTCTTCCATGTCGACACGGTGCTGATGCGCCAGCTCTACGTGCCCTTCTTCATCGAACTCGACACCCGGAGGGTGTACGCAACCGGCATCACCACCAACCCGGCGGGGGAGTGGGTCACCCAGCAGGCTCGCAATCTCAGCTTCACCCCGGCCGATCTGGCCCGTCCGACGAAGTTCTTGATCCGGGACCGCGACACCAAGTTCACCGCCAGCTTCGACGAGGTGTTACGTGCCGATGGCGCCCGGATCATCCGCACGCCCATTCGATCCCCCGGTGCGAACGCGTTCGGCGAGTTGTTCGTCGGGACCGCACGACGTGAGTGCCTCGACTCGATGCTTGTGCTCCATCGCCCTCAGCTCGAAGCGGTCCTCAGCGAGTTCGTTGATCACGACAACGGACATCGTCCGTACCGCTCCCTCGGTCAGCAGGTGCCGCTTGCCGTGGGAGGGAGGCCACTGCGGATCAGCCATCCGGACCCGGCCCAGCTACGACGGAGCGACAAACTCGGCGGCCTCGTTCACGAGTACCGGCTTGTGGCATGAGCTGGCCGGATGGGCTTCTCGGCACCCACAGGCTCTCCCTGTTCGGCATCGATGTCGGTGGACGAGCCGACCAGTTGGCTGCGGATATCGAGCTCCTGGTGGACGATCCGGTCTACCTCTTCAACGACTGGTACGCGGTGATGGCGCTCGGCCTCTCCGGGCGCCACGAGTGCAACCAGCAGTTGGTGGCCAACAATCGTCGCCGGACAGTGGGAACCAACCGCGAGGTGGCCGAGCGGGTCAGGCTGGCCCTCGTCGAGGGCTTTGGCTCCTTCGCGGCCGGCCAGCCCGACCGGGCCCTCGACCTGCTCATCGACCTCCGCCCCGTGGCCAACGCCGTCGGTGGCAGCCACGCCCAACGCGACATCATCGACCTGACCCTCATCGCTGCCGCCGCCCGTGCCGCCGCCCGTGCCGGTGAGCGGACGCTGACCGAGGACCTGGTCGCCGAGCGGGTGGCCCGCCAGCCCTCCGCCTCGGCAGCAGCCACGCAACTGGTGGCCGCCAACCGGCGCTGACGGTGTGGGGCGGGTGTGCCGCCCCGGCCCTCGGTAGTGCGCCTGCCCGGGGCCGACCAGGGCCGATGCCGCCATCCGCCTCTGCCGGTGACTGCCCGAAGGACTCGGTCGGACCCCCGACCTGCCGTGGATCGTCGCCCGGCACCGGGAACGGGCCGGACCACCGGGTCGAGCGTCACGTAGCCCCGTCAGTGACCTTCGCCCCTAGTTGGACGCCCCGGACTTCGTGATACTGACAGTTGTGCGGTACAGAGGGCGCACTCGGTGCATGCCACCGGGCGATCTCGATGCTACCGGCGACCTGGCAGGGGCTCAGCCACCCGTCTGCTTCAACCGCTAGAGGAGGAACGATCATGATCATGACCAAGCCCATCTACGTCCGCTTCTTCGAAGAGTTCGATATCGGGGACGTCCCATTGGTCGGTGGGAAGACGGCTTCGCTCGGCGAGATGTACCAGAAGCTCTCGAGCGAGGGGGTGCGGGTGCCGAACGGCTTCGCCATCACCGCGGAGGCCTACCGATACATGCTCGAGGAGGCGGGCGTTCTAGAGCCACTGCACGCCGCGCTTGACGGCCTCGACCCGAGCGATGTCGCCGACCTCGCTCGCCGCGCCAAGCGTGCACGTGAGCTCGTCTACGGCGCGGGCCTCCCATCGGACCTGGCCAGCGAGATCCTCGCCGGCTACCGACGGCTGCAGGAGGAGTACGGGGAGGATGTCGGCCTCGCCGTGCGTTCGTCGGCGACCGCCGAGGACCTGCCGACCGCGAGCTTCGCGGGCCAGCAGGACACCTTCCTCAACATCCGGGGCGAGCAGAGCCTGCTCGACGCCTGCCGGCGGTGCTTCGCCAGCCTCTTCACCGACCGCTCCGTCCACTACCGCATCGATCAGGGTTTCGACCACTACAAGGTGGCGCTGTCGATCGGGGTGATGAAGATGGTGCGCTCGGACCTCGCCTCGTCCGGTGTGATGTTCACGCTCGACACCGAGTCCGGCTTCCGCGACGTGGTGTTCATCACCGGGGCATACGGCCTCGGCGAGAACGTCGTGCAGGGCGCGGTCGACCCCGACGAGTTCTACGTCCACAAGCCGAGCCTCGTCGCCGGCCATCGCGCCGTGCTGCGTCGCCTCCTCGGCGACAAGGCCGTGAAGATGGTCCTCGTCGAGGGCGAAACGAAGCACACGACGCGCAACATCCCCACCCAGAAGGCCGATCGAGAGCACTTCTGCCTGAGCGACGTGGACGTGCTCGAGCTCGCCGATTCCGCCGTCACGATCGAGACCCACTACGGGCGGCCGATGGACATCGAGTGGGCGAAGGACGGCATCGACGGCAAGATCTACATCGTCCAGGCCCGGCCCGAGACGGCTGCGTCGCAGCGCCAGGTGTCCAGCCTCGAGACCTACGTCCTCGAGCACGCCGGCGAGGTCGTCGCCGAGGGGCGCTCGGTCGGCGAGAGGATCGCCTCGGGGACGGTGCGGGTGATCGAGAACGTCGCGCACCTCGCGCAGTTCCGCCCCGGCGAGGTCCTCGTCGCCGACACGACGACGCCGGACTGGGAGCCGGTGATGAAGACGGCTGCGGCGATCGTCACCAATCGGGGCGGGCGCACGTGTCACGCGGCCATCATCGCCCGAGAGCTCGGGATCCCCGCCGTCGTCGGGGCCGGAGACGCCACCACGGCGGTGCCGACCGGCGTGACGGTCACGGTCTCGTGCGCGCAAGGCGATGCGGGCTTCGTGTACCGGGGCGAGGTGGGTTTTCATGTCGAGCGGAGCGAGGTGGGGGACCTGGCCCGCCCGGTGACGAAGATCATGATCAACCTCGGCAACCCCGACCTCGCCTTCAAGACCTCGTTCCTCCCGAACGACGGCGTCGGTCTCGCACGCATGGAGTTCATCATCAGCGAGTCGATCCGCGCCCACCCGCTGGCGCTTCTGCATCCCGAGCAGGTGACCGACCGCAAGGCGCGCGAGGACCTGGCACAGCTGATCCGCGGGTACCGCGACGGCGAGCAGTTCTTCGTCGAGCGCCTCGCCGAGGGGATCGGCACGATCGCCGCCGCCTTCTGGCCCAAGCCGGTTGTCGTCCGCATGTCGGACTTCAAAACGAACGAGTACGCAAACCTCCTCGGTGGGGCGGGTTTCGAGCCAGCGGAGGCCAACCCGATGCTCGGCTTTCGCGGCGCGTCCCGATACGCCCATCCCGCCTACGCCGAAGGCTTCGCCCTCGAGTGCAAGGCGATGCTTCGGGTGCGCGAGGAGATGGGGCTCACCAACGTCGTGCTCATGCTTCCCTTCGTCCGTCGCGTGGCGGAGGCTGAGCAGGTTCTCGAGCGGATGGCCGAGCTCGGCCTCCGTCGTGGGGAGAACGGCCTCGAGGTCTACGCCATGTGCGAGATCCCGAACAACGTCATCCTCATCGACCGCTTCGCAGAGTACTTCGACGGCTTCTCGATCGGCTCGAACGACCTGACCCAGCTCACGCTCGGCGTCGACCGCGACAGCGAGATCGTTGCCTTTGACTACGACGAGCGTGACGAGGGGGTGAAGGAGATGATCCGCCTCGCCGTCGAGGGGTGCCAGCGCAACCACATGCACTCGGGCCTGTGCGGGCAGGCGCCGTCCGACTACCCGGACATGGCCGAGTTCCTCGTGGAGCTCGGGATCGACTCGATGAGCCTGAACCCCGACACGGTGCTGAAGACGACTCGGCAAGTCCTGGAGGTCGAGGCGCGGCTGGGCCGGTCTCCCGCTGCCGCTCCGGCGCCAGGAGAGGACGCCAGAGGTTGAAGGTCTCGACACGGGATGCCATGATCCTCGTCAGGCAGTTCGGGCAATTCGACCCTGGTCACCTCGACCGTCGGCGGCGACGATGACTGTCGATGAGGAGGTGGTGATGTCCACTGGGGATGGAGCTGCACGCGGGGCACCGGACCCGCCCGGGTACCCGTCGTCGTGGGAGTTCGACGGGCTGCTGACGGGCGGCGAGGCGGTCCTCGTCCGTCCGATCCAGCCGGCTGACGCGGCGCTGCTGGGCGCCTCCGACAGGAACCTGTCGCACGATGCGATCCAGCAGGCCCTCCTCGGTGCCCATCCGGCGTGGGGCCCCGACGAGGCATCGCACGTCGCCGAGGTGGACTACGACTCCCGGATGGCCTTCGTGGCGATCGTGTCGGGTCAACTGGTCGCGTTCGCGAGCTACGACCGCCTCGGGCCCACCCAGCCGGTGGCGGAGGTCGCCTTCGTGGTGGCCGGCACCTATCAGCGCCACGGGGTCGCCACGCTGCTCTTCGAGAGCCTGGCGGCGTACGCACGGACCAAGGGGATCGTGCACTTCGTCGCCGAGGTCATGGCGGAGAACTCGGCCATGCTCCAGGTCTTCGGTGCCACGGGCCTCCGGTGCACGCGCGCCAACGACGGTAGGACCGTCCGGACCGAGATCGATCTCCGGCCGACGCCCGAGTACCGTGCGTCCTGCGACGAGCGGGAGGCGACCGCGGAGGTCGCCAGCATCTCGGCGATCCTCCGCCCGCGCTCGATTGCCGTCATCGGGGCGGGACGGCACCCGGGGAACGTCGGTCACGAGGTCGTCCGATCCCTTCTCGCCGGAGATTTCTCGGGGAGCGTCTACCCGGTCAACCCGTCGGCCCGGGCGGTCTGTGGCGTGCCCGCGTTCCCCACACTGTCATCGCTTCCCGAGCCGATCGACCTGGCGATCATCGCGGTACCGTCGGCGGCGGTACCCGGTGTCCTCGGCGAAGCTGCCTCGACGGGTGTGCGGGCGGCGACCATCATCACCGCGGGCTTCGGAGAGACGGGTCGCTCAGGTGCCGAGGTCGAGGCCGAGCTGCTCAGGGTCGCCCGGCGGCAGGGCATGCGCATCGTCGGCCCGAACTGCCTCGGTGTCGTGAACACCGACCCTGACATCCGGATGAGCGCCACCTTCGCTGCGCTCGATCCGCTCGCCGGGGGCCTGGCGCTCGTCTCGCAGTCCGGTGCGGTCGGAATCGTGCTCGCCGAGCAGGCCCGGGTCGCCGGCCTCGGCCTGTCGAGCTTCGTCTCCGTCGGGAACAATCTCGACGTGAGTTTGAACGACCTGCTCTGTTACTTCGAACGCGACGACCGGACCTCGGTGATCGCCCTCTATCTCGAGTCTCTCGGAAACCCGCGCAAGTTCGCCCGCATCGCCCGGCGGGTCGGCGAGAAGAAGCCCATCGTGGCGCTGAAGGCGGGAAGGACACCTGCCGGCGCCCGGGGGGCGCGATCGCACACCGCCGCCGCCGCCACGCCGCAGGTCGTCGTTTCGGCGCTTCTCCAGAGCGCCGGCGTCATCAAGGTCGACCGCCTCGAAGAGCTCCTCGATGTCTCCGCGCTCCTGCTCTCCACGCCGCTGCCCGCAGGGAGCCGGATCGCTCTCGTCGGGAACTCCGGTGGCCCGCTCATCCTCGCCGCCGACGCGTGCGAGGCCGGCGGGCTCTCCGTTCCAGAGCTCTGCGACGCAACGAAGGACGCGCTCCGCAAGGTCGTTGTCGACTCGGCAGCCGTCGCCAACCCCGTTGACATGACCGCGGATGGGGGGGCCGAGGTCCTCGAGAACGCGCTGGAGATCGTCCTTCACGACGACGCGGTCGACGCGGCGATCGTCGTCACCACCGATCTCGTCGCGCTCCGGGCAGCCGCCGCACGAGAGGTCGTCGCCCACGTTGCGCAGCGCTCGGACAAGCCGGTGGTCGCGTGCATCCTGGGGACAGACGCCGCTCCCGGCTCCAGCGGTGCACTGGCCATCGCCGAGGTTCCCTCCCCCGAACGAGCGGCGGCGGCGCTCGCCCACGTCTGCTCCTACGCGGAGTGGCGCCGACGCCCCCGGTCCGCGGCCGCGACATCCTGGGAGGTCTCCGACCAGGTGGCGATCCACGAGATCGTGTCCTCGGCACTCGCCAGGAGTGAGACAGGTGGCTGGCTCGAGCTCGAGGAGGCCGCGCGTCTGGTCGAGGCGTGCGGCGTGCCGGTGTTGCCTACTCGTGCTGCTACGACCGCAGCAGAGGCGGGCTCGGTCGCCGAATCCATCGGGTTCCCCGTCGCGTTGAAGGCGCGCTCGGGCGAGATCGTCCACAAGTCGGACGTCGGCGGGGTCGCGGTGGGATTGGGCAGCCCCGAGGCGGTCCGCGAGGCGTACGAGGCGATGGCAGGCCGGATCGGACCGCAGATGGGCGGCGCGGTCATCCAACCGATGGCGCCGTCGGGCGTCGAGGCGATCATCGGGCTCGCTTCCGACCCGGTCTTCGGACCGGTGGTGATGGTCGGCCTCGGCGGGGTGATGACCGACCTGCTCGGCGACCGTGCCTTCGCGGTTCCGCCGTTCGATGTCGGTGCCGCCGAGACGATGGTGGCATCTCTGCACGCCGCTCCCCTTCTCAATGGCTACCGGGGCGCAGCGCCCGTCGACCGCCGAGCCCTGGTGGCGGTTCTCGAGACGATCGCACGGGTGGCCGAGGAGGTTCCCGAACTGGTCGAGCTCGACCTCAACCCCATCCTCGTCAGTTCAGCCGGGGCGGTCGTCGTCGACTGCAAGGCTCGCCTCGCTCCACGGCACGCTGGTCCCGGGCCGCTATTCCGTGCCTTCCGCTCACCGGCGCGAGCCTGAGGCAGCCGAGGCGTTGGCTATGCACCAGGTGAGGGCGCTCGGCTGGGCCTCGGGCGCCACCGCTTCGGCGGACTCGTCAACCACCGCCCCTCGTGCGCGGCTACGTCAGATTCGCTCCGGGACCATGTCGATGGCACCGCAGGGGCACTCTTGCGCGCAGATGCCACAGCCCTTGCAGAAGTCGTAGTCGAACTCGTAGCGAAGCGACGGACCGAGCTTGATGACCGCGTTGTCCGGGCACACGCCGAAGCAGTTGTCGCACTCGAAGCAGTTGCCGCACGAGAGGCAACGACGAGCCTCGAAGAGCGCGTTCTCCTCGGTCAGGCCCCCGACGACCTCGTCGAAGGTGCTCTGCCGCCGGGCCCGCTCGAGCTCGGGACGCCTGGTTCGCGGGGCGTCCGAGTAGTACCAGGTGTTCACGCGGTCGAACGTGGCGAGCTCGTGCCGGTCAGCATTGACTGGCGCACGGCCGGAGACGAATGCGTCGATGCCGCGCGCAGCGCGCTTCCCGTGCCCGATCGCCACCGTGGCCGTCCGCTCCGACGGCACCGAGTCGCCGCCGGCGAAGACGCCGCTCTCGCCCGTCATCATCGTCGGGAGCACTTCGACGACGCCGTCATCGACCACAACATCGGGTGCCTGGTCGAGGAGCGACAGATCGGTGTCCTGACCAAGCGCGAGCACGAGGGAGTCGGCGTCGAGCTCTTCGAGCTCACCGGTCGGCTCGGGGAACCCCTCATCGTTGAGGCGCATCTTCTCCAGCACGAGTCGGTCGCCGTCGAATCGGCTCACCGTGGAGAGCCAGCGTACCGTCACGCCCTCGACGAGTGCCTCCTCGAGCTCGTCCCCATGGGCAGGCATGCGCTCGCGGTTGCGGCGGTAGACGACGACGGCGTCGGTGGCGCCGAGACGGCGCGCCGTCCGGGCGGCGTCGAGGGCGGTGTCCCCTCCGCCGTAGACGACGACCCGGCGACCGAGCAACGGCGGATCGTTTTCGGCGACCCGGTGGAGGAGCGAGACCGCGTCGAGGACGCGGGACGAGTCGCCGGCCGGGATCTCCACGCGTCGGCCGAGCTGGGCGCCGACGGCCAGGAAGACGGCGTCGAACCCGCCATCGTGGCGCTCACCTTCGATGTCCTGGACGGTGTGGCCGAGTTCGACGTCGACCCCGAGCGCCACGATGCGTGTGGTCTCGGCATCCAGGACTGCACGAGGGAGCCGGTAGGCGGGGATGCCGTAGCGCATCATGCCGCCGAGCTTCGGCGCCGAGTCGACCAGGCGGACGTGATGGCCGAGACGGCGCAGGTGGTAGGTGGCGCTCAGCCCGGCGGGGCCGGCCCCGACGACGAGGACCCGCTTCCCGCTGTCGGTCACCGCCGGCGGCAGCGACCAACCGCGCTCGATCGCCAGGTCACCGAGGAACCGCTCGATGGCGTTGATCCCGACCGCCTCGTCGAGCTGGGCGCGATTGCACGCCGTCTCGCACGGGTGGTAGCAGATGCGACCCATCACCGCGGGGAACGGGTTGTCCTCGACGAGTTGGCGCCAAGCCATCTCGTAGTCACCTGGCTCGGCTTGGTAGAGCCAGCGCTGGATGTTCTCGCCCGCCGGGCACGCATCGTTGCACGGCGGGAGCCGGTCGACGTAGATCGGTCGTTCGACACGCCACGAACCGGTCCGGTTGGCGTGGCTCGAGCCGACGTCCAGTGTGATTGCGAACGGAAGCTCCATTACGCCGTCACCTGCTTCGGATCGCTGCTGTCGGCTTCGTCGTCGATGAGGCCGTAGGTGGCGATGTTCTGATCGGCGATCGCCTGGATGCGGGCGATGATGTCGGTGCGCGAGTGCTCACCGAAGAGGTGGGCGTAGCGGCGCTGGATCGACAGGTAGGCCTCGACGGGCGTCCGGTGGCGGATCGGCGACACGGCGGTGACCTTGCCGTGCTCGGCTTCGAAGACCGGGAAGAGCCCGGTCTCCTTGGCGAGCCGGGCCACGAGGATCGTGTCGTTCGGGGCCGAGCCCCACCCGAGGGGGCAGGGCACCAGGATGTGGAGGTAGCGGGCGCCGTGGAGCTGCATGGCGCGCTCGACCTTCTCCTCGAGGTCGTGGAGGTCGGCGACCGTGGCGGTTGCCACGTACCGGATGTCGTGTGCCATCGCCAGGCGGGGGAGGTCCTTCCCCTGTCCGAAGACGTTGCCCGGCTCCGGGCCGACCGCTTCGGTCGTCGCCGTACGCGCCGCCGGTGGTGTCGCGCCGGAGCGCTGCACGCCCGTGTTCATGTACGCCTCGTTGTCGTAGCAGATGAAGAGCACGTCGTCGTTGCGCTCGAACATCCCCGACAGGCACCCGAAGCCGATGTCGACCGTCCCACCGTCCCCGGCCTGCGCGACGACTCGCACGTCGCCCTTTCCCTTCACCTTCATCGCCGCGGCGACCCCGGTGGCGACGGCCGGCGCGTTCCCGAACAGCGAGTGGAGCCATGGGATGCGCCACGAGGTCTCCGGGTAGGGGGTGGAGAACACTTCGAGACACCCGGTGGCGTTCACCGCCACGAGGCGGCCCCCGGTGGCGCGCATCGCTGCGTCGAGGGCGTAGCGGGTGCCGAGGGCCTCGCCGCATCCCTGGCAGGCGCGATGCCCCGAGTCGAGCGAGTTGGTCCGGTTCGGGTCGGACTGGACGGTCCGCTCGTCGTCAGGAAGGAGGCGGTTGCCGACGGCAAAGCTCCCGACCTGGTAGAAGCGGACGGGCTGGGTGGTCACGATTCCTCCTCAGCCGATCCGGGACGCGACGGTCCCGAGGTCGCGTAGGACGTTCTCCGCCGATGGGCCAGACCGTCGCGTCGCGGTCATGCGGGCGCGCTCACGCTCGATGATCCCGTGGTCGAGATCGAGGAAGGTGAGGGAGTCGAGCTCGTCCCGGGACGCGGCAGCGAGCAGCTCCTCGAGCGAGCGGCGGGTGATGGCACGCCCGCCGAGCCCGGCCACGACCGTTCGCAGCGAGCAGTCCGCGTCATGCGTCGCCATGGCGACATCGGTCGAGAGCACGCCGCCGAAGCCGATGCTGAATGCCTTCTCCACGACGACGACCCGGTGGGCACCGGAGAGCGCGTCCCGCACCGCGTCAAGGGGAAACGGGCGGAACGAGGTGATCCCGACAACGCCCACCCGTTCACCGGCATCTCGGCGTGCATCGACCGCGTCCTTGATGGTCCCGAGCACCGATCCGAGCGCGACGACGATGGTCTCCGCGTCCTCGGTCCGGTAGGGACGGACCAGACCGCCGCTCTGGCGACCGAATGCTTCGGCGAACGCCGCGGCGAGGGAGGGGATCCGCTCCAGCGCGTCGAGCTGGCGGAGGTGGGCCAGGTAGCGGACCTCCTCGAACGCCTCGGGGCCGACCATCGCACCGATCGAGACCGGATCGTCGGGATCGAGCACCTGTCGGGGCTCGTAGGGAGGGAGGAAGGCGTCGACGTCGGACTGCTCTGGCACATCGACGCCTTCGACCGCATGGGTGAGGATGAAGCCGTCCATGCACACCATGACCGGGACCGAGAGCTCCTCGGCGAGGCGGAAGGCCTGGACGTGGAGATCAGCGGCCTCCTGGTTCGTCTCGGCGAAGAGCTGGATCCATCCCGAGTCCCGGACGGCCATGGCGTCGCTGTGGTCGTTCCAGATGTTGATCGGGGCCCCGATCGCCCGGTTCGCCAGCGTCATGACGATGGGAAGGCCGAGCCCTGCCGCGTTGTAGACCGCCTCGATCATGAAGAGCAGCCCTTGGCTGGCGGTGGCGGTGAAGGCGCGTGCACCCGCCGCCGAAGCACCGATCGAAACGGACATTGCCGCGAACTCGGACTCGACGTTGATGAACTCACACGGCGAGAGAGTGCCGGCCTTCACCATCGCGCCGATCGCCTCGATGATGTGCGTCTGGGGCGAGATGGGATACGCGCAGACGACCTCGGGCCGGCAGCGCGCGACCGTCTCGGCGACGGCACGGGAGCCCTCAATCTGTCGCAGCACGGACCAGCTCCTCTTCTGCAAGCGTGACGAATCGATAGGTAGCGGCGGCGGCGGCGACGTTGCGCTCACCGACTGCGCCCGCGAAGCGATCGCGGACCGCCGTGTCGATGGCGTCGAGTGTGATCTCACGGGTCAGTGCCGCGAACCCGCCGAGCAGGGCCGCGTTCGGCAGGGGACGACCGAGCTCCTCGAGGGCGAACTCGGTCGCCGGGCAGGTGACCAGGCGATCACGGTGGAACTGGCCGAAGAACTCGCCGAGCCCGAGCTCGTCGAAGCTTCGGGAGGTGTTGACCAGCACATAGCCTTCCGGCGAGAGTCCGGCGAAGAGATCGACCTGGTGGATCAGCGTAACGTCCTGGATGATGATGGCGTCGGCCTCCACCACCGGCTCTCGCGTGCGGATCGGGCGATCGTCCATGCGGCAGAAGGACACGACCGGCGCACCCATGCGCTCGGATCCGAAGCTCGGGAAGGCCTGCGCGTGGCGTCCCTCGGCGAACGCGGCCACGGAGAGGATCTCCGCGGCGCTCACCACGCCCTGGCCGCCGCGCCCATGGATACGAACCTGGAACATGGTGACGCCCGCTCCCGTCAGCTGCCGGCAGCGGCGCCGACGATGGCGGCGAGGTCGGCGAGCCGGCTCGAGTAGCCCGACTCGTTGTCATACCAGCCGAGCACCTTCACGAGGTGCCCGTGGGCCATGGTGAGATCCGAGTCGAAGATGCACGACGCAGGCGACCCGATAATGTCGGAGGAGACCAGGGGCTCCTCCGAGTACTCGAGCAGTCCAGCGAGGCGTCCCGAACCGGCGGCGGCACGGTAGGCATCCTTGATCTCGCCCACGCTCGGTGTGGCACGCACGTTGGCGACGAGATCGGTGATCGACGCGTCGGGCACCGGCACCCGCAGGGCGAGTCCGTCGAGAGTTCCCGCCACACTGGGGAGCACTAGTCCTGTTGCTCGGGCCGCGCCGGTCGTCGTCGGCACGATGTTGATCGCCGCTCCCCGTGACCGCCGGGGGTCCTTGTGGAGCGCATCGACCAGGCGCTGGTCGTCCGTGTAGGCGTGCACCGTGGTCATGAACCCGTCGTCGATGCCGAACGCGTCGTCGAGCACCTTGGCCAGGACGGCCAGGCAGTTGGTGGTGCACGACGCATTCGAGATGATGAAGTGGTGGGCCGGATCGAACTCCTCCTCGTTCACACCGACCACCAAGGTGGCGTCGGGGTCCTGCCCCGGAGCCGAGATCACCACGCGGGAGGCTCCGGCCTCGAGATGGGCCTGGGCCTTGTCCCGGCTGGTGTACTTGCCGGTCGACTCGATGACGACGTCGACGCCGAACTCGCTCCAGGGGAGCACGGCAGCGTCGGCCTCGGCGAGCATCCGGATCCGGCGTGCCCCGACGACCATGGTGTCGCCGTCGACGTGGACCGGTTCGGGATAGCGGCCGTGCACGGAGTCCCGGGCGAGCAGCTGGGCCAGCGCCTCTGGGGCGCCGAGGTCGTTGACGGCCACGATCTCGAACTCGTGGGAGGAGGTCAGCGCCGCTCGCAGGAACGATCGCCCCGTCCGCCCGAAGCCGTTGATCGCCAGTCGGACCGTCATGGCCTGCTCCTCGGTTGCTCGATGGGATCACGTGATCCCGCCTTGCTCCCATCGTGCTGCCATCGCTGCGTGCCTGGTAGGGCCGAACGTCCCTGTTGGACGGCAAACCCGCACCGGTGGGCGGCCTCCTGTCCCTGCCGGCCTCGGAGAGGGGGCTCCCCGAGGCCGGGCTCACGTTGTTGACGAACTCGGTGGTCACCGCGCCCGGCTCCACGATGGCCACGCCGACGCCGACGCCGACGCCGACGCCGACGCCGACGCCGACGCCGACGCCGACGCCGACGCCGACGGTGGCGGCCACGGGGGCGAGGCTCTCCAAGAACCCCTCGACGGCGAACTTGGCCGCACAGGAGGCCTCGTTGAAGGGCTGGCCCACTGCTCTCCGGACGCTGCTGACCGTGAAGACCCGGCCGCCGGAGGCCCGGAGGTGGGGCATGGCCGCCTCGGTCACGGCTACCACGCCGAAGAAGTTGACCTC
>Ga0097691_1000355_pt1 | contig 41610 bp, 41 predicted proteins | sample NGESurdeep072012_8_FD_72858 | JGI IMG/M metagenome (GOLD analysis project Ga0097691, IMG submission 72858) | Arctic peat soil microbial communities from Barrow, Alaska - NGEE Surface sample 210-1 deep-072012 | ecosystem: Environmental > Terrestrial > Soil > Wetlands > Peat ... | reverse complement strand
GCGGCGCGTCCCCGCTCGAGGTCAGCCCTTCATCACTTCGGGGGCATTCGCCTTGATGACCTCGAGAAGCTTTTCGCGGAAGGGGTCTTTCATCTCGTCGATGTCCTCGGCGTTCACGACTTCCTCGAACGCGTTCAGACCGGAGATCTCCGTGCTCTCGATGAGGACGTCGTCCGGAGGCCGCACCGTTCGCACGCTCGAGGAAATGCACGTGACCGGGAGATCACCGAGCCCCGGAAGTTTCTCCGTGACGACGGGGAAACGGAGCGCCTCGAAAACCGCGAGAAGCCCCGGCTGCTTCGTGAGCACGGTGTTCAGGACGAGTGCGTGCAGGATTACGTTCTTGACCTGTGAGGCGTCGGGGATCTTCGCGGCCATCAGCTCCCGCAGGCGAGTGGGCGCGAGTCCCGAGTACGTGAGGATCCACTTGAGCGGCTGCGTCACGGTGACGGTCTTGCTTTCCGAGCCCGACTTCGCGACGTGCGGATACTCGAGAGGAACCAGCTCGACGTTGGAGCTCAGGATTTCGATCGGGGGACTCAGCTCCCTCGAGAGTCCGTATGGCCGCCCTCCCGCGACCGCCTCGTAGCGGCTGCGCAGGTCGCGGAACGCAGCGTCCGAGCCCTTGACCTCGCCCTTGGCGCTGCCCTCGACGAAGTCGCCCAGGATCGTGCGCGGGCGGAGCAGGAGCGTCACCGTACTCAGATGCTCCTTGAGCTCCGAGCGGAGCGATTCCGCGATCGCCCGGGTCAGCTTCCGGAGCGACCGGAGCCTCTGGAGATCGTACCCTTCGTCCATCTGAGATGAATCCTCCGTTCGGTCGCGGGACGCCTCAGGCGTCTCCGTTTGCTCCGGTCTTCTCGGCTTCGACTATTTCAAGCAGACGCGCGCGGCGAGGGTCGACCATTCCGGCGACGTTCGTCACGCGCACGATCTCCTCCGTCGCATCCACGCCCGAGAGATCGGTGCTTTCCAGGATGACGTCGTCGAGCGGACGTTCCGTTTTCACGGCCGACGTGATGATCGTCAGGGGGAGTTCTCCGAACTCCGGCATCGTCTCGGTCTTCGCGGGAAAATGCAGCGCCTGAAGAAGGTCGCGCAGGCCGGGCTTGCGCTCCAGGACGACATGCAGGAGGAGGTGGTGCGTCAGAACACGCTGAAGCTCGTCGCGCGAGCGGTTCGGGTCACCGAGGAGGGCGCGGAGGCGACCGAGCGAAAACCCCGCGTACGTCACGATCCACGTCAGCGGGGCCGTGACCATCACGCGCTTGTTCTGCCGCTCCGAGCGCGCGACGAACGGATAGTCAAGGGGGAGGATCTCGAGCGCCGACGTGTTGATGGGGAGAGGGGGCGTCAGGCCGAGGCCAAGGTCGTAGGGCTTCTTCTTCGCCACCGTGTCGTAAAGGCTCTCGAGGTCGTGGAAGGCGCGATCGGCCCCCTTGACGGCCTCCTTCAGCGAGATGTTCGCTTTCGCGTACTTCCGGGCGTCCTGCAGCTCCTTCGCCGTCGGGGGTGCCGCCGCATCCCTCTTGACGGACAGTTCCGATCCGCGGCCCCACCTGTCGGGACCGAGCTGACCGCGCGGGCCCGCTTCGGCCTCCGGCTTCGTCGACAACACGCTCTTCTGGACGTAGTCGCCGAAGACGGTCTCGGCGTGGAAAAGCGGAGTCAATGTCTCGAGAATCGTCTCGAGCTGAGTGCGCAGATGGACCGACACGGACCGCGTCAGCTTCCGGTAGTGGCGCAGGCGAGCGAGGGTGACGGGCGGCTCGACAGGGAGCTGCAGGACGGCGGTTTTCGGCTCCGCCGGAGCCTTGCGGTCCGCTTTAGGGGCCGACCCGGTTTCACGTTTCCGAGCCAGGTGCCTTCTCCTTCCAGACCTCCGGTTCGCCAGGGGCGGCACGGCCGGAGTGTTCAAATCATCTAGATCCGTCGAATTGTAATCCATGAGGTCCGTCCGCCCGGTGGGAAGGCTCTCAAACGCCCTTCCGGCCCGCTAACTCGTCGAAAACGCCCCGGAACACTTCCTCGACGAGGCGGGGCTCGGACGCGTCGGGATGTGCCGACGCCCAGTCCGGCGCGAGGACGAGAGGGACCCACGGGATGAAGCGCGCAGGCGGGCCGGCCGAGCCCGCTCGCGCCAGCGCCGTCCAGACCTTCGTCGGCAGCTCCACCTGATCGATGGTCCCCGGCTTCGGGTCGGCGCAGTTCGCGGCCGGCGACGTGACGAGGTACTCGCGGCAGCTGATCGGCCGGCCGGCGTGAATGGAGCAGCTCTCCTCCTCGAGAAACGGACACGGGATGCCGAGGTGGAAGTAAGCGAGGCCGAACGGGGCGATCTCGCCTTCCACGAAGCCCTCCCGGTTCTCGAGCTTCGAGAGAAGGCCCGCCTCGGCCAGGCGCTCGCGGGCCCGCTCGAAGCGGGCGCGGACTTCCGTGCGCCGCGGCTCGGGAAGTTCTTCCACGAGCCGGCCGATGCGCCGCGCCTCGATCTCGGAGATCGGGACGATCTGGCGGCAGCACGCGCCGCACCCCTTCCTGCACGAGACGACCCGTCCCTCCGCGCCGGCACGTTCCGCGGCGAGGCCGACGAGGCCGTCCGCGACCCGCTGAAAAACCGGCAGGAACGACTCCAGCCGCGCCGGTGCCGAGGGGAGGGTCAGCTTCATCTCGACCTCGTAGTCCCAGACCTTCATTCCGACGCGGACGTTCACCTGATCCATGGAGTGCCGGCCTCTCCGTCCGAACGTGTAGCGCCGGCTTCAACGGGAAGCAACAAAAATCTCCCGGGCCGGGCCGCCCGCCGATCCGGCCTAAGATTCCGGGAACGATGCCCTCCTGGATTCCGGGATACCGACTGCTCGAAGGACCCGAGCAGACGGGGCTCCCCCTTCGCTACCGCGCGGTTCGCGAGACGGACGGCGTTGCCGCGTGGATCCGGGTCGATGGCTTCGACGCCTCGTCGAGCCGGGCAGCGCAGGCGGTGAGCACGATTTACGCCGCCACGGCAGGCTTCGACCATCCTCTGCTTCCACGCGTACTCGATTACGGGTCGACAGAAGTGGCCGGGCGCACGTTCATCGCGTACCAGATCTCCGAGCCGGTGGCGGGCGGCGGGCACCGCACGCGGCGCGGCACGATGACGGCCCTCGCCGAGCTGCAGATCGCGGCTCTCGAGTGCGGCTTTGCCGGCGTTCACCTCCCCCTTCACGAGCTGAAACGTCTGCGCGAGGGGGCGCGTCTCGAGGCGCGACACCTGCCCGTGAACGAGTTCCTCTGCGAGCCGCACCGCGGCGACGGCGCGAGCGGTCTCGCCGGACTCGAGGCCGAGAAAGAGGGGGCGCCTTTCATTCCCCCGGAGACCCGCTCCGGGTCGCACGGCAGTTCGCACCGCGCGGCGCTCGCCTACCGGCTAGCGGCGCAGATCCATGTGCTTCTCGAGGGCCACGTCGCCGGAGGCTCCACGTTCGAAGACGCCGATAAGACCGTCGCCCTGTCGGCCCTCCCGTTCCCGCCTCGACCGCTTGCCGAGACCGACGTGCCGAGGGAGCTGGTTCGGCTCGGTTTGTCGCTGCGCCCTGAAGACCGCCCGGACCCGGAGCACTTCCTGACCTTCCGGCTACCGTCCCGGAAACCGGCGTGAGACGATCTCGAGGCACACAAAGAGGAAAGACGATGCGAAATGGCCGCAACCTCAGGAAGCGGGTTTTCTTCGCAACGGTCGTCGCCGCCATCCTGATGGCGACCGAGGCCGGCGCGCAGACACCGATACCCACGCTTCCTCCTTTACCGCCGCTGCCTGCGGCGAGCGAAACATCCACGCCTGCGGCCGCTGCAACGCAGCTGCCGGCAGCGCCTCTGCCCACGCCTGCGGCCGCCGTAACGCAGCCGCCGACAGCGCCTCTGCCCACGGCGGCCCCCGCACGCCTCCCGGCGGAGCGACCGGCGGCCCCCGAAGCGCCGGGCGGCCTGCCGTCGAGCGTCGTGATCCTGCTCGGCATCGGCGTCCTCGTGCTCGTCGCGACGCTCGTCGTCGTGCTCACGGTGCTGCTGAAAAAGCCCGTCGTCATCAACGTCCCCTCGCGTTCCGCGGCCCCGCCGCCGATCCCCGAGGGACCCGCGCCCGCTGGATGGACCGACAGCGGCGTCGTCCACGCCGGGCAGCCTCCGGCCGGCGCGCTGGACGTCCTGCCGGGGCGGTTCCTCGTCGACGAAGGCGACCGGCAGACCGAGCTCCGGATTTTCCGCACCTCCCCTGCCGAGCGCGTCGAGACGACGATCGGCCGCGACCCCGGCCCGCCGTACCGCCACATCCAACTCCTCCCGGAATCCGTCTCCGGCAAGCACGCGAAGCTCGTCTTCGACAAGCGGAGCTACTCCCTCATCAATTACGCCCGGACCAACCCGACCCGCGTCAACGGCGAGGAGATCGAGGAAAACGCCTCGCGGCGCCTCATGGACAACGACCGCATCGAGATCGGCGGAGTCGTCATGACGTACCGCGAGGACTGAGGGATAACGGTGGGCGCCGAAGCGGGCACTCCCCCGTCCCGGTACCTCGCCGGCGGTCTTTCCGAGAAGGGCCGCCGGGAGTCGAACGAGGATGCCGCGATTCTCGCGGTCCTCCCGCCGGCCTCCGCTCTGCGGGCGTTTGCCGTCCTCAGCGACGGCATGGGCGGCCACAATGCCGGAGAGGTCGCCTCGCGCCTCGCCGTCGAGATCTTCAAGGAGAAGGTCCAGGCCTTCGCCGCGCGCCCTGATGCTCAATCTCTGCCGCCGGCAACGATCGAGGCCGAGATCCGTGAGTGGATCGCCGAGGTCAACCGCGAGATCTACCAGCGCGGAAAGGCGTCGGCCGAGCAGAAGGGGATGGGCGCGACGCTCGCGTTCGCGATGGTCCTCGCCGACGACCGCCTCGTCGTGGCCAACGTCGGCGACAGCAAAATCTTCGTCGTCTCCGGCCTGAGCGTCCGGCAGCTCTCCGTGGACCACACCGCGCTTGCCGAGCAGCGGCGGGCCCTCGGCTCCGATTCGGTCGCCCCCGAGGACGACGCCAGCAATCCATTCGCGCACGCCCTCACCCGGAGCCTCGGCCAGGAGAAAAAGGTCGTCCCCGACGTGCGGAGCGACGTGACGCTCGGCCCCGGCGACGTCGTCATCCTCACGACCGACGGCGTTACCGACGTCCTCGAGGCCGAGCGTTTCCTCACGGCCCTCGAGACGACGGGGGGCCTCCAGGAGGCGGCCGAGGAGATCTATCGCCTCGCGTTCGAGGCAGGTTCGAAGGACAACGTCTCCGTCGCGCTCCTTTCGCGCGGGACGCCTGCCCGGCTCGGGCTCGGCAAGGCCGGACAGCCGGCCAGCGTCGAGCCGCCCCCTTCGCACAGCGGCGACGGGATGCTCATTGCGGGTGCGGCCTCGGCGCCTCTTGGCGGGTCCGCGTCCCGCCCGCGTGGGGGCCGGCTTGGCGCCTTCGGCTTCGGCGTGTTTGCCCTGCTCGCCGTGCTCCTCGCCCTCGGCGTCTTCTTGCGGCGGCCCGCAACTCCGCCGGGCCCGCCGGCCGCTGTTCCTCCCACGCCGGCGGCGCCGGTATCGACCGCTCCGCCTTCCGCGGCTCCGGTGCCGCCGACCGCGACGACGCTTCCCGCGGCTCCCTCGCCTTCCCCACCGGGGATGGAGACTCCCGAGCGAGGCGCGCGGATACAGGCAACGCCGCGTCCCTCTCCGCAACCCGCGCGCGTACCGGGAGAGCCGTCGTTCCGGACTCCGGCCGCCCTCAGCGGGCTCAAGCCGCTCGAGTTTCCGCCGACGCCGACCGAGACGCCGACCGCGACCCACACGCCGACGCCGACCGCGACGGACACGCCGACGCCCACGATCGCTCCGCCCGCGCTCCCGGGAAAGGCGCCAAGCGCGCCCGCTCCTCAGCCCGTACCGACGCCCGGCGTTAGCGCCTGAAAAACCGTCAGCGCCTGAAAACCGTCAGCGCCTGAAAACGAGGAACACCGCGAGAGCGCACGCCACCACGAAAGCCAGTATCCCGAGGGCGAGGACGAGCAGGCCGACTCCGGGTCGCGACCCGATTCCGGGGAGAACGCCCTCCCGGGAAGACTCTTCGCGCGACGAGCCGTCGACGCCCACCGGCTGAGGCGGGGGTTCGGGAAAAGAGACTGTGCGAAGCCTGCGAAGCGCCGGCGCGGCGTCGAAGCGCCGGGGCAGGAGGGCATACCCGATCGAGGCCAAACGGTAGACGGAAGCCGCCGACTGTGGGAGGTCGAGGACCGGCCGCGGATGAAACCTCCGAAACTCGCCCAGCCGCCTGACGACGGCGTCGGAAGACGGCCTTTTCTCCATCTCGGTCTCCAGGAGGCTCTCCACGAACGCCGACAAGGCACCGTCCGCCTCGCCCGCGCCCTCCCGCAGCTCCAGCTTCGGCGCCGCTCGTTTTCTCTGGGCCTTCATCACGCGTTCCGGCGTCTCTCCTGGAAACGGAGGCTTTCCCGAGAGCCATTCGAACAGAAGGACGCCGAACGAGAAGACGTCGCTCCGCGGATCGACGAGCCCGGCGGCGCCTTCTCCCGTCAGGAGCTCAGGCGAGGCGAAAGGGACGCGTCCCAGAAAGGCTCCCGCCATGGTCAGATTCTCGTTCGACGAAATTTCCTTTGCGACGCCGAGGTCGATCAGCCGCGGGTTGAGGCCAAAGCGGCGCGTCTCGACGAGAACGTTGTCGAACGCGATGTCGCGATGGAGGATTCCCTGGACGTGCAGGGCATCGAGGGCGGAGGCGATGCCGTAGGCGAGACGGACGACTTCGTGAACCGGCGCCGAGCGATACGCCGAGAGAGGTTTGCCCTCGATCCACTCCATCAACGCCCAGCCGGTGCCCCCGTCCTCCTGTTCGCCACAGCCGTAAAGAGCCGGAAACGCCGGGTGCTCCATCCTCGAGAGGATTCGGCACTCGCGCTGGAACCGTTCGCGAGGGCGGAAGGCGGGGTCCATTCGGTCGAAGGGGTAGATCTTCGCGGCCAGGCGGGCTCCGGTCTCGCGATGGCGCGCGGCAAAGACCTCACCCGAGCCGCCCCGGCCCACGATTTCGCCGAGCTCGATCTCCTCGAGGCCGAATCCGAAGCGCGACGTCACCGGCCGGGCCCCTCACTTCGTCGCGGAAGGCGGGGCGGGCGCACCCTCGAGGCGCCTGAGGCGCGTGTCGAGGTTGTTGCGGTCCTGGATGTAGGTTTTCCCGAAATTCTCGGCCCACTTCTCGACGGCCTTCAGGGAGGTGCGGAGCTCCGCCGCATCTTTTCGGGCAGCGGCGGCATCCTGTTTTGCCGCCTCGATGTCGGCCTGGAGGAGCTGACGAACTCCCTCCAGTTCGCGCCTGTCCGCCTCCTGCTGTTCGGCGAGCTTCTTCTCCAGCCCCGACACCGCGTCGAGAACCGGCTGAATCTGTTTCCGCGTCGCCGTATCCATCGACTGGATCTGCTTCTCGAGAGTCGTCTTCGTCGCGACCTGACTCCGAAAAGCCTGAAAGACGAGCGTGCCGAGCGCCGCCGCGACGACGACGAATGCGGCCGTCAGGAAGGCCAGCCCTATTTTCAGATTCCGGTTCGAATGCCCGATGGACTCGGCGAGGCCCTTGAAGAAGATCGTGGAGCCCTGAACGACTCCCTGCCCCCGGGACTGCGCGCGCGCATTGGACAACATGTCTTTCAGGGACTTCGCCTCGCCCGGGGCCGGGCTCGTAGTGGAGTCGACATCGCCGGGACGTCCAGGTCGGTTCTCGGTCATGGCCGCTCCTTCATTCGGGCTTGGGATGAACGGATCTTAGGGCCGCCGCGGCGACGGCCCCCGTGGGACCGGCGTGGCTGCTCCGGCGCGTGTCGCCTGCCGAGGCGCCGCGCAGGAGAGAGATCAGAACCCACAGGACGGCGGCAAAGAGGACGACGATGGCGGCGACGATCAATCCGATGCCGATACCGCGGATCCGCCGACCGGTCGCGTCGGGGGCGGGAGCGGGAGCGGACGCCGCCGGCGCCACGACACGCGGCACCGCGGGCAGCGGCGCCATGACGGCTGGCGGCGGCTCGCCGTAAATGACCAGCCTCTGGCCGGGCTTCGGGGACGCCACGGGAGGGTGCTCGCTTGCGCGAGGGACTGCGGGCGCCGGCTCGGGGCGGCGCTCGTGCTGGGGCGGAGGCGCCGAAGAGAGCGGCTCCGGAGTCGACGGCAGCTTCAACGGAGGAAGAGGCTCCAGCATCGCCTGCTGCCTCAGCTTCTCGATGACGTCGTCGAGTCTTTCGGTCTTGTCCTCTAGGAGATCGGACGAGGAGCTGACCGGCTCGGGCTGCGAGTCCTTCGCCGCGCCTCCCGTCCACATGGAGATATCGGGAAGCCTCTCCGATCTCTCGAACACCACGGTCGGCGCCGTTTTCGTGGCATCCAGAGATGCCGGCGAAGGGCTGGCGGGAATCGCGGGCGAAGGAGGAGAAGGCAAAGGCACGAAGCGCTCGGTGTGCGACTCCGGCGCCTTGAGGTCGGGCCACCTCTTCTGCTGGGATGCTTCGACGGATGCCGGGCTCTCCGCCTCCACCGCGAGCGGATCGGGCTCGAGCGTGGGCGGGAGGCTTCGCTGAACGCGGTCGAGCGCGTCGAGGATCTCTTCGTAGCTCTGGGGACGGTCGTCCGGGCTCCTCGCCAGCATCCGCCGCACGACGTCCCGGAGCGCCTCCGGCAACGGCGGGACGTCGGCCGGCGCCTCGACCTCGAACCGGTGCACCTTCTGGTGCGCCACGAGCCAGTCGAAGTAGTTCGACTCGCGGGCTACGGTGATCGGCGGCTTTCTCGTCAGAAGCCGGTGGAAGATGACGCCGAGTGAGTAGACGTCACTTCGCCAGTCGATATTCGCCTGGAGGAAATGCTCAGGCGAGGCGAAGGCGAGTTTCCCGAGAAACTGCCCCACCTGCGTCTTCACGTCGCCATCGAGAGCGCCCTGCTGGAGAATCGTCGCCACACCGAAGTCGAGGATCTTCGTCACGCGCTTCTCGTTCTCGAGCGTGACGAAGATGTTGTTCGACGAGAGGTCCCGGTGAAGGATGTTCTGGCTTCGGAGGTAGGTGAGACCCATCAGGGCCTGGATCATCAACGGCAGGAGCTCGGGGAAGGGCCGCCCCTCGAACGCGTGGAAGTCGACGCCGTCGACGTACCCCATCACGATGGAGAGAATGCCGTCCCGGGACTCCGTGATCTCGTAGCACCGCACGATGTTCCGGTGGCTGAGCGCCGAGAGGATCCGGCTCTCCTTGAGGAACCGTGCCTGCAGCTCGGGGTCCGACGCCCACCCTGACATGACCTTGATCGCCACCGGCAGGCCGGTCCTCCGGTCATTCGCGAGGTAGACGCGCCCCATTCCCCCTTCGCCGAGGACGCGGGAGATCGTGTAGTGGTCGAACTCCGGCGGCGTATTTGAAAAGCTTGCGATGCCCATTGAAATTCCCGGAGATTGTATCGCCCAGGGTCACGCCTCGCGGACGCCGCGAACGCCGGGGCGCATCACGACGGGCCGCGCGGCGGGACGCCCGAAAAGGAAGCCCTGGCCCCACGGAACGCCCATGCTCCTCAGGGTTTCGAGCTCGCGCGGCGTTTCGATGCCCTCGGCGATCAGCTCGGCGTCGATGCGCTTGCCCAGCGCCGCGAGGGACCCCACGATCTCGCGCTTGATCCGGTCCTCGTCGAGCCCCGAGACCAGCGTGTGCGCCACTTTCACGTACTCCGGGCGGAGCTGCACGATGGACTCGAGGCCCGAGTAACCCGAGCCCGCGTCGTCGATGGCGAATCCGAAGCCGGCCGCCCGGAGTCTGCCTACGACCTCGCGGAAGGCCGGGTAGTTGAAGACGACTTCCTTTTCCGACAGCTCGAGGACGACGTCCCCGTGCATGCGGCCCATCTCGGCGAGATTCCGGTCGTCGAGAAACACCGAGTGCGTGAGAAGCCGCGCCGACGCGTTCACGAACAGGCGCTTGCTGCGCGCGACCCGCGGAAGCGACGAGAAGACGGTCTCGACACACAGGCTCTCGAGCTCGAGAACGAGATCTCCCTCGCGCGCCACCGCGAAGAGCTCGTCGGGCATCTCGAGCTCGTGACCAGCGGGTCCGCGGATGAGCGCCTCGTATCCGAGCACGTCGCCGGAAGCCACGCCGACGATGGGCTGAAACACGGCGCGAAGCCTCTTCGCGGAAAGAAGGGCCTTGAGACGCTCGACGAATCCTTTCTTCTCGCCGCTCTCGCGGGCGTCCGCGAGGCGCGTCGCCTCGGCCAGCGCCCGCATGACCTGCCTGGAAGGCCGAACGCGCGGGTCGTCCGGGATGACGAGCGCGGTCGCGTGAATGTGCATGAGGTCCACCGAGGAGCGTCCGAGGGCCTGCTTGAGGCGCCGTCCGACACCCTGACGCAGCCGCGCGGCCTCCGCCTCCAGCGTGACGCTGCGCCGGCTGGGGGCGCGCCGCGCGACGTCGAAGAGAAGGAAGACGCCGTCGGAGCCGTTGAAAGACATCGCGAGGAGGCCGGGCGCGAGCGGCGAGGACGCGACGTCCTCGCGCAGGCTCGCCGCCGTCACCCGCAGGATGCGGTCGTACAACTCCCATCCGTAGAGGCTTTCGACGCCCGCGAACCGCCCGAGCTGAATGTAGATGACGCCAAGGTTCGCGACGCGCTCCCCCTTGAGGTCGGCGAAGGGATGCAGCGTGAGGCCCGTGATGGCGTCGTGGAGAAGCGACTCGAGGCGCAACCTCTCGATCTCGGGCACGTCCACCGGCATCCGCTCCGCCACGAGCCTCAGGGAATCCGCTCGTCGCCCTCTCGTCGCTCTCATGCTTCTCCTCTTGCCGGCGCGGCCGCCGTCAGCGCGCGCACGCGCGCCCGCAGCTCCTCGGCGCGAAATGGTTTCGTCAGATGGTCGGTCCCGCCGACCTGCATCGCCGTGATCCGGTCGCGCACCTCGCTGCGCCCCGTCAGGAAAAGGATGGGCAGGTCGCGGGTGAGCGGCTGGCGGCGCACGATCTCGCAGAGCTCCCAGCCGGTGAGGCCGGGCATGTTGACGTCCAGGACGAGGAGCGCCGGAGGATCGCGCAGGACCGCCCGAAGCGCCGCCGCGCTGTCGCTCGCGCCGTCCACTTCGAACCCGTCGAGGGACAGGACCATGGCCACCGCTTCGACCATCGCCGGATCGTCATCCACGACGAAGATACGTCCGCTCACGCGCCGGCCTCGCGCGCGATGGGGAACATGATCGTAACCTCGAGCCCGTGCCCCGGCTCCGAGAGCAGCGAGATCTTTCCGCCGTTCTGTTCGAGCAGCTCCTTCGTGACGCCGAGACCAATGCCCCGCCCCGGCACGCCGGAGGCCGACGCGGACGGGCTCCGCCAGGCGAACGTGAACGCATGTTTCTGTTCGTCCGGCGTCATCCCGGCTCCGGTGTCGCTGATCACGACGAACGCGTGCTGCGCGACCACGCTCGCCCGCACGCGCACCTGGCCGCCGGCCGGCGTGTACTTGACCGCGTTGTCGAGCACGTTCCGGAACGCGCGCTGGAGGGCGACCGGATCGGCGGCGACCGGAATCTCGGCGCCCTCTGCCACGAACTCGAGGCGCATGCGGCCTCCGTGGGCGAGCCGGTACGATTCGACGAGCGTGGAGAGGACGCGCACGAGATCGGAGCGCGGCGCGGGCGGGGCCGAAGGAGCCGCGGGGCCCGACGCGAGCGGCACGGAAGCCGGCGTCCGCGGCGGCACCCCCGCGAGCGACTCCATGAGCGCCATCTCGCGCGCGAGCCCCGCGAGATGCACTTCCGAGGGCAGCTCTCCACGGCGCGCGGCCTCCGCCACGAGGTCGCTGTAGACGCGCAGGACGGTGAGCGGCGACTTCAGGTCGTGGAGCACCTCGGCCCGCGGATCGCGGAGGGCGTCCCGGTCGCCCCTGTCGTCTCTCTCGACTCGGTCGCCTTTGACGTCTCGGGACTCGAAAACCCGCGCGGGCGCCTTCGATCGCGAGGCGAGCTCGACTCCGAGAGCCGCCGCGGCCGGCCACACGAAACGCAGGGCCAGGGATCGCGTCGCCGCCGCCGTGGGGGCCGGTGACAGGACGACGAGGAGGGCGAGGCCCGCGTACGTCCCCACGAGGAGGAAGCGCCCGCCTTCGCGCGAGATCACCGTCTCGACCGCGACGAAAACGACCAGGAGCGGGAAGAGATCGCTCGCCATCCCGCCCGTCCTCGCGAGAGCGACGAGCGTGAGAGCGAGAGGCACGAGGAGGCGCAGCGGCGCGGCAAAGAGCCCGAGGAGGCCTGTTCCGAGAGAGGTCGCGAGAAGGGCGCCCAACACGAGCGCGGCGGCCGCGAGCCCCGCCAGGGCCGGGACCTCGGCGGGAGGGGCCGCGCCCGACGCGAGCAGGACGAGAAGGGACAGAGACAGGAAGGCCGGCCCGAAAAGGCCCGCCCCCGCGGCAGCGCTCAGCGGCGGGCGCCCGTCCAGACCGACCTCGGAGCGCGCGCGCGCCTTTCCGGCTCAGTGCACATACGCGCACCCCACCCGCATGCGACCGTCCGCCAGGGGAACCGCGCTCACGCGGCGCATCGCCACGCAGTGCGGCTCACCGCTGTGCCGTTGCAGGATCTCTCCCTCGATCCGGTCGGGAGTCTTCTCCCTGTTCGTCATGAAGGAGATCCCGCCGTAGGAGATGTCGTGCACCTCGGAGGTCGTGGATTTCCGGGCAATGCCGCCGCTTCCGCCCATCCTCACCGTCAGGCCCGGAACGTTGAAACGCGGGAAGCGCCGCGTCTTCTCGAAGGGCTTGGCGTTCTGCCGCTTCGACGCGTAGAGCCGGATGTCGCTCATCTTGAGGAGGAAATCGAGCAGGCGCCCGTCCGTCGGGAACGTCGCGACACCGTAGTTCAGACCCATCTTGAGGCCGACCCGAAGCGGCAACCGGATGGCGGCGACCTTGTGCCGGATGCGTTCGGCCACGGCGAGGCTGTGGACCACGTCGCTGTTCGGGAGCACCGTCACGAACTCGTCGCCGCCGTACCGGCAGCCCGCGTCCACCACGCGGAGCGACTCGCGGATGACCTTCGCCGTGCGCACGAGGATCCCGTCGCCCACCGGGTGGCCGAGCCGATCGTTGATGGACTTGAATCCCGCGAGATCCATCATGAGGACCGACACGACACCGCCGGCGCGCTCGGCGCGCGAGACTTCGCGCTCGAGATGATCGTGGAGGAAGCGGCGGTTATAGAGACCCGTGAGCGGGTCGGTGATCGCATTGACGCGAAGGGCCGAGACCTCGTGGTCCGAGAGGATGCGCGGCTCCTTCAGCTTGCCGAGGCGGCTGTGGAACTCGTGGAGGAGCGCCGTCAGGAGCGAGACGGGCGCCCCGAGCACTCCGTCCATCTTGCCCCACGCGCGCTCCACGCGCGCCCAGAGGCGGGAAACCTCGTTCAAGGGAACCGTCACCCCGGTCCATTCGACGAGCAGCAGCCGGAGCAATTCGGCGCGCGTCACGCCTTCGCTCGCCGCGACCAGCTCCCGCTCGAACCGCTCGCGAGAGAAGCCGCGGGCGCGCCCGAGACGAGCCAGCCGGACTACCCGGGCGGAAAGATCTTCTTCGGGCAGCATGTGGCTTGCGTTCTCTAGTTCTCTTCAGCCGTGGCGCCGCACGGAGGCGGCTTCGACGAGCCCGCCGTCGCTCTCCTTCGCGAGCGATTCCACGGCACGCACGACGTCGGCGACGGCTTCTCCCACCGGGAAGACCAGCATGAGCTGCCCCCCCTGGAGAAGGTCCACCAGCTCGCTGTCGCTCGAGGCCCAGAGGACCCTCCGGCCGGCGACGAGCAGCCGCGCACCGGTTACGTCCGGCCGGGTCGGATCGAGCCGGCGGAGCGTCTCCACGACGCGGCGCACCTGGGCGAGGCCGAATCCCGCCGCGCGCAGCTTCCCCGCGAGGCGAAGGCGCACGACGTCCGCGAAGGAATAGCGGCGCCGCGATCCGTAGCCCGCCGCGCTCGCGTGAGAAGGCGACAGGAAGCCGAGGCGGTCCCAGTGATCGAGTTGCCGCGCCGACAGGCCTGTCAGGCGCGCGACCTGCGCGGTCGAGAACGAGGCGTAAAGGATCCGGCGGTTGAATTTCACGCGTGTATTTTGGGCATGATACGCCGATTCTGCGCCGTGCAAAAGGAGAAAAATTCGGGCCCCTACGCCGGGACGTTCGACGCGAGGCGCTGGAGGTCGGACCAGCGCGCGTAGAGGCGGTCGATCTCGGCCTGTTTCTCCCCGAGCGATGCCAGCAGGGCGACGAGCTTCGGCGCGTCGCTGGCATGCGCGGGATGTTCGCTCTCCTCGCGAAGGGCGTCGCGGGCCGCCTCCGCCGTCTGGATGCGCTCTTCCATCCCGTCGAGCTCCCGCTGTTCGTTGAAGCCGACCCGGCGCTTCCGCGCCGGGACCTTTGCGGCGGAGCGGCGCGCGGGAGCGGTGCCCTTCTGCTCCGCGTACCACGCCTCCCACTGGTCGAGGCCGGCGAGCGCCGTGAGCATCCCGTGGCCCTTTTCGTCCCTGGAGAACGCAAGGATGCGATTCGTGACGCGGTCCAGGAAATACCGGTCGTGCGTCACGAGGATGACGGCGCCCGGGAAGTCCGCGAGGCAGTCCTCGAGGACCTGAAGCGTCGGGAGGTCGAGGTCGTTCGTGGGCTCGTCGAGGACGAGCAGATTCGTCTTCTTCAGCATGAGCCGCGCGAGGAGCAGCCGGCTCTGCTCGCCGCCCGAGAGGCGACCCACCTTCATGTCCTTCTGCTCTTCCTTGAACAGGAACCGGTCGAGGTAGCTCCGGATGTGGACGAGAGAGCCGCGGTAATCGACGTGGTCCCCTTCGGGGCAGATCGTCTTCGCGACGGTCGTCTCCGGATCGAGACTGTCGCGGCCCTGCTCGAACGTGACCGGCTGGAGATTTTCCGCGCGGAAGACCTCCCCCGTGTCGGGCTCTTCCGTTCCAAGCAGGGTCCGAAGAAGCGTCGACTTTCCGCAGCCGTTCGGCCCGAGGAGGCCGATCCGGCTCGCAGGCGTCACGAGGAGGTCGAGATTCGAGAAGAGGACGTTTCCGCCGTAGGCCTTGCCGATGCCTTTCGCCTCGATGAGCCGCTTCGGGTTCTTCTCGGACGACTGGAAGTCGAGGCGCACGTTGCGGGACTGGTTCCTGTCCGACAGCTGCCCGACCTCGTCTTCGAGCACGCCCGCCCTCTGAATGCGCGCCTGCTGCTTCGTCGAGCGCGCCTTGGCGCCTCTGAGGAGCCACTCGGTCTCGCGGCGAAGCTGGTTCCGGAGCGACGACTCCCGCTGCGCGTCCGTCGCCAGGCGCTCTTCCTTCACCCTGAGGTACGTCGCGTAGTCGCCGCGGACGTCGAGGAGGCCGTTCGCGTTCCGCCGGTCGAGCTCGAGGATCCGGTTCGCGACGCGCTGCAGGAACAGCCGGTCGTGCGTCACGGTGAGCGTCGCGAACGGCGCGCGGGCCAAGAGCTCCTCGAGCCAGAGGATCGCCTCCACGTCGAGATGGTTCGTGGGCTCGTCGAGGAGCAGGAGATCGGGCTTGCGCACGAGCTCGCGCGCGAGCGCAACGCGTTTCTTCCACCCCCCCGAGAGCGCCCTGACGGGCGTCTCGGGCGAGCGGCCCTCCGTCGCGAGCGCGAGCCGGGCGATGTACTCGTCCGCCGCGAACGCGGCCTCCCACTCCTCCTCGCCGGCGTGCGCGCCCGCCGCGCCCTCGAGCACGGCCGCGCGGATCGTCGCGCCTTCGCGGAACACCGGCATCTGCGAGAGGTACCCGATCCTGAGGCCCCTCTGGGTGGCCAGCGTGCCCTCGTCCGGCGGGATCTCGCCCGCGAGGATCGACAGCAGCGTCGACTTCCCGGCGCCGTTCGGGCCGATGAGGCCGATGCGGTCGCCGGAGTCCACGGAACAGGCGATCCCCTCGAACAGGGGATGCGAGCCGAAGGCCTTCGTGAGACCGGCTGTGGTCAGGAGGATTCCCATGGATGAAGTCTCGGAAGGGAAAATATGGCGGGGCCGACGGGGCTCGAACCCGCGACCTCAGGCGTGACAGGCCTGCGCTCTAACCAACTGAGCTACGACCCCGAATTCGTCCCGGGGCGGGGGCCGCGGGAGGAGGCGGAGTATACAGAGGCGCTGTCGGGCTGCAAAGCGGTGGTGGGAGGTGCGGGGATCGAACCCGCGACCTGCTGCGTGTAAAGCAGACGCTCTACCGCTGAGCTAACCTCCCGCACTCGATCTTACGCGGAGGCGCGGAACCCGGCGGAGGCGTCATGGAGCGTTACAACCTCGTCGTGATCGGCGCCGGTTCCGGCGGCCTCGTCGTCGCCGCCGGTGGCTCGGGACTGGGCGCCCGCGTCGCACTGGTTGAAAAGCACACGCTCCCTTTCACTCCGGAAGGAGGCACGCTCGTCAGGGCCATGGGCGGGGACTGCCTGCAATACGGCTGCGTGCCCTCGAAGGCGCTCCTGCGCGCGGGGAAGGCCGCCCATGCCGCGCGCGAAGCGGGCCGCTTCGCGATCCGGGGCGCCTCTGACCCCGGTCCGCAGGACCTCGGCGCCGTCATGGACTACGTCCATGGCGCCCAGGCCCGCATCGCCCCGGCCGACTCCGTCGAGCGTTTCGAGGGCCTCGGCGTGGACGTCCTCCTCGGCACGGGGACGCTCAAGTCCGCCCACGAGGTCGAGGTGAACGGGACGACGGTCTGGGGCCGTCACGTGGTCGTCGCCACCGGCTCGCGCGCGAACATCCCGCCCATTCCCGGGCTCGAGGAGACGGGCTACCTCACGAACGAATCGGTATGGCACGCCCGGACGCTGCCCGGCAGCTTCCTCGTCATGGGCGGCGGGCCGGTCGGCACCGAGATCGGACAGGCCTTCGCCCGTCTCGGATCGAAGGTCACGATCGTGTCGTCCTCGCCGCACATCTGCCCGAAGGAAGACGCGGACATCGCGGCGGTCCTCGTCAAGCAGCTGAAGTCCGAAGGCGTGACGATCCACGACGACGCTTCCGCCACGAAGGTCGCGAAGCGGGATGGCCGGAAGGTCGTCACCGTGAAGCCGAAGAGCGGCGCGGAGCTCGAGGTCGAAGTCGACGAGATCCTCGTGGCGACGGGACGCCGCCCGAACATCGAGGGCCTCAACCTCGAGGGCGCGGGGGTGAAGTTTTCGAAGCGCGGCATCGAGATCGACGCCAGGTGCCGCACGAACGTGCCGTCCGTCTGGGCGATCGGCGACGTCGCGGGCCCGTATCTCTTCACGCACTGGGCGGGCTATCAGGCCGGCATCGTCCTAAGGAACACGCTGTCGCCGGTCGCCCTCGCCTCCTGCGACGTCTCGAACACGCCCTGGATCACGTACACCGACCCCGAGATCTCGCACGTGGGCCTCGGCGAAGGGGAGGCGAAGCAGAAGGGCATTCCTCATCGCGTCTTCCGCGCCGCGTTCGCACACAACGACCGGGCGATCTGCGACGGAACGTCCGAAGACAACTTCCTCAAGGTGCTCGTCGACCCGAAGGGCCGGATCCTCGGCGCCTCGATCGTGCATCCGCACGCGGGCGATCTCCTCGGCGAGATCGTCCTCGCGAAGAAGAACGGTCTTCCCCTTTCGGCGCTCGGCTCGGTTATTCACGCCTACCCGTCGCTCTCCGAGATCCACGGCGCCGTGGCGCGGGAATATCTCAAGACGTCGCTCACGGCGGGGCGCAAGAAGATCCTCTTGAAGCTCGCGGCGTTCCTGAGAAGGTGACGGCGTGCAGGAGCTTCTCCACAGCTTCCAGGGCTGGGTCATCGGGCTCGGCCCGCTCGGGTGGGTGCTCTACGCGCTCGTCTACGCCGTCTGCTGCGTCCTCTTCGTGCCGGCCTCGATCCTGACGCTTGGGGCCGGCGCGCTCTATGGCCTCGGGACGGGCACGGCGGTCGTCCTCGCCGGGGCGACACTCGGCGCGACGCTGTCGTTTCTCCTCGCGAAGTCGGTCCTTCGAAAAAAGATCGAAAGGATGACCGCGGGCAACGCGAAGTTTCAGGCGCTCGACCGCGCGATCGGCAAGGAGGGCGCGAAGATCGTCTTCCTCGTCCGTCTCGCGCCCGTCTTTCCCTTCACGTATATCAACTACGCGTTCGGCCTCACGGGCGTGAAGACGCTGCCCTACGTCGTGGCCTCGTTCTTCGGGATGATTCCGGGAACGTTCGCCTACGTCTACCTGGGCTCAGCGGCGGCGGGGGCGGCGTCGGGCGAGGCGGACACGACGAAGAAGATCGTCCAGATCGCGGGAGCCGTCGTCGCGCTCGTCGTCACGATCTTCGTCGCCCGCGTGGCGACGAAAGCCATCAGGAGCGCGGGCATCGCCGAGGAGAACTCCGCCGCCGCGAGGCCGGTTACCTGACGCTGTCGGAGAGTACCGACACGTTTCGGATCTCCGGCGGCTGGTGGGAGATGTCGTCGAGGAGAAGGGGCGCCGCCGGACGGGACCCGTCCCACTCGAAGACCGAAAGGGAGCCGTTCCGCTGGCGGATCTCGTCCATTCGCCCGAGCGCACGCCCGAGAAGCCGCGTCATGAGGATCCGGTTGAACCGCCCGTGGGCGACGACGAGCGGCGCCCGGGAGCCGGACGAGAGCAGCCGCGCGAGAAAGCGGTCGGCGCGGGCCGCGGCGCGCACCGGCGACTCGCCCCCGGACGGCGAAAGCTCCGTCTCGCCCGCCCGCCACCGGGCCCGGACGCCCGAGACCTCTTTCTCGATCTCGCCGTCGTACGGCCGCCCCGACCAGGCGCCCCAGTCGAACTCGACGAGATCCGGATCGAGCGAGACGCCGAGACCCAGGACCGCGGCGACGGCGGCCGCGGTCTCCCGCGCCCGGATCATCGGGCTCGCCCACACCGCGTCGATCTCCTCGCCGGCGAGACGGGCGGCGAGGCATTCCGCCTGGCGACGCCCCGTCTCCGAAAGGGGCGTGTCGAAACGGGAGCCCTGCAGCGAACCGGCGAGGTTGCCTTCGCTCTCGCCGTGGCGGACCAACCTGAGGAGCATTCGGCTCGATTCTATGAAATGTGCGTCCCCGTATCATCCTCATCCGATGCGCACCGTCGCCCGCGATTTCCCCGAGGTCGTCGGAGCCATTTCCGACGACGGCGTTCGCGCGCTCTTCTCGCAGCGGTTCCTCGTCGCCACGGAGATCTACGACGAGCTCGTCGACGCGGCCTGCCGGAAGATTCTCGACGAGATCGGCGGACTCTCCGCGCGAGCGGGTCTGCCCGCGCACACCCGAACCGCGTTCGACTACCTCGTCGAGAAGCTCTCCCAGGCGAGGCCGCCCTCCGAGTCCGTTGAGGCCCTCTCGGCCGAGCTCGCCGCCACCGAACCCGACGCCGCCGTCGGAGCGGAAATCGTGACGCTCCTCGCCGCGGAGGCGCCGGACTTCTTTCGCGGGCGAAAATCGGGCGAGGAGATCCTGTTCTCGCCCGCGCGCCTGCCTCTGTGGATCCGGTACTTTTCGAATGCGAACATCCTCTACGCGATCAACAACACGCTCGGCGCCGAGACGCTGGCGCGTGTCCTTCCCTCGGCCGGAGCCGACGTGCTCGAGATCGGCGGCGGATGCGGCAGCGCGGCCGAGGCGGCGCTCCGGCGCCTCGGCGCGCGCGTCGCGCGCTGGCGTTTCACCGAGCTCGTCCCCACCTTCGCGCGCCGGGGCGAACGTGCGGCGCGGGCCGCGGCAGCGCCCGGAACGGTCGTGGAGGCCGCCAAGGTAGACATGACGAAGCCGTGGGAGGCGCAGGGAATCACCCCCGCCTCGTTCGACGCGGTTTACTCCGTAAATTGCTTCCACGTCGCGCCCGATCTCGCCTTCGTCCTCGGTCAGGCGAAGGCCGCGCTGAAACCGGGCGGCGTCGTCGTCGTCTCGGAGTGCGTGAAGCCCGGCGCGCATCCGCCGCCTTCCTACGTCGACTTCGTCTTCAATTTCCTGACGAGCTTCACGAACGTGACGCTGGACCCGGTGCTCCGGCCGAATCACGGGTTCCTGTCGCCCACCGCGTGGCGCGCCAACTTCCTGGCGGCCGGCTTTCGCGACGTCACGTTCGTCCCGGACCTGGACGCCGTCGCGGCGCGCTACCCGAAGTTCTTCGTCGGCGCGATCGTCGCGCGCCGTTAGTTCTTCTTCCGCGCGCCCGTGACGAACGCCGCGATGTCGTCGACGACTTCGGCGGCGACGTGCCCGGGTTTCCGGTACTCCTCCGGTCCGCTCCGGCCCTCGCCGGCCGCGAAGAAATGGTTGAGCTTCGGATACGACTTGAATCTGACGTCCCGCCGTCCCCCGAGAGCCTGCCTCCAGCCAAGGAAGTCGTTCATCGTGACCTGGTAATCCCGTTCGCCCTGCAGGACGAGGATTGGCCGGTCGAAGGAACGGGCAGCGTCGACGGGAAGCTGGGCCCTGAGGTCCAGCCAGTAGGAACGCGAGGCGCCGAGGATCGGTCCCGAGATCGGATCCGGACGGCCCGCGTAGAGATCCGCCAGCGCGTCCGCTTCCTTCCGGATGGCAGGCGCCGCCAACCGTTGCGCGTCGCTCGCGCCGGGGCCGGCCAGCCACTGCGCCTGGTCCCGGACGACCTCCGACATGGGCCGCGACGGAGACGCGAGCAGCACGACTCCCGCGAGCGCACCGTCGAGAACGGCGATCCGGGACGCGAGAAGCGCCCCGAGGCTGTGGCCGGCGACAAACAGGCGCCGGCGGTCGACGCCCGGCGTCTCACGCAGGAGCCGGAGGGCCGCGAGCGCGTCGTCGAGCACCTCGTCCTTGACCGTGACGTCGCCCGCCGCCGCCATCTCCTTCCCGTAGACCTTCGTGCGCTTCTCGTAGCGCAGGACGGCGATGCCGCGTGACGCGAGGCCCTGCGCGAGATCCTGGAACGGGCGAAGGGTGCCGATCGTTTCGTCGCGGTCCTGCGGGCCCGATCCGTGCACGAGGACGACGCCGGGGAAAGGCCCATCTCCCAGCGGCAGCGTGAGCGTTCCCGGAAGCGACACGGAGCCCGAGACCACCTTCACGTCGCTCTCGCGGAACGCCTCGGGCGTCACGTAGGCGGGCGCCGTCCATGCGGGGCGCTCGGCCTCTTCCGGTTCGAGAAACATGCCGGCAAGCCGCCCGTCGGCCCGAAACGTCAGTTTCAGCTCCGCCTTCTGCTTCTCGAACGTGCAGCTCGTGAAGGCGAGCGTGTATCCCTTCGCGAGGAAAGTGCGCGGCTCGGCACACGACTTGAGTAGACCGCCCCTGCCGATCACGCCCAGCCAGAAGGCGCGCAGTTTCGCATCGGGCAGGGCCGCCTTCAGCTCGTCGTCGAAGCGGGACTCGAGAGCCGCGAGGTCTCCCGCCTTGAGCTCGGCGGCGACGTCCTTCGTGAGCAACGCCGCGACGGCCGCCGGCAGCGGCGCGGGCCCGGCGGTGACAGGTGCCTCCTCGGCCGCCAGCGCTCCGACCGGGCCCGCCACGGCGAGGAGGACGACGACGATATGAGTCAGTTTCATCATGGAGAGCCTTCGTTTCGCTCTGATACTCTCTCCGACCGCCATGAAAATACACGAATACCAGGCCAAGGAAATCCTCCGCGGGTTCGGCGTCGCCACGCCCCGCGGCCGCGTCACCGACTCTCCGGAAGAGGCGGGCCGGATCGCGAAAGAGTTCGGCGGGCGCGCCGTCGTCAAGGCGCAGGTCCACGCCGGCGGACGCGGCAAGGGCGGAGGCGTCAAGCTCGCGAAGACTCCGGACGAGGCCGTCGAGCTCGCCAAGAAGATCATCGGCATGCAGCTCGTCACGCATCAGACGGGACCGAGCGGCCAGAGGGTCAAGAAAATCCTCGTCGAGGAGGCGCTCGACATCGCGCGGGAGCTCTACATCGGCATCACGCTCGACCGCGCGATCGGCCGGCCCGTGATGATGGCGAGCAAGCAGGGCGGCATGGAGATCGAAGTCGTCGCCGCGAAGGATCCGGACGCCATCGTGAAGGAAGCGTTCGACCCGGCCTGGGGGCTCCAGCCCTTTCAGGCCCGCAAGCTCGCCGATGCGCTCGGCCTCACGGGCGAGACCCACAAGAAGGCCGTCGGCTTCCTCATCGCGCTCGCGAAGGCCTACGTGGCGACGGACGCCTCGCTCGCCGAGATCAACCCGCTCCTGATCACGGGCGGCGGCGACGTCATCGCGCTCGACGCGAAGATGAACTTCGACGACAACGCGCTCTTCCGCCACCCGGACATCAAGGAATATCGCGACCTCGACGAGGAGGACGCGCTCGAGGTCGAGGCGTCGAAGTTCGGCCTCAACTACATCAAGCTCGACGGCAACGTCGGCTGCATGGTGAACGGCGCCGGCCTCGCGATGGCCACGATGGACATCATTCAGTTCGCGGGTGGTCGCCCTGCGAACTTCCTGGACGTCGGCGGCGGCGCGAACGAGGAGCAGGTCAAGAACGCGATGCGGATCATCCTGTCCGACGCGAACGTGAAGGCCGTCCTCATCAACATCTTCGGCGGCATCATGCGGTGCGACATCATCGCGACCGGCGTCGTGAACGCCATCAAGGAGATCGGCATCAAGGTTCCCGTCGTCGTGCGCCTCGAGGGCACGAACGTCGAGGAGGGCAAAGCGATCCTCAAGAGCTCCGGCCTCGCGGTCATCCCAGCTAACGACATGAAGGACGCGGCCGAGAAGGTCATCGCGTCTCTCGGAAAGGCCGCTTGACATGGCGAACTGGATCTCGAAGGACACGCGTCTCGTCGTGCAGGGCTTCACCGGCCGCGAGGGCAAGTTTCACGCGCTCGCGAGCCGCGACTACGGCACGCAGCTCGTCGCGGGCGTCACGCCAGGCAAGGGCGGCACGGTCGTCGACGGCATCCCCGTGTTCGACTCCGTTCACGCCGCCGTGAAGGCGACGGGCGCGAACGCCTCGATGGTGTTCGTGCCGCCGCCGGCCGCGGCCGACGCGATCATGGAGGCGTCCGACGCGGGCGTCGCCCTGATCGTCGCGATCACGGAGGGCGTCCCCATCAACGACATGATCAAGGCGAAGGAGTACCTCGCGAAGGGCTCGAGCCGGCTCATCGGCCCGAACTGCCCCGGGATCATCCGGCCCTCGGCGAAGGTCAAGATCGGCATCATGCCCGCGCGCATCCACAAGGCCGGTTTCGTCGGCGTCGTCTCCCGCTCAGGGACGCTCACGTACGAGGCCGTCGGCCAAACGACGGCGCTCGGCTTCGGGCAGTCGACCTGCATCGGGATCGGCGGCGACCCGATCAACGGCACGAACTTCATCGACGCGCTCACGCTCTTCCGCGACGACCCCGAGACGGAGGCCGTCATCATGATCGGCGAGATCGGCGGGAGCGCCGAGGAGGAAGCCGCGGCCTGGATCCGCGCGAACCTCAAGAAGCCCGTCGTCTCGTTCATCGCGGGGCGGACGGCGCCTCCCGGGCGCCGGATGGGCCACGCGGGCGCGATCATCTCGGGCGGCAAGGGCACGGCCGGCGAGAAGGTGAAGGCGCTGAAGGAGGCCGGCGTCCATGTCGCGGACTCCCCCGCGCTCATGGGCGAGACGCTGAAGAAGGTTCTCGGGAAGTAGCCCGTTCTCGGGACATCGGACCCTCAGGGGCGCCTTCGGGCGCCCCTCTTGTTTGTCGGACCTCAGCCCCGGACGAACTCTTCGGGCGAGAGAACACGGCCGGGGAAAGCCTTCGCGAGCTTTCGATCTCCGCTGACGAGCGGCTTCCCAAGGCGTTCGGCCACGAAGACGAACTCGGCGTCGTATCCGGAAATCCGGCCGCTCGCGGCGAGAGCAAGGCAGGCCTCCGTGAACTCCTCGAGATCGAAATCGGTCACGAGCCGGTCCGCCGCTTCGAAGGCCGCGACCGCGTCTGACAGCCGCAGCCCCCGAACGCGCATCGCCGTCGCGAGTACGTTGCGCAACTCCGATCGCCAGAGAGCGGGAGCAACCCACTCCGGATCCAGTGCGGCCACCTCGAGGGCGACTTCGCGGGTGGCCCCCGGCAGTACGGACTGCACGATCAGGTTCGTGTCGACGACGATCATGGTCGCCCCAGCCTCTTGGCACGGTCGATGAAGGACGCGCTCAGCGGCTTCATGTAGGAGAGCTTTTCATGGAGACGGCGCAACGCGGCGATCGTTTCTTCCGCAGAGCGCTTCCGAAGGGCGACGCTGGTCTCGAGGCGGGACAGCGCCTCCTGGTTGAGGCTGCGCCGGTTCTGCTTCGCCTCCTCCTTCAACTGCACGACCAATTCCTCCGGGACGTTCTTCAGCGTGAGCGTCGCCATGGGCTGCCTCCAGAATCCATTATGGATCCGTTTTGGAATCTTAGACAAGTCTGCCCGAGACTCTCTGATTCAATGTCCTCATGGTGGTTCGCGCTGCTCGCGCCGATCCTTGCTCGAAGGAGGGCACATGCGACGCCTTCGACTCGCTTCGGCGCTCTCGTTCTCTACGCTGCTCGCGGCCTGCACGCACACGGGGGCCAAGGCGCCTTCGCAGCCGCCCGTCTCCACTCCGAAGCAGGCCACGTCGTCGCCTCCAAGGGCGCGGGAAGGCGAGGTCGCCGTCGAATTCCTCGCCGACCCCGATTCGCCGAAGCCGAAACTCGACGAATCGCAGGAATTCACGCCCGCGTCGCCGCGCTCGACGCCGCTCCCGGAGTACCCACCCGAGGCACTCGCCGGCGGCGGCCCTTCGGCCGTCGTCGCTGTTCGCCTTGTTCTCGGGGGCGGCGCCGCAATCGAGGTGAAGGACAGCCCGAAGCTCGCTCGCTACACAGGCCCGTTCGCGAGGGAGTTCCGTGCGGCCGTCGAGATCGCGGTTCGTCGTTGGATCTTTACCTCGGCACGAATCGACACGCTCGGCCCGGCGCGCCCGGACATGCCTCAGCGACCCCTGATGGCCACCCGCTACGTGCCGACGTTTCTGGACTTCGCGTTCCGCTTCAGCGTCGTCGACGGACGGGGTGTCGTCTCCGTGAGTGCCGAGACGCCGGTGGCAGCACCCTCGATGCCGCCGGAGCGGGTCAAGTAGGCTCAAAAAGGCTCCTCATGCGCCGAGCCCAATCAAGAAGTCCGTGTGGCGGCAAGCCGCGATGGGACGCGTATACTCCGCGGCCGCATGGAAAAAACATTCGCCATCATCAAGCCCGATGCCGTCGCCGCGAAGAACGCCGGAAAGATCCTCGCGCGCATCGAGGCCGAGGGCTTCCGCGTCGTCGCCTTCAAGCGGCGCGTCATCTCGAAGGCCGAGGCCGAGTCGTTCTACGGCGAGCACAGCGCGAAGGGCTTCTTCGGCGCGCTCGTCGCGTACATGACCTCGGGCCCCGTTTACGTCGCCGTGCTGGAGCGCGAGAACGCGGTCGCGCACTGGCGTTCCGTCATGGGTGCGACCGACCCGGCCAAGGCCGACGTCGGCACGATCCGCAAGGAGTTCGGCCAGTCCATCGAGCGCAACGCCGCGCACGGCTCGGCGAATCCCGCCGACGCCGCACGCGAAGTCACCTTCTTCTTCTCGCACGCCGAACTGATTTAACTGCACGTGTAAGCCACGTCACGTTCTTGTGGGTTTCGGGCCGCCTGTGGCGGCCTAATTGCTCCTAGTAGGCGAAAGGGCGCAACACTTCCTGCCAGAGGGCGGGCCCCGCGCTCCACGAAATGATTCGCCTTCAACAGTTTACGCCCGCTTTGCTGCTCGTTTTCGCGGCCTTGGCCATGGCTGAGGTGATTCCCACGCCCTCCCCTGAGCCGGTAAGAGCTACGACCTCGGTCGCCGTCAGTTACGTTCTCGTGCCTTTCGTGGTGACCGACCTCAAGGGGCTCCCGGTTCGCAATCTGCGCGAACAGGACGTCACCCTGCTCGTGGACGGCACCCCCGTGAAGACGGACCTCTTCGCGCGCAGCGACGACGCCCCCGTCTCGTTCACGATTCTCCTCGACGGGTCGGGGTCGATGGACCTGGCCGGAAAGCTCGCGGGCGCTCGCGCCGCCGTGAGCGCTCTCGTGGAGCAGAAGATTCCCGGCGACGACTTTGCGCTCTTCGTCTTCGCCGAGGGCGCGGTGCGAGAGGTCGTCTCGTTCACCGAGGACACGGCGCGCGTCGTCACGGCCGTGAACGCCGTGAAGCCGTTCGGCAGGACCGCGTTCTTCGACGCGCTCGCGAAGATGCCCGACAAATCCCTTCTCGGAAAAAACGGCTCGCGCGCCATCATCCTTCTCACCGACGGGATCGACAACTCGTCCGAGCTCTCCCGCGACGACCTCGCGGCCCTCCTCGAAGGCGTCGACGTGCCCGTCTACCCCATCGGACTACGCTCGCCCGGCCCCCCCGTCTTCCCCGCGCCGGGTCAGTCCGTCGAAGCACTCCTCAACCTGGAAATCCTCGGGCACGTGGCGCGCCTCACGGGCGGCCGCCTCTCGATCGTGGACGAGGCCTCCCTTCTGCCGGATTCCATCCGGCTGATCGAGAAGGACCTTCGCGCCCAGTATCTTCTTGGATTCACGGCCGCGGGCACGGGGCCCGTGCGCTTCCGCCGCATCGCTCTCCGGCTCTCCGGTCCGCTCCGGGCGATCCGCGTCCGGGCTGGCTACAAGGGTCCGGCTCCGCCCGCAAAGGGCTAACCAACAACAGGAGGACTCTCGACATGAAGCGAAATTCCATTTACCTGCTCGCCGCCGCCGTTGCGGTCACGAGCCTGTCACTCGCCGGCTGCGCGACGACCACGGACGTCGACAAGAAAATCGCCGAGGCGCAGTCGAAGACGGACAAGAAGATCGAGTCAGTGGAGACGCAGTTCGAGGACATGCAGGAGAAGCAGAAGGTGACCGAGGGCAAGGTCGGCGAGCAGGGCAAGCAGATCGAGCAGATCAGCCAGTCCGCCAAGGAAGCGCTGCAGCGTGCCCAGGAAGCCGGCGTCCTCGCGAAGGGCAAGATTCTCTTTCAGCAGTCTTTCGCGGAAGACCGCGTGCGCTTTAAGGTCAACTCGTTCGAGTTGACGAAGGACGCAAAGTCGGCGCTGGACGAGTTCGCCGCCAAGATCAAGGGGCTCGACAAGGGCGTCTACCTCGAGATCCAGGGGCACACGGACGACACAGGCGGCGCGGACTACAACGACCAGCTCGGCCAGCAGCGCGCCGAGGCCGTGCGCCGGTACCTCGCGCGCGAGCACAAGCTCCCGCTCGGCCGCATCTCGACGATTTCCTACGGCGACACGCAGCCCGTGCAGACCAACAAGACGGCGAAGGGCCGCACCCAGAACCGCCGCGTCGTGATCGTGGTTCTCGAATAGAAAAAAAGAGAGAAGAGATTTCTGCAGCGGGCCCTCACGGGCCCGCTGTTTTCTTTTTCTTCCTCTTCCTCAATTCTTCCAGCAGCTTTAGGAAGTCCGCCGGCGGGTCCGCGTCGAGGGAGACCGCTTTGCCTTCGGCCGTCTTCCAGCCCAGGTGCCCGGCGTGCAGCGCCTGCCGCGGGAACGCGACCGGGAACGGTTTCTCCTTCCGGTCGCGGTAGACGGAGTCGCCCACGAGGACGTGGCCCGCGTTCGCGAAGTGGATGCGGATCTGGTGCGTGCGCCCGGTCTTCAGGCGCGCCTCGACGAGGGTCGCGATCCCGAAACGCTCGATCACCGTCCACTCCGTGACGGCCCGGATGCCTGGCTCTCCCGGCTTCGCGACGCCGCGGCGCCGCTCGCCCGGCTCGGCGACGAGGTCCCGGTCGTACGTGCCCGCGTCGCCGCTCATGTCGCCCTCGACGACGGCCCGGTAGCGCCGGTCCATCGTGTGCGCGCGGAGCTGCGCCTGCATCCCCACGAGGCCGCGCCGGCTGCGCGCGAAGACGAGGATGCCGGACGTCTCCTTGTCGAGCCGGTGCACGACGGACACGAACGTCCGCTCTCCGCTCCCGCCATGACGCCTCTGCACGTACGCCGAAACGCGGCTGAGCAGCGTGTCGATCTCCTTCGCCTCGGTCGGGTGCGTGAGGAGTCCCGACGGCTTGACGACGGCGACGGCGTCGTCGTCCTCGTAGAGCACGACGAGCGACGTCTGGACGCGCCGCTCCTTGCGGAGATTGCGGTCCCACCGGAGCGCCACATCCCGCGAGACGATGGCTCCGGGGTCGTTCACGACCGCCCCGTCGACGGTCACCTGACCCTCCGTCACGGCCCTTTTCAGGCGCGTCGCGGATTCCTCCGGGTAGATGGTCTGGAGGCGGCGGACGATGCGGAGGGGTCCGCCGGCGCTCGCGCCCGGGTCGGGCTTCATTCCTCCATCGTCGCACGAACCGAAGGCGGCGCGCCGAATGAGCGGACCTCCTCGCGGGTAGACTCTTCGCCATGAGCCGTTCCTCGGTCTTCGCGCGGCGCCGGGCGCGCTTCCTCCACGAGATGGGCGAAGGCGCTGCGCTGCTCTTCACGACGCCAAAGGCGGCGTCCGGCTACGACGTGCGCTACCGGTACCGCCCCGATCCGGATTTCTTCTATCTGACCGGTTTCACCGAGCCCGAGGCGGTCGCCGTGCTCGACGCGGACAGGGTGACCTTCACCCTGTTCGTGCGGCCGAGGGACCGCACGAAGGAAACGTGGGAGGGCCGAAGGTCCGGTCCCGAGGGCGCCATGCGCGACTACGGCGCGGACCACGCGTACACGGTCGCCGAGCTGCCGAAGCGCCTGCCCGATCTCGTGCGGCGGGCGCGCGTTCTCCATTACGCGTTCGGCGGCCACGCCGACGGCGACAGCGTCGTCGCGGGGCTTCTCGGGCGCTTCCGGCGCGACGCCCGGAACCCGAAACGCGGGCCGGTGACCGTGAAGGACCCGACGGATCTTCTCCACGCGATGCGCCTCGTGAAGGGGCCGGAGGAGATCGCGCTCATGGAGCGGGCCGCGGCCATCGCGGCAGCCGCGCACCGCGAGGCGCGCCGCCTCGTGAAGCCCGGCCTCTTCGAATACGAGCTCGAGGCGGCGATCGACCGCCGCTTTCGCGCGATGGGAGCGAGCGGGCCTGCGTACACCACGATCGTCGCTTCCGGCGAGAACGCCACGATCCTTCACTACGCGGAGGGCCGGCGGCGGATCGGCGCGGGCGACCTCGTCCTCGTCGACGCGGGCTGTGACGTGGAGGGATACGCCTCCGACGTGACGCGCACGTTTCCGGCTACGGGCCGCTTCACGCGCCCGCAAAAGCGCCTCTACGGCGCGGTCCTCGCGGCGCAACGGGCGGCGATCGCCGCCGTAAAGCCGGGCGCGCGCTGGGACGCGCCCCACGAGGCGGCTCGGGAGGTGCTTCTCGACGCGCTCCTCGAGTACGGGCTTCTCCACGGCCCGCGCGCCACACTGAAGAAGAAGAACGCCGCGCAGCGCTTCACCCTGCATCACACGTCGCACTGGCTCGGCCTCGACGTCCACGACCGCGGCCGCTACCCTGACGAGGCGGGCGCCCCGAGAAAGCTCGAGCCGGGCATCGTCCTCACGGTCGAGCCGGGCCTCTACGTTCGCGCCGACGAGAAAGGCGTCCCGAGGGAATACCGCGGGCTCGGCATCCGCATCGAGGACGACGTCCTCGTGACGGAATCCGGCGCGCGCGTCCTGACGGAAGGCGCCCCGAAATGACCAGCCGGCGGGTCTGAATCCTTACGGCAGCGACGCCGGTTCGGCCCAGACGTCCTTCAGGAGCTCCGTCGCGAGGCCCGCGCGGTTTTCGAGAAGAACACGCGCGGAGAAGAGGATGTGCCCGGTGACGCCGGGCTGCGCGCGGGTGCGGCGGATCTGCTCGACGATCTCCTTCGCCGGCCAACCCTTCCCTTCTTCTCCCACGCGGCTCGCGGCGATGCCGGGCCAGAGGAAGCTTCCCTTCGTGTTCTGCCCCGCCCACCACGCGAGCAGCGCCGGAAAGCTCTGCTCTTTCTGGTCGATGGGCCAGTAGAGTTGCGGCGCGAGGTAGTCGACCCAGCCGCGCTGGATCCACGTGCGCGCGTCGGCCGAGATTTCCTCGTACGCGTCGAATCCCTTCACCTGCGCCGGGCGCCCGGGCCGCCAGATGCCGAAGGGGCTGATGCCCACCCTAACCTTCGGCTTCGCGGCCTTCACCTCGGCGTAGAGGCGCTTCACGAACCGGTTCACGTTCCACCGGCGCCAGTCCTCCCGCCCGAGGGCACCTCCCGAAGCCACGTACTTCCCGAAGCTCGGCCCGTCCGGAAACTCCAGGACGTTGCCGGCCGCGTCTCTTTCGGGATAGGGATAGAAATAGTCGTCGAGGTGAACGCCATCCACGTCGTACCGCTTCACGACGTCGAGAACGACCGCAAGCGAGCGCGCCGCGACGTCCTCCTCGCCCGGATCTAGCCAGAGCTGTTTCCCGTAGGTCTTCACGAGGTCCGGACGGCTCCGCGAGACGTGCCCCGCCGCGGCCCGCGACAGCGAAGACGCCGGGCGAGCCCGATACGGATTGAACCAGGCGTGGAGCTCCATCCCGCGCGCGTGCGCTTCGGCGATCGCGAAGGCGAGAGGATCCCAGAAGGGCTCGGGCGCGACGCCCTGCGTGCCGCTCAAGACCTCCGACCACGGCTCGAGCGCGGACGGATAGAGCGCGTCCGCGGCGGGCCGCACCTGGAAGATCACCGCGTTCGCGTGCAGCGCGGCCAGGGTGTCGAAGAGGAACACGAGCTCCTGCTTCTGGCGAGCGACCGGAAGGCCGGGCGCCGACGGCCAGTCGATGTTTGAGGCGGTGGCGACCCAAACACCGCGAAATTCCCGGCAAGAGTCCACCCGCGCCGCCGGGCGCGCGGAACGCGAGGAGCCCGGCTCGAGCCCCGGCCCCGGCGCGGCGGTGGGCGGAAAGGCGGCGGGCGGCCCGGCGACGCACGCCGCGAAGAGCGCCGCCATCGGCGCCGCGACGAGCGCCGCGCGGGTGAGGCGGGACCTCACGCCGCGCGGCCTTACTTCGCGAACCCGAGCTGCCCGAGAACGAACGCCCACTCGAACGCCGTTTCGTGGAGAGTGTCGTACCGGCCCGAAGCGCCGCCGTGTCCCGCCGCCATGTTGGTCTTGAGAAGCAGCGGGTTCGCGTCGGTCTTCAGGGTCCGGAGGCGCGCCACGTACTTTGCGGGCTCGTGGTAGAAGACCTGGCTGTCGTTGAACGACGTCATGACGAGCATCGCGGGATACGCGCCCTTCCTGAGGTTCTCGTACGGGCTGTATGTCTTGATGGTGTCGTACTCTTCCTTCTTCGCGGGATTGCCCCACTCCTCGTATTCGCCCACCGTGAGCGGCAGGGTCGGATCGCTCATCGTGTTCAGGACGTCGACGAACGGAACGTGGGCAACGACGGCGTGGAAGAGGTCGGGGCGCATGTTCGTGACCGCGCCCATGAGGAGGCCGCCCGCGCTTCCGCCCGAGATGACGAGGCGATCCTTCGCCGCGATCTTCTCGGCGACGAGGAACTCCGCGGACGCGATGAAGTCCGTGAACGTGTTCTTCTTCTTGAGCATCTTTCCGTCGTCGTGCCACTTCTTGCCCATCTCGGCGCCGCCGCGGATATGGGCAAACGCGACGACAACGCCACGGTCGAGGAGCGGAAGGCGGTTCGCGTTGAAGGTGTCCGGGATCACGATCCCATACGAGCCGTAGCCGCCGAGCCATGTCGGGAACGGCCCGTCCTTGAGCGTGCGCCTCTTCCCGTCGGCCGTTTTCGCACGCCACACGATCGAGATCGGGATCTTCGTGCCGTCCGAAGCGGTCGCCCAGAGGCGGTCGGACGCATAAAGACCGCGATCGTAACCGGGGACCTCCTGCTCCTTGAGGAGCTTCGAGGTCTTCGCGTCCATGTCGTAGTCGAAAACCGAGCTCGGGGTCACGAGCGACTGGTAGCCGTACCGGAAGACGTTCGTGTCGAAAACGCGATTCGTCTCCGAGAACACCGCGTAGACGGGCTCGGGAAACGACATCGCGTGCGACGCATGCGTCGCGAGGTTCGTGATCGTGAGGCGCGGCAGCCCGTTCGCACGCTCGTGGAGGACGAGATGGTTCGCGAAGAGATCGGTGTCCTCGAGCATGACGTCGGCGCGGTGGGCAACGATCTCCTTCCAGTTCGCGCGCCCCGGAGACTCCACGGGCGCCGTGACGAGGCGGAAGTTGCGTCCTCCCGAGTTCGTCCGGATGTAGAAGAGGTCTCCGCGATGGTCGACTTCGTATTCGTGTTCCTGCTCTCGCGGGGCGACGACCGTCCACGCGCCCGCGGGCGTGTCGGCTTTCAGCACGCGGGCCTCGGACGTCGTGTGGCTGCCCGCGGACAGAACGAGCCACGCGCGGCTCCGCGTCCGGCCGATCCGCACGCTGAAGCGCTCGTCTTTCTCCTCGTAGGCGAGGACATCCGCACTCTGGGGCTCGAGGAGGCGGTGCCGGTACACGCGATACGGGCGTTTGGCAGCGTCCTCGACCGCGTAGAGGAGCGTCATGTTGTCCGCCGCCCACACGGCGCTCGTCGTCTTCTCGATGCGCTCGGGCCAGAGAGCGTTCGCGCGCAGGTCTTTCACGAAGAGTGTGTACTGGCGGAAGCCGGTGTTGTCGGTCGAGTACGCGAGGAGGTTGCCGTCGTCGCTCACGGCATACCGTCCGAGCGCCATGAACTTCTGGCCCTTCGCGAGCTCGTTCAGGTCGAGCGTGACCTGCTCGGGTCCGTCGGGAAACTTCTTGCGGCAGTAGATCCGGTATTGCTTCCCCTTCTCGGTGCGGAAGTAATACAGCCAGTCGCCTTCGCGATATGGCACCGACAGGTCCGTCTCCTTGACGTGTCCCAGCAGCTCGGAATACAGCGCATCCTGGAACGGCTCGGTGGGCTTCATCACCGCCGCCGTATAGGCGTTCTCGGCCTCGAGGTAAGCCGCGACCTCGGGGTTCGGTTTGTCCCGCAGCCAGGCGTAGGGGTCGGATCGCGCCTCGCCGTGCAGCGTGAGGACCTTTTCGACCTTCTTGGCAACGGGCGCCACTGGCGGAACAGGCGCCGGAATCGGGGCCGTCTCGTCGGCGGAAGCGGGGGGCGTCGGCATCGACATGAGTAGAGCGAGGAGGAGGGACGGAAATTTCAAAACGTCCTCCGATCTCAGGCCCAGAGAGAGTAACCCAGTGCGCGGCGGACCTTTCTAGAACGACCCGCCCGCGCCCCCGCCGCCGAAGCTGCCTCCCCCGCCCTGGAAGCCCGGCTCGACGGGTGGCCGCGCCTCCGGCGCATGCGCGGCCACGACGGGAACGAGCTCCAGCGCGCGGAGGCGCGCCTCGTCCGCGAAGAGAGGTTCGGCCGTGAAGCCGTCTCGCTCCTCCTCCGGGCCCCTCGAGAGCCAGCGGTTCAGCGCGAGCGCGAGGAGAACGAGGGCGGTGCCCGCGAGCGTGAGGACGAGCCACGTCGCCGCGATGTGGACGTAGTGCCGAAGCGTGATCAGGGACAGCGCGGCGACGACGATTCCCGTGTCGAGCACAAACGTCCAGCGTGAGCGCACTCCCCACCACAGGATGGCGACGGGGAGGACGGCCGTTCCAACCATCGCCCAGATTCGCTCCTGAAAGCGCGGCCCGGGGAGGTCGAGGCCGGCGCCCCGGAGGTTCTCGACGAGCCGATGATCGAGCGCATAGAGGTTCACAGCGGCGTACACGCCCAGGAGCCCGCCAACGACGAGAACGGCCGCGCACCAGCGATGCGACGGCGCCCACGACGGGTGGTCGAGGACGCGCGCGAAAACGAGCGTCATCGCGATGCCCATTGCCACCCAGAGGAGTCGACCCGAGGGTGCGCGCGCCAGGACGAGAAAGAACGAGATTGCGGCAAGGACGGCGTATACCGGGCTGCCCCAGCGCCAGGCGGCGAGCGCACACGCGACAAGCGCGGCAAGGAGAAGCAGCGTCATGCCGCTTCTCTCGCGTACCTTCAGCGTCTCTTCGAGGAACAGGAAGACGCCGGCGAGAAGGAAGGCGATTCCCCAGAACGATGTCACGCCGGCACCGCCGCGCAGCGCGAGCGCGGGCGACCCCTCCTGCACTTCAGCCGCGACGATGCACACGGCCGAGAGGAGCAGGAGGAGGAGGGGGGCGGTCCCGATCTTCGGACGGAATGCGATGAAGAACGCCCCCGTGAGGAGCAGGAGGGCAGCCGTCACGAAGAACGCGGTCAGGAGCCTCCAGAGCGGCGCCGGCAGCGGGCGTGGTTCCGGATATCGCCGGGAGATTTCCCCGAAGGTGCCCGAGTCGACGACACCGGCTCTCTTCCAGCCTTCCGCTGCAGCCCGCACCTCCTCGACCCGCTCGGAGGCGACCCATTCCGGTCTCATGGGACCCGCATCTTCTTGTGTGCGGCAACGATGAAAGAGAGCGCCACCACCGCGAGAACGGCAGCGAGGAGCAGCACGAGCGCCTCAGCGCCGCGAATTTCGAAAACCGGCCTGAGAACCGCGAGATACGCCGTCACGACAGCCAGGGCGAATGGCAGCGTGCGCTTCGCGCGGAAGCCGACGGCCGCGACGGCGGCGGCAACGAGGAGAAGCGCGAGGAGCCAGACATCCCAGCGGTCTCCTCTGTCGCCGAACACGCCCGAGAGGAGGCCGCCGAAGACGAGCAGCAGGCCGCCGTTCACATAGACATCCTCGAAGTGCGCCTTCCTTTGGCGGCCAGCCGCTGCGACGCCAAGGACAACGAACAGTGCCCCGCATGCGAGCGCCTCGATCCGAAGACGCGCCGGGTCGCCCGCGCCGAGCGAAGTCCTCGTGAGGCTCACCGCGATCCCCCTCCACGCGGCGAAAGACGCGAGCGCGAGGGAGAGGAGCATCTTCGAATCGAAGCGGTACGCGAGGAGCAAGTAGAACGCCGCGACGACGAGAAAATGCCAGGGCCAGTTCCCTCCGAGCAGCTTGAGCTGCGCCTCGAGATAGGCGAGGTCCGTGGCGACGAGGAGCGCGCCGAGCAGGAGGACGTAGTCGAACCCGGCGTGCGTCGACAAAGTGCCTTCCCATGTGAACGGCGGGGAGTTCCGCCAGGCCCAGGCGAGACACCCGGCCGCCGCGGCGCCGATCGCGAATCCGATCGCCGTCGGACCGAGTCGCTCGTGGTTCTCCTTCACGAAAAGAGCGATCCCGCCGGTGAGAAGGAGGACGCCCACGTAGAGCGCGGCGCGGATCTCGAGCCGCACGGACACGAGTTCGCGCGCGGCGACGCGCGAGAAGAGGCGCGCCTGGGACGCCGTCAGGACGCCTTCCTCCCGAAGGCGCTCGACGGCCGCCGCGACGTCGGGATTCACGCCACTAGGATACGGCCCCTTGCCCGCCGCCACCGCGCGTGTCACCCTTTGCCCGTGCCGATTCGCATCCTCGTCACCGGGGCCGGGGGCCAGCTCGGACACGTTCTCGTGCGCGAGCTGCGCCATGGAGGCCACGAGGTCGCGGCCCTGACGCGTGCCGCGATGGACGTGACCCGGCGAGAGCAGGTGCTCGAGCGCGTCGGAAAGCTCCGGCCCCAGGCGGTCGTGAACGCGACCGCTTTCGGGGTCGAGGAGTCCGAGGACGATCCGAAAACCGCCCTCGCCGTGAACGCCTTCGCCGTGCGCACGCTCGCGGAGGCCTGCCGCAGTTCAGACGCGACGTTCGTCCATTTCTCGTCCGATTTCGTCTTCGACGGCACCGCGACGTCGGCGTATCGCGAGACGGACCGGCCCAATCCGGGCAGCGTCTACGGCGCGACGAAGCTGCTCGGCGAGATTTACGCCCAGGGCGCGCCGCGGCACTTCGTCTTGCGCGTCGAGAGCCTCTTCGGGATCCCGGAAGGAAAAAGCACGATCGACCGGATGTGCGTGGACATCCGCGCGGGCCGGACGGTGAGCGCGTTCTACGATCGCACCGTCTCTCCGGCGTTCGTGGACGACGTCGCGGCCGCGACCCGGCGCCTCCTCGAAGGGAAGGCTCCCTCGGGTATCTACCACTGCGTGAATGCCGGGTTCACCACGTGGCACGAGCTCGCCGTGGAGCTGCGCCGCCAGATCGGAAGTCCGTCGAACGTCGTCCCGGTCTCCGCGGACGGTCTCGCGAGCAAAGTGTTCCGGCCGAAGTTCGCCGCACTCTCGAATGAAAAGCTCGCGAACCTCGGCATCGAGCTGCCGGCGTGGCAGAGCGCGCTCGGCCGCGCGCTCCTGGCGCCGTCACCTACCGCGACGCCGATTCCGGCCAGCGGTCTTCGGCCGGCCGCGCCCCGGTCCTAGCGTCCCGCCGCCACGAGGAACGCCCAGTTCGCGGCGATCGCGGCAGCGAGCGCCGCGCGGAGAAGCAGGGTCGGGCGCGGCGCACGCACTTCGCCTCCCGCGAGCGCCGCTCCAAGAGCTACGACCCCGCCGGCGATGAAGAGGATTCCCGCGCCGGCGACAAGCGGGTTCCAGCCGAAGGCGGCGCCGAGGTCGAATCGCCCGAGGGCGAGGAGAGCGCGCGTGCCCCCGCAGGTGGCGCATGGGAACCCCGTGAGCCAGTGGAACGGGCACGCCGGCATTCCCTGCGCGAACGCGGGCGCCCACGGGGCGGCCGCGGCGCAAGCGAGCGCCGCGCCGCCCCAGAGGAAACCGAGCTGCCTGCCCGGCGTCATGCGCCAGACGCCTAGTGGCGGAACGCCGAGAAGAGCGCCGCGCCCGCGAAGATGGAACCGACCGCGATGCAGACGCAGCAGACGATCGTCGGAAGGAGGATCCCGAAGAGGGCCTTGCTCTGCGTAGTCTTGTGCAGCTGCTGGGCGCCGACAACGACGAGATACGCGGCCCACACGCCGGCCACGAGACCGCCGAGGACCGGGACGACGTTCGCGACGTTCGCGACGCTCGCATAGCACAAGAGACGGAACGTCCCTTCGAACTGCGATTTCGACGACGTGAGCGCGCCGACGATCATGAACGAGACGTGGATGATCGCCGCGCCGATGAAGAGGCCGCACGCGACGAACAGGGGGCCGAGAATGACCTGGGCGATGAGAGAGCCTCCGCCAAATCGCGTGAACCCCGCGTACTGCGCCGGAATCATGCTCGTGAGGCCGGCGCCGAAAATCGTCCCCCAGAGCGCTCGGAAGACGAGACCGACCCATCCCGCGATGACGCCGAAGAGAAGAGGACGCATGTAGTCGCCCGTCTCCCTCGTGAGGCGCCATGCCTGCTGGGGCTCCTTGATGAAGAGCATCGCCGTGTCGAAGAACGGCTGCGGCCCGAGGGCCTGCGTCTCCCAGGGGAGACCGCCCGACACGGCGGGCGGTGAAATGGCGGGAGGTTGGGGCGGAGGCGGCGGCGGCGGAACGGCACCGGGACCTTGCGGCGGTACGCTCGACATGGGACCTCCTCGAGACGGTCTTGAACTTTGTGGGATGCATCCTATCGCTGCTACGCTCTCCGCGATGAAATACACGACCCTGGGCCGCACGGGCGTCACGGTCTCGCGGCTCTGCCTCGGCTGCATGAGCTACGGGACGCCGGAGTGGCGCCCCTGGGTTCTCGACGAGAAGGCGGCGCAGCCGTTCTTCCGCCGCGCCATCGAGGCCGGCATCAACTTCTTCGACACGGCCGACATGTATTCGCTCGGCGTCAGCGAGGAAGTCACCGGCCGGGCGCTCCGCGCGTACGCGCGCTCCGAGGAAATCGTCCTCGCGACGAAGGTGAACTTCCCCATGTCGCCCGGCCCGAACATGGGCGGGCTGTCGCGCAAGCACGTCGTGCAGGCGTGCGAGGCGAGCCTGAAACGGCTCGGCGTCTCGACGATCGACCTGTACCAGATCCACCGCTTCGACCCGGCCGTGCCTCTCGACGAGACGCTCCTCGCCCTCGACCTCCTCGTGAGACAGGGCAAGGTGCGTTTCATCGGCGCGAGCTCGGGTCCTGCGTTCCGCTTCGCGAAGGCGCTCGCCCTCTCCGACGCGAAGGGCTTCGCGCGGTTCGCGTCCATGCAGAACCACTACAACCTCCTCTACCGCGAGGAGGAGCGCGAGATGCTTCCCCTGTGCGCGGAGGAGGGAATCGGCGTCCTCCCGTGGTCGCCCCTCGCGCGCGGGCTTCTCGCGGGCACGCGGGCGAGCGCGAAGGACGCCGCGACGACGACTCGGGGCGCGACAGATGACTACACCGGAAAGCTCTACGACGCCCCGTCCGACGAGGACGTGATCGCCGCTGTGCGGAAGGTCGCGCAGGGGCGCGGCTGCCCGCCCGCCGCCGTCGCGCTCGCGTGGCTCCTCTCCCGCCCGGCCGTGACGGCGCCGATCGTGGGCGCGACGAAGCTCGAGCATCTCGAGACGGCTCTCTCCGCCCTCGACGTGACGCTCACCGCAGACGAGATCGGCGCGCTCGAGGCGCCCTACCGCCCGCACGCGGTGCGCGGCTTCCGGTGACGATTCCCGCCGGGTCGGCCTGGCCCGTCGGACTCGCGCTTTTGGCCGGCGCCGGAATCGGATGGGCCGTCCGGGGATTCCTCGCGCGGCGGACCGCCGCCTCGGTGCGGGCCCTCGAGGGAGAACTGAGGAGGAAAGACGAGGACCTGAAGGCGGCGCAGGCGCTCCTGGCCGAGACGTCGCTCACGGACGCCCTGACCGGCGTGCACAATCAGCGCTTCGTCGACGCCGCGATCGGCACACTGCTCGCTCCGGCCCGAAGGGCCACGCGCGAAGGCGATCCGCCGCCCGAGCACGTCGCCCTGATGCTGGCGGAAGTCGACGATTTCGACCGGATCGACGCGGGCGGGCGCGAGGCGGGCGACGCGCTCCTGCGCGACACGGCGCGCGCCCTCCTGCCGTTCGTGCGGGGCGGAACGGTCGTCGCGCGGTGGACCGAGACGGCGTTCCTGGTCGTCGCGCGCATCCGTTTCGCGGGCGAGGCGCGCGCGCTAGCGGCGCGCCTCCGGGCCTCCGTCGCCGGAAACGTGCGCACCGGAGAGGACGTCCGGCCCGTAACGCTCTCCCTGGGGTTCTCGATCGAACCGCTTTCCCGCGCGCACCCGCATCTCGCGTCGTTTCGCGACCACCTCGCGCTCGTGGACGCCGCTCTCAGGCGGGCGCAGCAGCAGGGGGGCAACCGCGCCGTCGGCTGGCGGGCGAACGACGAGGCCTTCGAGCGCGCAATCGCCGCGCGCGGAGAAGCCGGCGTGGCGGCGCTTCTGCGCACCGATCCCGCCGCCGCGGAGGCCGAAGGGCTGATCAGTCAGGCCGTGGAACGCCGCGACCCGGCCTGATCACTCTCGATCACTTGCCTTCACTCGGCAGGATCAGGACCTTGCCCGAGGTCTCGCGCGCCTCGAGCGCGCGGTGCGCCGCTCCGGCCTCGGCGAGCGGGAACGTGCGGTCGATGTGGACCGGCAGCGCGCCGTCCCTCACCCACGAGAGGACGTCGCCCGCGCGCGCTAGGAGATCCTCTCGCGATGCGATGTAGTGGAAGAGCGAAGGCCGCGTGAGGAAGAGTGATCCCTTCTGGTTCAGGATCTGCGGGTCGATCGGTCCGGCGGGGCCACTCGACTGTCCGAACAGCGCCATCGTGCCGCGCAGCGCGAGGACGTCGAGGCCCTTCTCGAACGTCGTCTTCCCGACCGAGTCGTAGACGGCCTGGACGCCCTTCCCGTCCGTGAGGCGCTTCGTCTCGGCGACGAAATCGACCCGCGTGTAGAGGATGACCTCGTCGGCACCGGCCTCTCGTGCGAGCGCGGCCTTGGCCTCGGTCGACACCGTGCCGATCACGCGGGCGCCCCGCCTCTTCGCGATGCGACAGAGGAGCAGGCCGACTCCCCCCGAGGCCGCGTGAACGAGGCAGGTATCGCCCTTCTTCAGAGAATACGTGGACGTCGCGAGGTAGTGGGCGGTCATGCCCTGGAGCATCACCGCCGCGGCCTGCCGCGCGGAGACGCCCTCCGGAATCGGAACGAGTCGGCTCGCGGCGACGAGAGTCTTCTCCGCATACGCGCCCTGCGCGTTGACGGTCGCGACGCGGTCGCCCGGCTTTAGCCCGGTGACGCCTGGTCCGACGCTTTCCACGACGCCCGCGACTTCGACCCCCGGCGTGAACGGATATCCCGCGGGCTTGTAGAGGCCGAGCCGAAAGTAGACGTCGATGAAGTTGAGGCCGATCGCCTCCACGCGGACGAGCGCCTCGCCTTCTTTCGGAGACGGAGCGGCGATGTCCTCGAGGCGCAGGGCCTCGGGCCCGCCGGGAGCGGAAACGCGGATCGCTTTCACGGCAGGGAGTCTACGGCGGACCGGAAAAAGCCGCCCGGCCCGCGTAACATGCTGCGACGAAGTCTCGCGAGGAGAAGCGCATGGACACGCGAATCGAGAAAGACACGATGGGCGAGATCGCGGTCCCGGCCGACCGCTACTGGGGCGCGCAGACGCAGCGTTCGCTCCAGAACTTCGAGATCGGCGAGATCCGGTTCGGGCGGCCGATGATCCGCGCATTCGGGATCCTCAAGAGAGCGGCGGCCGACGTGAACCGCGACCTCGGCCTCCTCCCGCCCGCGAAGGCCGCGCTCATCGCCGCCGCCGCGGAGGAAGTCGCCGACGGGAAGCACGACGCGCACTTTCCTCTCGTCGTCTTCCAGACCGGCAGCGGCACGCAGACGAACATGAACGTGAACGAGGTGATCTCGAACCGCGCGATCGAGCTGGCGGGCGGCGTCCTCGGCTCGAAGGACCCGATTCACCCGAACGACGACGTGAACAAATCGCAATCCTCGAACGACACGTTCCCGACCGCAATGTCGATCGCGGCCGTCTCCGAGATCGAGGAACGGCTCCTTCCCGAAGTGAAGAAGCTGCGCGACGTTTTCGACGGCAAGGCGAAGGAATTCGCGGACGTCGTCAAGATCGGCCGCACGCACCTGCAGGACGCGGTCCCGCTCACGCTCGGTCAGGAGATCTCCGGCTGGGTGTCGCAGCTCGACCACGGAATGGAGCACATCCGGCAGGCCCTGCCTCACCTCCTCGAGCTCGCGATCGGCGGCACCGCCGTGGGCACCGGCCTCAACACGCATCCCGAGTACGCTGTCCGAGTGGCCAAGCGTGTGGCCGAGATGACCGGGCATCCCTTCGTCACGGCGCCGAACAAGTTCGAGGCCCTCGCCGCGCACGACGCGCTCGCGTTCGCCTCCGGAGCCCTTCGCACGCTCGCCGGATCGCTCATGAAGATCGCGAACGACGTGCGCTGGCTCGCATCGGGCCCGCGGAGCGGAATCGGCGAGCTCCGCATCCCCGAGAACGAGCCGGGCAGCTCGATCATGCCGGGCAAGGTCAACCCGACGCAGTCCGAGGCGATGACGATGGTCGTCGTGCAGGTCTACGGAAACGACGCGGCCGTGGCGTTCGCCGCGAGCCAGGGCAACTTCGAGCTCCACGTTTACAAGCCCGTCATGATCCACAACGTGCTCGAGTCGACGCGCCTCCTCGCGGACGCGTGCCGCAGCTTCCGCCGCAACTGCGCCGAAGGGCTGCAGGCCGACCGCGCGCGCATCGACGAGCTCGTGAGG